>SWCD01009966.1_pt1 | contig 16346 bp, 14 predicted proteins | sample 4693011 | NCBI WGS metagenome assembly SWCD01 (sample SAMN10267278, study PRJNA491770) | bioreactor metagenome | isolation source: DHS bioreactor inoculated with marine | place: Japan: Omine Ridge, Nankai Trough | reverse complement strand
TTGAAATCCATTTTAATCCAGAAACCTGGTCAAGGTGTTTTATGATTGAATTGGGATCAGAATAATCCACTGGAATAAAATCGCAGTCGATATAACCCCATTGCCAGAATGCAAAAGAGTATTCAAGTACCGTGAGTTCATAAGCCTTTTCAATATCCATTAGATAGCTTAACTTTCTTTTCTTTGCTAATTTCTCAAAAGCTAGCAGGTATTTGTTTTTATGTTGAAGCAATTCTTTCTGAAACTGAAAAATACGTTTACGGCAATATTCATTGCCTACAGAGTCAAGAAAGCTGTAAACACGTTGCTCTTCTGATGAAAAATTCAAGGGTGCGACATAAGGAACGCTCATGTCCACATCATCAGGGTAAAAATACCGATGGTACATGGCAGTTTGCCCACCTTTACTTATTCCTGTTCCAATCCACTTACCAGGGTAGATAAGTTTTAAAACTTCTACAATCCGGTGATGGTCAGCAGCGGCATTTGCTACAGTAAGCTGTTCCCAAATTAATGTGTCAGGTACCGACTCTCCAAAATATCGATGCTCAACACAAACCTGGTTGGCATTTAAAAGAACGGCCAATTCACTTACGAATTTATAGTTCTCAGCATGTCTGGCATCATACCCTTCTGTAATAAACACAACAGGGGCTTCAATATCACGATGCGAAACAAATACACGCTGTCTAAATTTCGCACCTGCCTGATTTTGATAATCAACAGGCTGTTCGAAATTTAAAAGATACTTATCTTCAAAAAAACTATCTACTTTCATTTCCTCCACTGTGAATTCATGGATTTCTGCTAGCGCGTCGAGATGCTGCTTAAAATTTTGAGAATAAGAAGTTGAAAATTGAACGAAGAGTAAAAAGATAACATAGCCTGCTTTTTGCATAAGATTTATTTTATCGGATGTATTTTTGTATTGTTAAATTTTGATATAAAAATATGAATTTCACTCACACTATGAACTGATTACAGAGGAGATTATTTTAAGGATTAGGCGTCTAATATCCAGGTTTTTAAAAATAAAATATATTTTTTTCATTTTTAATTGACAATTATCAATTTGAATCTTATATTTGCAGGGTTATTCGGGAGAACAATCATGCTTTCCTCCAGGGAACGATTAAGATTATTTTCATATTCCACAAGCCATCTTGCGTACGAGCAATTGTAAATCAGTACGTTATTAAATTTATTAATAATAAAATATACGATTTAATCCTGCTTTAGGTATTAAATTTAATGACACAAAGCAAGCAACCGGCAGGTGGATGAAGAAATTCATCTGCCTGCTTTTGCAAATATTAATAGTGTCATTTAAATTTTTATTAAAAAAAGTTTGGACTTGATAAAAATTGTATATATTTGTATCGCTTGTTTTGTTTGTTTTTCATAATTGGGCCCACCCAAAGGTTTTATATCTCGGGTGGGTTTTTTTTATGTTTATTCTATAAATTTTAATATTTCTGATCAATTCCTGTAACTTTTTTAATCACATTAAGTATATTAAGACGCTTGTTTTGTTTGTTTTTCATAATTGGAGCCCATCCAAATACTGTAAAGTACTGGATGGGTTTTTTTATTTCTGCCAATAGTTCCCTTCATTTATAACTGTTTGATGTATTTTTACAACAACAATAAAGCGGGTGATAATTATCAAAAACTAGGAAAAAAGTAAGTAAGGATGTCAATTATACCTTATTCAGATATAAAAATCACTATCGAAGAAGCAGAAGCTATTAGCAAAAGCTTGTTCAATATTCAAGGACAAGTTATTGAATTGCATGGCGAGTTGGATTTTAATTTTAAGATAAAAACAAGTAATGAAAATTTCATGCTTAAGATCACACGGCCTAGTGTGGATAAAAATTTTGTTGAATTCCAGGCAAACTTGTTGGTTCATATCTCAAAGCAAGACAAATCCGCTCAATTTCCAAGGCTTATAAAAGATAAGGATGAAAAAGATGTTTCAGAGTACAGGGATCAAAATGGACAGACTAGATGGGTACGACTATTATCATGGGTTGATGGACGTTTATGGTCGAACGTTAATCCGCATTCAGAACAGTTACTTTATTCATTGGGCAAAAAAAGCGGGCTTTTAACGAGGTATTTAAAAGACTTTGATCATCCTGTAGCACATCGTAAGTTTGATTGGGATATAAATCAGGCAGAATGGACACTGTTGCATAGTGATTTATTTGATGAGAATACAAAAAAGAAGATCTCTCATTTTCAGCGCAGATTTCTCGAAATATTGCCGGAATTGCATAAACTAAGGATGAGCGTGATACACAATGATGTAAACGATCATAATATTATTGTTACTGAAAGTGCAGAAACCCCTTCCGTTAAAGCGATTATTGACTTCGGTGATGCCATTTATTCAGCGCAAATAAATAACCTGGCTGTGACCATAGCATACGCCGTCATGGGAAAACCCGATCCTTTACAGGCTGCGTTATGTTTGTTAAAAGGCTATCATGAAGTATCTCCACTTCAGGAAGTTGAGTTGGAATTGTTATATGTGCTGGTAGCCATGCGACTAGTTTTAAGCCTTACAAAATCAGCGATAAACAGAAAGGCAGAACCGGAAAACACCTATCTGTTAATAAGTGAAAAACCTGCATTGGAATTACTCATTAGATGGTACAATGTTAATGAACAACTAGCCACTTACGGTTTTAGAAATGCATGTGGCTTTCATGCACATCCAAATGAAAATGATTTTGCCCGGTGGGTGGGTGATCGTTCAGGAGGATTAAGAACACTATTTCCAAAGTTGGGTGCTGATAAAATTTGCCCGATTGATATGAGTGTTTCCAGCACCTGGATGGGAAACAAGAAGGATTATTCTGATAATTACTTAACCACATTAAAATTAAATAAACTGCGTAACAAACATCTGCATAGCGTTGTAGCAGGCGGGTATGGTGAGATACGTCCTTTTTATAGTTCTGATATTTTTAAAAAAGAGGGCAATAACGGACCTGAATACCGCACGGTTCACCTTGGAATTGACTTCTGGGTGGAAAAGAATACACTGGTTCATGCTTTATTTTCTGGAATTGTTTACTGTTTGTATAATAATGAAGGAGATAAGGATTATGGACCCACCTTGATCCTGGAACATTCATATTTAAACGATCAAAAATTCTATACTTTATATGGTCATTTATCTATTAACTCCCTTGGTTTGTTTAATAAAGGTGATCAGATTAATGAAGGTGACCTGATCGCTTATGTGGGTGATGTGTCGGAAAATGGCAACTGGTCGCCGCATTTACATTTTCAACTTATGCTTGATATGCTGGGTAATACATCTGATTTTCCGGGTGTGGCTTTTCCATCGGAAATTGAAGTGTGGAAAAGCATATGTCCCGATCCGAATGTTTTATTTCAGTCAAATAGCCCGGCAGTAAGTTTTGTTAAAAACATCGATGACAGCATGGATTTCAGAAAGGAACATCTTGGGAAAAACCTGAGTGTATCCTATAAAAAGCCGTTAAAAATAGTAAGGGGGGAAGGAGCATACTTAATTGATGAGACTGGAAGAAAATATCTTGATACTGTGAATAATGTGGCTCATGTAGGCCACGAGCATCACCGTGTGGTGGAAGAGGGTCAAAAACAAATGGCTGTTTTAAATACCAATACCCGGTATTTGCATGAGAACATAAACGCATTTGCAAAGCAGCTGTTGAAAACATTCCCCAAAGAGTTATCAGTAGCTTATTTTGTGAATTCAGGTAGTGAAGCCAATGAACTGGCCTTGAGAATGGCAAAGACCTATACCGGCCAAAAAGATATGATCGCCGTTAAAGTTGGGTATCATGGTAATACAAACGCATGTATTGAAGTAAGTTCCTATAAATTTGATGGCGATGGAGGATCCGGATGCCCGGAACATACACATATTGTTCCATTACCTGATACTTTCAGGGGCATATATCAGGGCAAAGGCGCAGGAGAAAAATACGTGGCTCATGTGCAGCAGCAAGTGGAAAACATTCAGCATAAGGGAAGAAATGTAGCTGCTTTTATTTGCGAAAGTATCATTAGTTGTGGGGGGCAAATTGAACTTCCTGATAATTACCTGAAGGTCGCGTATAAAGCAGTTTGCGAAGCAGGAGGTGTTTGCATTGCGGATGAGGTGCAGGTGGGTTGCGGGCGCGTTGGAAGTGCATTTTGGGGCTTTGAATCGCATGATGTTGTTCCGGATATTGTAACGATCGGAAAACCAATTGGCAACGGGCATCCACTGGCAGCCGTTGTCTGCTCAAAACAAATTGCTGATGCGTTTGCCAATGGGATGGAGTATTTCAACACTTTTGGCGGAAATCCTGTGTCATGTGCTATTGGCAAAGAAGTGTTACAAGTAATTGAAGATGAAAAACTACAAGAGTACGCCCTTTTAGTGGGTAATTATCTTAAAGATGAGTTAAAGAAGCTTCAAAAAGAATTTCCCATAATTGGCGATGTGAGGGGACAGGGACTATTTCTTGGATTTGAATTAAATGGCAGAGATAAAGAGCCGCTTGGCGAAAAAGCCAGCTACCTTGTTAATAGGATGCGTGATTTTGCCATACTGATGAGTACGGATGGACCCAATCATAATGTGATCAAGATCAAACCGCCCATGGTTTTTTCAAAAGAAAATGCGGATGAACTCATATGCAGATTATCGATGGTGTTTAAAGAAGATTTTATGCAACTGACAGATAGATGATCTTACAAAATAACATGAAATATTTAGGTGGTTTTTCTCTAATTGTCATATTACTGTTCCATTTGTCATGCAACCGGGAAACTATTCATTCTGAAATTAAAGAATATAGCTCTGTTGATCTTTTAAATTACGCCAATATCACGCCGGGTGTGTTCTCAGATCAGGGTGCCTGGTTTGGTATTGATTTTCCCGCAGATAAACAGCTTGGTATAGGCAATGTATTGATCCTCTCCGATAGCAATGGTTACAATTTGAGTGAACCTTTGATCATACTTTCCATAGAAAAAGATTACCAGCCATTTCATATTGACATCATAAGAAATTCGTTGCCCGGTAGCTTATTTCAGAGTGACATAGGTGATGAATTGAAAATTACAATTGAAGCAATATACACAGACCATCAGACAGTCCTGATAAGGTATCATATTTATAACCTGGTTGATACCCTTGTCAATTTTAAAATTAATTGGGAAATAGCTGATTTTAATATCATCATAAACAATAACTCCTTCAAATACAAGCTGGATAACGCCCAAATGCAGATAGATTTTGACAAAAATTATCAGATTTCTGGAAATACTGCATTCAGGGATGAGATTATAAATGCTCAAGACACATTAAACGGTTTAATCTCTATCCGGCATCGGTTTAATTCAGAAGAATATGATACAGATCATCCATTCATGAATGCAGAAAATAAATTCTTGGAAAACCATATAAGGTGGAGAAGGTATCTTCAGCCATTTCAAAATTTAAGTGATCAGAAACAGCTATTGGCTGCAAAATGCATCCAAACTTTGATCACGAACTGGCGCAACCCAGAAGGTGAGCTTACCCGTGCCGGCTTATTCCCATCCTATGCTTACCGGGGATTTCATGGATTATGGGCGTGGGACTCGTGGAAACATGCGGTTGCTCTTGCCAGCATTGAACCGGGACTCGCCAAAGATCAGATAAGGGCTATATATGATTTCCAAAATGATAAAGGAATGATCGCGGATTGCATTTTCAGGGATACACTTCTTGAAAAACACAATTGGCGCAACACAAAACCACCTTTATCTGCCTGGGCTATTTATGAAGTTTATCAAGAAACATATGATACTTCTTTTGTTATTGAAATGCTCCCCAGTTTAATTAAATATCACGAATGGTGGTATATGAATCGCGATCATGATCAGAATGGATTGTGTGAATACGGTTCCACGGACGGAACAAGGATTGCCGCGGCATGGGAAAGTGGCATGGATAATGCCGTAAGATTTGATTCGGCAGAAATGATTTTTTCAAAACCAGATGCATGGTCGCTTAACCAGGAATCCATCGACCTGAATTCATATTTATATGCCGAAAAAAAGTACTTGATTAAATTGGCCAAAATAACAGAACAAATTGAACTTGTAGATGAATTTGAGAAACAGTTACCGATTTTGAAATATCAAATGCAAAAGGTATTCTATAATACAGATCATGGATATTTTTTTGATATCCGAACAGCGGATCAATCTCATATTGAAGTTGTTGGCCCTGAAGCATGGATTGCCCTCTGGGCTGAAGTTGCCACGCCTGAGCAAGCCCGTGAAATAGTATCTAAAATAATGGATTCAACACATTTCAATACCTATTTACCTTTCCCCTCATTATCTGCATCTCACACTGAATTTGATCCGGAGAATGGTTATTGGCGGGGCCCTGTTTGGATTGACCAGGCTTATTTCGCCCTGGAGGGAATGAAAAAATATGGATTCGTTGATGAATACAACCAAATGAAGGAAAAGTTATTCAGAAATGCAGCTGGCCTTTTAATGAAACAAATGCCCATTCATGAGAATTATGATCCAAGAAATGGTGAAGCGTTAAACGCAGCACATTTTTCGTGGTCAGCAGCACATTTTTTGTTACTTTTAGAGGACGAAAATTAAATTTATAAACACTGTAAAACAGTATTCAATATTAGTATTTAACTCATAGTATCATGGCAAAGTCACAGGACGCGAAGAAGAACGTAAAAAAGGAGGCCCAAAAAACAGCCAAAGAAAAGAAAGCTGAAAAAAGGGAAAAGAAAGCCAAAAAAGGATAGCCTGAATTGGCCTGGCTTTTCCAGAGATCAAATAAGGTCTGCTGAATACTTAACGGACACATCTTGCCTTTTAGGCGATCTTGAAGCTAAAAGTAAAAAATAAATTGCAAAATAATGCATGCATTTACTTATACGTTTTAGGGTAAATAAAACGTTTTTTATTAGACTTTTCAAAATGAGGTACTTATATTTGTGGTGCTTGTTTGTTCTTCATATTTGAAAGAACAATAGAGATTTACCAAAATCTCCAATAAACTCCTCATGCACCGTTGGGGAGTTTTTTTGTGAATTAGTTCTGAGTATTCTTTTGAAATTCTTCTTTTCTTAGTCTTAGCAAGGTCCTGAACATGGGTTCATTTGTCAGGTTTTTTTGTTTTCTGATCTCCAGGGCTTTCTGTATCATTTCTTTGGAAGGCGTTGAGTCAGCGGACCGAAGGCAGTTATAATGCGTTGTGGTAAAAGTTTTTATTCTTTCTGCCAATCTCTCTTTCCCAAGAAGATTTGAAACATAAAAGTGTGGACTCAGGAGGCTTTCACCTTCATTAATTATCCCTTCTTTAATTGCCCTTTCTTCAAGGCCGGTATTGGGATATATGCGGAGTCCTTCAGTGATATGAACCAGGTCACGTTCTTCAATAAATCGATGAATAAAATCAAAGGTTTCGTCGATTGTTTGATCATTTTCACCTGGGCCGCCCAAGATGAAAAACCACATAGTGGGCATATCGACATCCTTTAATATCTGTACGACTTCTTCAAGCCTTTTCCGGCTAAATTCTTTTTTCAAATTCTGAAGCATAGTATCTGATGCTGAATCAGGTGTGCAGTCAATCTGCAAAAATCCCGCTTGTTTCATTAAATCTATCAGGTTCGGCGTAACACCAGCAGGGGTGACGCCCATTGTTCGTAGTTTAAGTGATAGTTTACGCTTAATAATCTCACGACAGATATTTTCCGCATGTTTTGGAGGGTGATTAAAAGTCGAATCCACAAATTCAAAGACAACATCTGGCAGACGTTTCTTAACACATTCAATTTCGTCCACTACATCTTTTGGGGTTCGTAATTGATATGTTTTTCCTTCAATCGTTGGATAAGAACAGTAGAGGCATTTTAATACACAGCCGCGTTTTGTTTGTATGGGATAAGAGCTCCTGGCGAGATAAGGTTCATAATTTAAATGGGTATCAATTTGTGGATAGGGAACAACGAGTTCGGACCCCTTTGGGGCGATACTGAAATGTTGCAAACCTGTTAATTGACCATTGGATTTTCGTACAAGCACGCTAGGTGTATTGTCAATTGGATGGCCATTCTCAATTGATTGCAGCAAAGTGATGAGCGTTTCTTCCCCTGGTCCGGTAATGCCATAATCAAATTTCCAACGTTGTAGCAGTTCAAATGGGAACATACTGTAACCGGCACCTCCGAGCACAGTAATGCCCTTGCCATAATTTTTTATGGGTGTGATACAAAGGTCTTCTATCTCTTCGATATAAAACCTGGATTGTTTCATGATCAGGTCATCAATATTCCGGATGGAAACACCGATCACATCAGGCTGAAAATCGTTTAATTCATGAGTGAGGGAGATCGTACGATGTTGCGGATTTGAATTCGCATGGTTCCACAAGCCATCAAATATTCTTACTTCATAAGCAGCGTTTTTAAGAGCAGTTGCAAGCATACAAATGCCCAATGGCGACACCGGATAGGGGGCACTTTCCGTATTTGAATTGACCAATAAGATTTTCTTCATTCCACGTGTAATATCTAAAGTTGTAAATCAACGATAAATGTAAAGGTTTATTTGGAATGAAGGGATGCGAACTTTTCCTGCTTAGAGTGTATTATTTTTGTAATATTTTGAAAGGCAGTATATGTGCAACGTTAATGTGCCTTTGTAAACTTTCCACTTTTATCTTTTTCTTTTTAAAGTATATGCCGCTCCGATGGAAATTATTAAATCTATCTGGTTCTGCGTAAACTCATTTTCTACAGGAAAGGGAATAAAACGACCGCTTGCAGTAAAATGAATTCTCCAGTTGTCTGAAATTTGATAACGCATACCTGTCCCTAATTGCGCACCCACGGTAAAATTTCTTACATCTTCTTTGGCTTTTCCTTCTACTTCCGTTTCTGTATATTCCATATAATAACCATCCGGTCCTGACTCAACTCTGCCTGATATGAGTAATCCAGTTTTTGTACCATTTAAAAAGATTCCGCCAAAAACACCGGCATTTATAAAGTATTTTAATTTATTCCCAAAAACCAACTCAGGATATACGAACAGGTATAAATAGTTGAAGTTATACGTTAAATCTTTTGTGTGTTCATCTAAACCTGGATGAATTGCGGTTTTCTCATTAAAATCTAACTTATAATTGTTAAAGCTTACATTTAAACCCCAAAAAAGTTTATCACTTGCTTTGAGCTTGTAAGCAGTTGATATATAAAAAGATAAATCATAATTTGCAGAACTTCCGGATGTGTACGGTGCATCCTTGTTTAGATTTGGATACGATTTGATAAAACCAGTGTTTAATTCAAAACCCGATTGACCATTTACTGTTGAAATAGCAGCCAGCAAAGCGGTTATAAGCAGAAGTGTATTTCTCATCCCAGTAAAATTAGTTACAATTTTCTGAATTATTCAATTATATTCAGGGACTGTTCCAAATCGTCAATCAGATCATCTACATTTTCAATTCCTACTGAATATCTTACCAGGCCATCAGTAATATGAGCTGCGAGTTTATCTTCTTTTGAAACACCGGCATGGGTCATTGAAGCGGGATGCTGAATTAAAGTCTCAACACCGCCAAGGGAGACTGCTAATGTGGCTAAATGAACATTGTCCATAAGGGTTTTTCCTGCCTGATAACCACCTTTTAAGCCAAAACTGATCATGCTGCCGAATCCGTTCATTTGCTCTTTTGCAAGTTCATGCTGTTTAAATGATTTTAATCCCGGATATTTGATCCAGTCAACATTCGGATGGTTTTCAAGGAACTTAGCAATTTTCATTGCATTCTCCTGGGCTTTATCTATTCGTAACGACAATGTTTTTACGCCTCTGATCACCATAAAAGCCTGATGTGGATCCATGTTTCCACCCATATACACCATGGCTTTTCTGAGTGTATCATATAAATCAACGTCTTTTGCTACTATAATACCGCCAACAATATCCGCATGTCCGTTTATAAACTTGGTGAGTGAATGCAAAACAATATCAGCTCCCAGGTCGAGTGGCTTTTGTAAGTATGGACTGCAAAATGTATTGTCGACACAAACCAGGATATTATGCTTATGAGCAATTTCCGAAGCTTTTTTAATATCAGTTAATTGGATGGTTGGGTTGGCAGGCGTTTCAAGATAAAGTAATTTAGTATTTGGTTGGATGGCGTTTTCCAGCAAATCAAGATCCGATGTGTCGATATAGGAATATTCGACACCAAATTTTGAAAAATGGGTTTCCATCACACCCCGGCTCGGACCGTATACGGCGCTTGTGCTGATCATGTGGTCACCTTGTTTTAATACCGCCATGTAAACAGTTGAAACCGCTGCCATACCAGATGACAGGGCAATACCTTTGTAACCGTTTTCCAGTTCGGCAATTTTATTTTCGAGCACGTTAATGGTGGGGTTGCCAATGCGGGTGTAGATATATCCTTTCTCTTTACCCGCAAACAGGTCGGCACCGTGCTGTGCATTCTTAAATGAAAAAGTTGATGTCTGGTAAATGGGTGTTACTGCACTTCCAAATTCGTCCTGATAATCGCCCGCGTGAATTAACTTTGAATCAAATCCTAAATCTTTTGTGTTCATTTTATTGGTTTATAAGGTTCATAAATAATTCTAACTTGTGTAATATTGTTTCCGGTACCCTTAAGGGTTTGCGGGTGTTGTTATCCACAAAAGCTACCGTAGTAAAAGCTTCATTTACTAAATCGTGATTTTGGTTAAATATTTTATGCGAAAACTTCATCCTGCTTCTTGGAAATTCGATTAGCGATGTTATGATTGTAATAGTTTCATCGTAGAAAACAGGTTTTATGAATTTTGAATTTAATTCAATAACTGGTAAAATAATATGGTACTTTTCCAGCTCGTAATCGCAAATACCAACTTTCCTAAGCAGTTCTGTTCTGCCAATATGGTAGTAGCTGGCATAATTGCCATGATACACATACGACATTTTATCCACCTCATCGTATCTAACCCTGATTGTACTTTTTGATGTAAGCATAAATTTAATTCAGTGATTTACTTGAAAGGTGTTAAATTATTGTTTTCAAAAGCTTTATAAGCCTCGTTGACCGTCATTTCGCCAGCTCCGGTATAAATTTTAATACCGGTTTTTTCAAGAACAGCAGCGGCATTCCCTCCCGGCCCGTTTCCGGTTATCAATACATCAGGATGGAGTTCAAATAATTTTTGAGATGTTTTGGGCCCGGCACCATGCGCATCATTGCTTGCATCGCTGTTATCATAATGCGATAATTCATCTTTATCTTTGTCATAAATAAGGAAGTATTCGGCTCTTCCAAATCTTGGATCCATTTCAGCATCCCATGTTTTTCCTTTAGTAGTGAAAGCTATTTTCATTTTATCTTTTTTTAATTTATATGTTGCAGAATTGTGTTCCAGCTTTTAGTTATTAAATCTTTTAAATGATGATCAGGATATTCCATAATGGTTTGTCCCTGCGTCATGGATTTGGTGAAATTTTCATTGTAGGGCAAGTTGGTTAGATGAATGATTTCTTCTTTTTCCAGAAATTCTTCTATTTGCATACTTACTTCTTTGTTGATATCAGATTTATTGATGATACATCCCGCTTTTATTTGGAGCTTCTTAACTAGTTGATATACACGTTTTAAGTCATGCAGACCTGAAACTGACGGTTCGGTGACCAGAACGACAAAACTTGCTCCTGAAAGAGATGATACAACAGGGCATCCAATGCCCGGAGAACCATCTACGATTATAAATTTCTTTTGCTTTTCCTCAGCAACTATTTTCGCAATGCTCTTTACTTTCGCGACTAATTTTCCCGAATTGTCAGCACCGATCCCCAGCTTCGCATGCGCCATAGTGCTGCCGGTTTTAATATGGGAGAGATACCATTTTCCAACATTTAATTGCCTGTTTAAGATGGCATCCTCCGGGCAAACACGTGCACAATAGCCGCAGCCTTCACAGTTTAAAGGATCTATTACGTAATTGCCATCGATTATAGGTATGGCATCGAATCGGCATACTTCAGCGCATTTTCCGCATTTTGTGCATTCAAGTTGATTAATAACTGCAAGTTCGCCGCTGTAAAAATCATTTGCATCGGCGAAGTCAGGTTGCATTAATAGGTGCATATCCGCGGCATCTACATCGCAATCTGCAACAACCACATCCTCTCCACCTAGATAGGCAAACGCTGCCGTAAGAGAAGTTTTACCTGTTCCTCCTTTACCTGATATGACTACAATTTCTTTCATGAGAAACATTTTTCTTTTAAAGCCATAATTTGATTACTGATTTCTGCAATAGCCTGTCTGAATTCAGGTACTTCCTGATAGATCAGTTGACCTTGTGCATACATTTCGGCAATCCTTCGGTCGTTAGGTATTTTCGCAAGTACTGGTATCTGTTCTTTTTCGCAATATTCCCAAACATCATTATTGCCAATGCCATCCCGGTTAATTACAACGCCTATTTCTTTTTTCAATTCTCTCATGGTTTCTACAGCCAGTTTCAGGTCATGCAAACCGAAGGGTGTGGGTTCCGTAATAAGTATTACATAATCAGAATCTTTGGTAGCTTCAATTACCGGACAGGATGTTCCTGGCGGTGAATCATAAATCTGAAGACAGTTCGCATTCAATTGTTCGCTGATATATTTCTGTGTCTTTTTAATTAGCGGAACAGCTTGTTCTTCACCAATATCAAGACGACTCTCAATAAAATGAAGATTGTTTTTTCGAAAATGCTTCAGTTTTCCAATTTTTTTAGGAATCATAGGTAAGGCATCTACCGGGCAGAGTTCAGAACAGGCGTAGCACGCATGGCATAATTCAGGAAATACCATGATCATTTTACCCAATTGAATCACCGCATTAAAATTGCAAACCTTTTGACATTCACCGCATAAAGTGCACTTACCTTCCTTCCAGTCAGGAACCATTTTAAAGGTATCTTCCTCGTGAATCAAATCAGCACGGATAAACAAGCCGGAATTGGGCTCTTCCACATCCAAGTCAGCCAAAACGACTTCCTGCTGCTCCGCTAAAAAACTTGCCAAGTTGACTGACAGTGTTGTTTTACCGGTTCCTCCTTTTCCGCTGGCAATGGCAATCTTCATCCGTTAGTGATCACAAAGGTTTTTACCACTGACCAATTGATTTGCCAGGAATTGTTCAACAAGGGCCCTAGGCGTATCAGAATCTACACCTACACATACTTCAATATTGTTCTGAGTAAATATTTCCTGTGCTTTCATCCCCATACCTCCCGAAATAATCGTACTCACGCCTTGTGCTGCCAGAAATCTTGGGTAAGTTCCAGGCTCATGAACCGGAGGTTTTAAATATTCAATATTCAGGATTTTTTGACCTTCGGTTTCAATTACTGCAAATTGATCGCAATGCCCGAAATGTTCGCATAATTTTCCATTGTTGGTTGGAACCGCAAATAATTTTTTCATAAAATATTTATTTGTTATTTTTTTAATAATTCTTGTCTGATCATGGTGTGTCCGCACTCAGGGCATTTAATGGTGGTGCATTTTATGCCTCTTTTATGCGGTATTTTTGTGCCACATTTATTGCATACACAATAACTTCCGGGACCAAATGCACCACCTTTGTTTCTTCCTTTCCCGCCAACTCTTCCATTATTTTTATCTAGTTCTGAATTCATTTTATTTTCATTCATTTCTAATTATTTTTAAATTGATAGAACAATCCTCTTTTTTGTCTTTTAATTTCAACTTTATCTTCTGCTTCTAATACATCCAGATATTTATTTACTTCATTAATATGGGAGCCCAGTATTTCAGAAAGATCTTCTATGGTACAAGGTCTTCTGGCCAGGGTTTCCAGAATAGCGGACTCAAAATCTTTTCGGTAAGAAAGAATCTTTTTACGCTTTATAGTCGTTGCGATAATCTCTACATGATCCATCTCCCAGAAGTCAACAATTCTTTTTAATTCCGTCCGGGTTGCCGCTCGAATATCATCAATTGTTCCGGGCCTGTCAAGGGAATTCAGTTGTATAATGTCAGGTTGTATTTGCAGAAACGCATCCTTGAATGCTATTAATTCTTCCTTGCTGTCGTTAAAACCGGGGATGATAAATACTTCGAGCCATATTTTTCCTTTGTATTCATCTCTGAAATTCTGAAGTCCTTTTATATATTGGTTTAGTTTCAGCGAATGATGTGGCCTGTTTATTTTTTGAAAAGAACTTTCAATAACCGCATCAAGTGACGGAAGTACAATATCAGCTTCCATTATTTCTTTTCTCACTTCTTTGCTGGATAATAGAGTTCCGTTTGTTAATACTGCTATAGGAATAGCTGGCTTTTTGCTTTTTATAAATTTTAACACATCACCGATGCGATTATTTAGTGTAGGTTCGCCTGCTCCTGAAAAAGTAATATAATCAGGGTCGGGGTTATGTATAAAATAATGTGCCAATTCTTTGGTTATTTTTTCAAAGGGGATATATTCTTTTCGGTCAGTAGTTAATTTGGTGGTAGAGCCGCATTCACAGTAAACACAATCAAGTGAGCATAGTTTATGGGGCACAAGATCTACACCCAGTGACATTCCAAGGCGGCGAGAGGGGACAGGTCCAAAGATGTATTTATACATGATACTGCTCACTTAATGAATCATCAATTGTATGCAATGCGTGTCTCTTCATCAGCTATCGTTGGTTGGATAAAATCTTCCCATTTCATATCACCTAAGGTCTCCCAACTTCCCATTTTTGAATGCAAATCGAAATATTTCTGAGGAATAGGATGTGTGCCAATAATCACCCTCAATCCAAATTTTTCCTGTATAAAATTTTTAAAATGTGCTAAATTTGGACAGGGTGGATATCCAACTACAACACCAGTTGCGAAATGAATAACTTCTGCGCCGTTCTTCATCATTTCTTCAGGTACATATTCCACATTGCCGCCTGGGCATCCGCCACAAGTTGTATATCCAACTACTTCAAGTGGCTCATCTTTAGAGTATATATTGAAAGCGCCATCCCGGTTTGTTATGGCTTTGAAACATTTACCTCCGGCACAGTTTTTATATCTATCACAAATAATAATTCCGATTTTCATTTTCTAATTTTAAAATACAGTCTCTTAATTATTTAAATCAATCCCGATCATAATAACCTGGTTATTTTGATCGGGATTTGAATAGATTTTATATGTATAATTACACTCACTTAACGTCGTTATTAACTTGCATGTGCAAACATGATTTTAGAAGAAGCATTTTCAGCAGCTTTTATTAACGGATAGCCTGCAGGCGATGCGGTGAGTAACGGATGCGTTCCGATTTGGACGGTCAATAGTGAGTTTATCGTCATCCTGTTTTCTATGATAATTCCTATCGTATTGGTCAGTTCCCCAATGGATAATCCGCCCATTACTTCACCGCCGAGTATTACACCTGCTTCTTTCCCCACAATCAGTTTAACAAATTGTTTGTGTGCATCTTCCAGTGTGCCGGGGTGTCTGTCTATTCCCTCAAAAACACCGGTCACAATATCGAAACCTTCTTCCCTGGCTTCCGTTTCGGTTAATCCGGCAACTCCGAAGCCGGTATTGCCAATGGCAGTCGCAAAAATGGAAATGGTACCGCTAAAGGTTTTTATAGCTGATAATTTGTACAGGTTCATACCGGCAATTCTGGCTTCGGCACAGGCGGTTGAGGCCAGCATGATGGGGCTGGGTTTCCTCGTCACAAAGTTGCGTTTTTCAGCACAATCGCCAATCGCAAAAATGTCGGTGTCTTCCGTACGCATGTATTCATCAACTCTTATGAATCCTAAACTGGTTACGGGCAAGCCTGCGTCAGAGGCGAGTTGGATATTTGGTGTGTAGCCCAAAGAAAGAACCACGGCATCAGCTTCAATCTTTTCACCATTTTCGAGTAAAACCCCTTCAACCTTCTCCGTACCGATTATTTCCTTCACACTTATACCGGTATGTATTTTCACACCTCTCTCTTTCAGTATATTTTCAGCTACTACGGATACATCTGCATCGAAAGCCAGGCCAAGAATATTAGGCAGTTTTTCAATAAGCGTTACATTTTTACCGGCTTTTGTCAACTCATCAGACATTTCAACTCCAATAAAACCTGCACCGATAGTTACTACTTTTTGGCATCCGTTTAATTTGGATTGCATCTCGTCGAGGTAGTTTTTATTTTTAGGAACCGTAAATACATTTTTTAAATCGCTACCTTTAAGCCAGCTTGGTTTTTTTGGTATCGAGCCAATACCAAT
>SWCD01023478.1_pt1 | contig 16350 bp, 11 predicted proteins | sample 4693011 | NCBI WGS metagenome assembly SWCD01 (sample SAMN10267278, study PRJNA491770) | bioreactor metagenome | isolation source: DHS bioreactor inoculated with marine | place: Japan: Omine Ridge, Nankai Trough | reverse complement strand
AAAAAAACAGAGCACGAACAGGATGCTGAAAATCCACAGACTGACATAACCACGACGGTTCGCTTTAAATCGTAACCATGCCCGCTGCCCCGGCGACAGGCCACGCACATTTTGCACGCCCACTATTTATCCACCGAATCGAAGTGGATACGTGGGTCGATGAGCACATAACTTATATCTGCCAGCAGTTTAGCTATCAGACCCAGTATGGTAAACATAAACAAAGTACCCAGCACGACAGGGTAATCGCGTTTCAGCACTGACTCATATGAAAGCAGCCCTAAACCATCGAGTGAAAAGATGGTTTCGATCAACAGACTGCCGGTAAAAAACGCACCGATAAACGCCGCCGGAAAACCGGTGATCAACGGGATGATGGCATTACGAAAAACATGGCGGTATAAGACAGCAGTATCGGACAGACCCTTGGCTTTCGCGGTCAACACATACTGTTTTCGAATCTCTTCGATAAAACTGTTTTTGGTCAACATCGTCATCACCGCAAAACTGCCGATGACTGAGGCAATTATCGGCAGCACCATGTGCCAGAGGTAATCGGTTATCTGTTTATACCAGGGCAACATATCCCAGTTATCTGAGACCAGACCGCGTAACGGAAAGATGTCCAGAAAACTGCCGCCACCGAAAAACACCAACAAGGTAATACCCAGCACGAAACCCGGTATCGAATAACCAATCAATATAAAAGTACTGGTGACGACATCGAAGGTGCTGCCATCTCTGACAGCCTTAGCAATGCCAAGTGGGATACAGGTTGAATAAACGATCAGAAAACTCCACACGCCGATGCTTATCGACACAGGTAATTTTGAGATAACAAGATCAACGACTGACATATTATGAAAATAACTATCACCAAAATCAAAACTCAGATAATTTTTCATCATCGAAAAAAATCGCTCGTACACCGGTTTATCAAAACCATAAAGCACACGAATTTCCTCGATGTATTCTTCATCGAGCCCGGTGGCGCCACGATATAAACCACTGGTGCCGCTACTGGCTTCACCGACACCGTGTTGCCCTTCTAGTTGGCTGACAAGTTGTTCAACCGGCCCGCCGGGAACAAATTGCGTCACCGCAAAAGTGATCAACATGACACCGAACAGGGTCGGGATCATTAACAACAGGCGTTTTAATATATATGAGAACATAAAAATCTTTATTATTAATTAATGCTCAAGCCTTCACGTAGCCACAATTACCTGAGAGAAATCGCGGAACAAGTTTCCGCTCCTACAATTTTTCATTGTCTTTTATCCACCACGCCTTCAACATCCAGGTGATCGGGTCATAATACAGCGGCTGTGTTTTCGGTATACCAAACTTATTCCAGTAAGCAACACGGTGCACATTGATGTACCAGTTAGGCACGAGGTACTCGCCATATAGCAACACACGATCCAGCGCACGCGAAGCGATGACCACTTGCTCGCGATCTTTTGCCTGAATGATCTCTAGAACCAGCGCATCCACCACCGGGTCGTTTATTCCGGGCATGTTCCTCGAACCTTTCATCTCCGCCGAGCTGGAGTGAAACATGTTCATCAGCTCGTTACCCGGCGACACCGATGATGGAAAACTGTTGACCACCATATCAAATTCGAAGGTATCCATCCGGCGTTTATATAGTGACGAATCAACTTTTCGATACGTAGTTTCGATGCCAAGTTTTTTCAGATTGTGCGCGTACGGCGCGATGATGCGATCGAAACCACTCTGCACCAGCAGTATATCCAGCGTGAACGGTTCGCCTTTGGCATTTTTCAGCACACCATCCCGAATCGTCCAGCCGGCCTCAACCAGCAGGTCACGCGCCTTGATCAAATTTTTTCGCAAGCTGTCTGGCGCAACAGTCGTTGCCGGTTTCCACTGTCTGGTAAAAATTTCTGCGGGCAGCTGGTCGCGGTATTTCTCCAGCAAGGCCAGCTCTTTGCCTTCTGGCAGGCCCTGGGCGGCCAACTCACTGTTGCTGAAATAACTGTCGGCACGCACGTACTGATTGTAAAAAAGTTTGGCGTTTGCCCATTCAAAATCGTACGCCAGGCTTAACGCCCGTCGCACTCGCACATCTTTGAACTTATCGCGCCGGGTATTAAAAGCAAAACCCTGCATACCGGCATTATTCTGATGGGTTAACTCCCGTTTTATGATCTCGCCTGAATCGTAACGCGGGCCATTATGTGAGCGCGCCCAGCGTTTTGAATAATTTTCGAAAAAGAAATCAAACTCACCAGCTTTAAACGCTTCCAGCGCGATGGTTGAATCCTTATAATATTTATAAGTTATCCGTTTATAATTGTACATACCCTTTCGCACCGGCAGATCCTGCGCCCAGTAATTCGGATTTTTGACATAGTTGATCGATTTGCCGCGATCAGATTTCTCCACCAGGTAGGGGCCGCTGGCGACAGGTATAACATCACCCGTTTTATCGAACGCCAGATCACCCGCCCATTTTTTTGAGAAGATAGGGATCTCGCCAATAATCATATGCAATTCACGATTTTTATTTTTGAAATCAAAACGCACTGTCAGCTCATCGATGACTACGGCCGATTTCACGTCAGCATAGTAAACCCGGAACTGCGGATGTGCGGCTTTACTCATCAGCGTATCAAATGAATATTTAACATCGGCTGCGGTAATTTTTTCACCGTCGGAAAATCTTGCCAGCGGGTTGATATGAAAGGTGACCGAGAGTTCATCATCCGCCAGATAAAAATCATCGGCGATCAGTCCATATTCACTGAAAGGTTCATCCAGACTTTTTTCCAGCAAACTTTCGAACACCAGCAGACCCAGTCCACCAGCCGAGATACCTTTTAACAGATACGGGTTCAGACTATCGAAAGTGCCAAGACCCATCAGCGACAGATCTCCCTGTTTGGGTGCCTCCGGATTCACATAATCAAAATGTGCGTAGTCCGCAGGATACTTCGGTGCATAACCCATACCCATCGCCGGCACTGCTTGAGAATTTACTGGCAGGTAAAATAACAGGAGAAAAAAAAGTTTAAATTTTAGATCGAACAATCGACCTAACATGGAATTTAACATGGACGAAACATAGCTTTATTGTTATTTTTATGTTGGATGATTATTCGCATTATTAGTTGCATTCATGGCTTGCATTTACGGGTAAAATCCGCCTAACATGTGCCAACCAAGTTTACAGCACTGGTCAGCTACTAGCCAATATCGCTGACCAACTATAATAAAATATTTAAGGGGAGCTAACATGGGCTTTTTAACCGGCAAACGTGCATTAATTTTTGGCGTAGCAAGCAACCGATCGATCGCCTGGGGTATCGCACAGGCGATGCACCGCGAAGGCGCTGATCTGGCATTTGCCTACCAGGGTGACAGACTAAAGGAACGTGTCGAAAAATTAGCCGGACAGTGTGATTCAGATATCGTCGTACCCTGTGATGTCGAAGATGATGAACAGATCGAAGCGGTCTTCGAACACCTCGATGATTACTGGGACAGCCTGGACATCATCGTTCACTCAGTCGCATTCGCCCCCAAAGAAATGCTGGAAGGCGATTATCTGGACAACATCAGCCGCGATGGTTTCAACACGGCACACGACATCAGCTCATACAGCCTCGCTGCTATCGCCAAAGCCGGTCGCCACATGATGCAGAATCGTGAAGACGCTGCCATCATCACCATGAGTTATCTCGGCGCAGTACGTGCCTTCCCCGGTTACAACGTGATGGGACTGGCGAAGGCCAGCCTTGAAGCCAATGTTCGCTATCTGGCGCATTCACTGGGCCCCGAAGGTATCCGCGTCAATGCAATCTCCGCCGGACCGATCAAAACACTGGCAGCAAAAGGCATCACCGGATTCAACAAGATCATCCGGCACGTCGAGCAGAGCGCGCCACTGCGCCGCAATGTGACGATTGAAGAAGTGGGTAATACCTCAGCCTTCCTCTGTTCCGAACTGGCCAGTGGCATTACCGGTGAGATCGTTTATGTCGATGCGGGTTACCACACAGCCGGACTGATGGGCGATGTAGAATAACAAACTGCTCTGTCATTAAAAAAGGCCGGCCTCTATTTTTTAGAGGCCGGCCTTTTTTATTTCAGCAGACATCAGGCAGGGTGGCAAGTTTTATACGACGCGGGTTTCCTCACCTTCCAGCCTTGCGATGGTTACCGCCGCACAGGAATCGCTGAATACATTCACTGCTGTACGACACATGTCCAGCACGCGATCGACCACCAGGATCAAGCCGATCGCTTCCAGTGGCAAACCGATTGCCGCCAGGATGATGGTGATCGCTACCAGACTTGCTGACGGAATGCCGGCGACACCTATCGAAGTCAACAATGCGACCAGCACGATGGTGAACTGGGTGGTCAGATCCAGTGAGATGCCATAGGCCTGCGCGATGAACATAGCCGCTACACATTCGTATAACGCGGTGCCGTCCATGTTGATGGTCGCGCCCAGTGGCAAGGTAAAACCGGAGACCTGATTGGAAACGCCGGCGCGATTCTCAACACAGTCCATCGTTATCGGCAACGTGGCCGATGACGAACTGGTGGAAAATGCGGTCAATAAGGCGGGCAACATTGCTTTGAAATGTTTGCTCGGTGAAACACGCGCCAGGTAACGTAAGATCGCCGGCAGGAATAACAGCAGATGCGCTGCTAATGCCAGGATCACCGTGGCAAAGAACAGTGCCAACGGTTCAAACGCTTCGACGCCGGATATCAAAATAACTTTTGTTACCAGCGCATAAACACCCAGTGGCGCAAATTTCATGATGAGGTTTGTCATCATCATCATGATATCGAGCAGGCCCTGCCAGAAGTCTTTATGTACCTGCGCGGGCGAGCCTTTTAATTTTGAAACAAAAAAACCAAAAATAAGGCTGAAGAAAATCAGTCCCAGCATCTGACCGTTGGCGGCGGCGGTAACAATATTTGGTGGCACCATGCGCAGTAGTACTTCCGCGATATCACTGGCACCCTTGCCACCTACTTTGCTGACAATATCGTCCGTCTGTGCGGACAGACCGATGATGTTGCGCGCAGGTTCACCATCGATGATGCCGGGATGAAGCAGGTTTACGAAGAACAGCCCAATCAAGATTGCGACCAGGCTGGTGCTGGCATAATACAGGATGGTTTTTGAACCCAGACGCCCCAGCGTATCACCATGAAGGCTCATCATGCCAGTGATGATCGATGCCATCACAAGCGGCACGATCAGCATCTTTAACGCGTTGAGAAATAAGGTGCCGAAAAAGATCAGCACCGAAAGAAACGAGATGCCAAAGATGGATGCTGACTGATCGACAATCAAACCGGTGAGCACGGCAAGGCAGAGTGCCACAAGTATCTGCCAGTGTAATGCAATCTTGTTTATTGCCACATTGCGACCTTCATGTTTTAACTACCGCTCATTAACCAGTTACGATTTCCTGGCGCATAGTTTTTACATACTAATAAAATGTAATAAAAAACTTAGCTATCAGTCAACTTTATTGATCAGGTTCATATTTCTTTCGATATTGGCGCTTTCTTTGATCATTAATAAAGCACTCGAAAAATCGCGGATCGCGCTTTCTCTCATCGCCTCACTCTTCACCATATCCAACTGACTCTGCGAAATATTTTCAGGCGAGTTAACTTTGTTCAACACCACCAGGGCAACGTCACCAGAGATCAAGTTAACCTCTCTTACATGCTTTTTTCCATCCTGTGCAGGCACCATATCAAAGGCGTTCTGCAATATGGCAACATCACTGACCCGTGCATTATCCCTGCGACCCAGCGCAGCGATGTTTTCGATATTGATACCATCCGTTTTTAAACTGTCGATAGATTCGCCCGCTTCAATTTTCGTCTTGACCTCTAACGCCGCAGCCAGGGTTTGTTTGTGACCACCCTGTACTTTCAAGATGTTCTCTACCCTGGAGCTCACCTCTTCCAACGGTATAGCAGTTGCAGGCACATGCTCATTCATGCGTATAACAACGACGTGTGTTGGACTGATCTCGATGATGTCGCTGTTACTGGCCTGCTCCAGCACCAGTGGTGAAAAAGCAGCATTGCGTACTTTTTCATTTTTAGCGATGCCTTCACCTTTGCTGCGAGAGAAATAATCACCGGTCTTTATCTTAAGACCCAGATCATCAACCACCATGTCGAGGCTATCAGGATTTTCATAAGCCGTTGAGGCCAGTCGTTCACTCAAGTCATAAAAGGTCGACGCGACGCTATCTGCTTTTATCTCATCCTCGAACTCATAGCGTTTTACACCCAGCGGCACGACAGGCTCGCTTCGGATGTCATCAAGTTTGATGAGGTGATAACCAAACTGTGTCTCGACGACACCGCTGACGGCGCCCTTTTCCATACTGAATAGCTTCTGCTCGAACGGTTTTACCATTTCACCCATGGCGACCCAGTCCAGATTTCCACCCTCGGCAGCCGAACCCGGATCCTGTGAATACTTTTTCGCCAGCTCCGCAAAGTCAGCGCCCTGCTCAAGCTCTTTTTTTAGTGATTCAATCTTACTCTGCGCAGCGGCTTTATCTTCGCCAGCCTGGATAAGTATATGACTAGCTTTACGCTCTTCCCTGCCCGTTACACTTTTCACATAGTTGTCGTACATCTCTTTGATCTGCTGCTCGTCAATCTCAACATTCTCAGCCAGGGCATCTGAAGTGATTTCGACATAATCAATTTTTATCTTTTCAGGCACCATGAAACGTTGCAGATTTTTTTCGTAGTACTGCCTGATCTCTTCTGCGGATGGTTTTGTCGCCGTAGAAAAATGATCGACATTAAATGCCAGCACACTGATGTCACGCGTCTGCTCGGTTAGTGTGGCAAGTTTATCAACAGCATCTTTGGTGACAAACGTAGAATTAGCGATGGCTGACTGCATCTGTTGCAGCCTTAACTCGTTTCGCAGTGTATGCTCATACATGGGTATATTCATACCGAGTGAAGCGACACTGGCTTCGAAACGTTCGCGATCAAACACACCGTCAACGGTAAATAGTTGCCTGACCCTCTCGCCCAGCACAGCATCTGAAATTCGGTAACCACTTTCGTAAGTCACATCCTCGAGCAAACGCTGATTGATCATCTGCGTCATGGTGCGCTCACGTAAGGCTTTTTCTTCCATGGGAAGCTTGCCTTCATACTGACGCAATAGTTTCTGGCGCTGGATAGAAACTGAACGTTCAAATTCATTGGCAGTTATTTCTGAATCGTTAACTTTAGCGGCATAACGCGGGCCGGCATCGTCAAAATATGACTGGATACCCCATAAGGCAAAAGGCAGACCAATCAAAGCAACAACAGCAATACCTAACCAACCTTTAATACGATCATTAATAGCTTGTAACATAGCTTTTCTACTTTATGTGTGTTTGTGGCGTTAATATGTTTGAGCAGAATTATACCTAAATCACAGCGTTTATATGGTGCCAGGCAAAAAATAAATTCGTAATATATATGATCAAGCGTTCAGGCTAGAAATAATTCTAACGAGCCGTTGACTAGTGACTGACGAAATACGCGATTCAGGAGTAGTTTTATCTAGAATAAATTTATGACAGATACCGCTCAAAGTTAACTTTTAATGATTAACTCTGAGCGGTACAGTCTTAAATATGGCGGACCGGACGGGATTTGAACCCGCGACCTCCGGCGTGACAGGCCGGCATTCTAACCAGCTGAACTACCGGTCCGTACTTGGTGGGTGCTGAGGGAGTCGAACCCCCGACATTCGCCTTGTAAGGGCGACGCTCTACCAGCTGAGCTAAGCACCCTGTCTGGAAGGCGCGCTAGTTTACTGCATCTTTTAACGCTTTACCAGGCTTAAATGCAGGAACTTTTGCTGCAGCAATCTGAATCTCTGCGCCGGTTTGTGGGTTACGTCCTGTGCGTGCTGCACGGTCGCGTACCAGGAATGTTCCAAAGCCAACGACGCCAACTTGCTCGCCTTTTGCAAGAGTTGATGTGATTGTGCCTAGTACTGAGTCAACTGCACGTGCAGCGTCTGCTTTAGTCATGCCTGTTGATTCTGAAACTGCATCTGTAAGTTCTGTTTTATTCATTGAATACTCCCATGTTCAGGTGATTTTTTAATAGACAAACGATGTAGAAGTTATTATTTTAATTGTGATTCCTGACTACGATTATCTGGAACCAGACAAAGGTTACTACCAAAGTTTTGCTAAGCGGGATTTATACAGTGAGTTAATCAGTGTGTCAACGGCAAACCGGCAAAAACACTGGTATTTTAGCGTTTTTCTATAAATAAAAAAGCCAGTGCATAAACAAGATGCACTGGCCAGATGTAGATATAGCTTATAGAAGTAATTAATTATATTAAGGAATTATATTGGTATATTCTGCTCACATCTCATTAATGCCGCAACGTCGCTTCAGTTTTTTTATTTTTTGCTGAAGTTGAAGACTTTTCACCACCTTTATCAACATCTTTCAATGGTTCAGGCATTTCCGTTAATGCAAGTTCCAGCACCTCGTCAATCCACCGAACCGGTTTCACATCAAGTTTGCTCAAAATATTTTTTGGAATTTCCACCAGATCTTTTTCATTTTCATGTGGAATCAATACAGTTTTAATGCCTGCACGATGCGCTGCCAATAATTTTTCTTTTAAACCACCGATGGGCAGTACTTCACCACGCAAAGTAATTTCACCCGTCATGGCAACATTTGCATTCACTGGTTTTTTAGTGATCGATGAAGCTAATGCGGTGCACATTCCAACACCTGCACTGGGGCCATCTTTTGGTGTTGCACCTTCAGGTACGTGTACGTGGATATCGATACTTTCCTGAAAGTCCGGCTGCAAACCTAAAGTCGCTGCACGGCTACGGATGACAGTCATCGCGGCCTGGATCGATTCCTGCATCACATCACCGAGCTGACCGGTATAGGAAAGTTTACCTTTACCCGGCATCACGGCTGATTCGATCGTGAGTAATTCACCACCGACTTCCGTCCACGCCAGGCCGTTAACCTGTCCGATCTGATCATTGTCTTCTGCCACGCCGTAGCGGAAACGTTTAACACCAAGGTATTTCTCCAGTGTTTTTGGCGTAACCTTGGTAACAGATGCTGCTTTCTTTTTATTGAGCACGACTTCCTTAACAACTTTACGGCAGACCTTCGCGATCTCACGCTCAATGCTACGCACACCGGCTTCACGTGTGTAATAACGAACCACATCACGCAGTGCAGCATCAGTGATCTGAAGCTCATCTCCTTTCAAGCCGTTATTTTCCAGTTGTTTTGGCATTAAATAATTTTTTGCTATTTCGACTTTTTCATCTTCGGTATAACCCGGCAGACGAATCACTTCCATGCGATCCAATAAAGGACCAGGAATATTCATGCTGTTAGCGGTGGCAACGAACATGACATCAGAAAGATCAAAATCGACTTCCAGGTAATGATCGGCAAAGGTGTGGTTTTGCTCGGGGTCTAATACTTCCAGCAAAGCGGAAGCTGGATCGCCGCGAAAATCGGCTGCCATCTTGTCGATTTCGTCGAGCAGGAACAGTGGGTTACGTGTACCCACTTTACTCAGATTTTGAATAATTTTTCCAGGCAGAGAACCAATATACGTACGGCGATGGCCACGGATCTCTGACTCATCACGCACGCCACCCAGTGCCATACGTGTGTATTTGCGATTGGTCGCTCTGGCGATAGAACGCCCTAACGAGGTCTTACCAACCCCTGGCGGGCCAACCAGGCACAGGATCGGACCTTTTAATTTTTTCACCCGCTGCTGCACGGCAAGATATTCCAGGATGCGCTCTTTCACTTTATCCAGACCATAATGGTCATCGTTCAGCACATCTTCCGCAGCGGACAGATCATGGCGGATCTTGGATTTTTTCTTCCATGGGCAATCGACCAGCCAGTCGATATAATTACGCACCACGGTGGCTTCTGCCGACATCGGCGACATCATCTTCAGCTTGTTTAACTCACCGTCCGCTTTTTTTCTGGCCTCTTTACTCATGCCAGATTTTTCGATCTTCTGTTCCAGCTCTTCGACTTCGTTCGGGGTATCTTCCATATCACCCAGTTCTTTCTGAATGGCTTTCATCTGCTCATTCAGATAATACTCACGCTGACTTTTTTCCATCTGCTGTTTAACGCGGCCACGGATGCGTTTTTCGATCTGAAGCATGTCAATCTCGCCGTCGATCAGCTTCATGATGTACTCCAGTCTATCCTGAACATCGGAGATTTCCAGGATCTTCTGTTTCTCGTCCAGCTTCAGCGACATGTGCGCAGCGATGGTATCGGAAAGACGTGATGGTTCATCGATGCCCGCCAGAGAAGTTAAAACTTCCGCCGGCACTTTTTTATTGAGTTTTACGTATTGGTCAAAAACACTGAGAGTCGAACGCGAAAGAACTTCGAGTTCCTGATCATCTTTGGCGACATCATCAGACAGCAGTTGATAACCGGCAACAAAAAAATCACCGCTCTCTTTCATGCCTTCAATGTGCGCACGCTGCGAACCTTCGACCAGTACCTTGATGGTACCGTCAGGCAGTTTCAGTAATTGCAGGATAGTAGCAAGTGTGCCGATCTCATGCACATCTTCGATCGAAGGATCATCGATATCCGCACTCTTCTGTGCAACCAGCAGAATCTGCTTGTTGTCCTGCATTGCAGCATCGAGTGCCTGTATGGATTTTTCGCGGCCGACGAAGAGAGGGATAACCATGTGTGGATAAACCACTACATCACGTAAGGGCAAAACGGGTACTTCTGAAGTCGGAGACATACCCGCTTCCTGGTCTTGTGTGCTAGCCATGGCTACCTCTAATTATTAGTCGTTATTAGTAAGTGTAGACAAACGCGAAGACTTTCAAGTGTCTCGCAGACAAAATAAACTGAAAACAGGAATATATATCGAAAACTACCGCTTATTGCCTGTAAGTTGTTGTTTCCCTACTCAGCGCCCTGATTAACTTTCCTGACTAATTTTTTGCGGTTCACCACCTTCATAAACCAGATACGGCTGGTTGTTGCCTTCGACTACCGTCTCATCGACAACCACTTTGGAGACACCGTCCAGTGACGGTAATTCATACATCGTATCAAGCAAAATATTTTCAAGGATGGTACGCAATCCACGAGCGCCAGTCTTACGCTCCATCGCTTTCTTCGCGATGGCGTGCAGGGCTTCTTCACGCAGCTCCAGCTCACTACCTTCCATCTCGATCATCTTGCCATATTGCTTGCTTAATGCATTTCTAGGTTCGGTCAGAATGGTCACCAGTGCATCTTCGTCCAGCTCTTCGAGTGTCGCTACTACCGGCAGTCGGCCAACAAATTCCGGAATCAGGCCGTATGAAATCAAATCATCGGCTTCCAGCTCGTCGATAACCTCATGCGCTTTGCGCTCTTCCTCTTTGGTACGAACCTCTGCACCAAAACCGATGCCGCCTTTTTCAGAGCGGTTACGAATGACTTTATCCAGCCCGGCAAACGCACCGCCACAGATAAACAGGATGTTCGATGTATCGACCTGCAAAAATTCCTGCTGCGGGTGTTTACGCCCACCCTGCGGAGGAACCGATGCAACTGTACCTTCGATCAGTTTGAGCAATGCCTGCTGCACGCCCTCGCCTGATACGTCACGCGTGATCGAAGGATTATCTGATTTTCGGGAGATCTTGTCGATCTCATCAATGTAAACGATGCCCGTCTGTGCTTTATCAACATCGTAATCACATTTCTGTAAAAGCTTCTGAATGATGTTTTCGACATCTTCACCGACATAACCGGCTTCGGTCAAGGTGGTGGCGTCGGCGATAGTGAAAGGCACATCCAGCAGTCTGGCCAGGGTTTCAGCCAGCAACGTTTTACCAGAACCGGTAGGGCCGATCATCAGAATATTACTTTTGGATAATTCGATATCGTCTTTTTTATGTTTTACTTCAAGACGTTTGTAATGATTATAAACTGCGACAGAGAGAATTTTTTTAGCGCGTGCCTGACCGATAACATAATCATCAAGGATGGCATTAATCTCGCGGGGCGTTGGTAATTTCTTGATCGCAGTACTGGTTTCATCTTCCAGCTCTTCGAGGATGATGTCGTTACATAATTCGACGCACTCATCACAGACATAAACGGAGGGACCGGCGATCAGTTTTTTAACTTCATGCTGGCTTTTTCCACAGAAGGAACAATAAAGCAGTTTTTCTGAATCATTTCCGGTGGTGTTCTTATCGTCGCTCATAAATCTCTCTCAACACGTGGTGACTGTTACCTTGCCAATTCACGCGCCATCTTTCAAGTTTTTCTTGCAAGTAATTGTTAAAAATCATCTCTACACTAGACAATAGCGTATAGATAAAATTCATGCAGGATTTTAAGGGTAGTTTTTAGTGATATTTCGTAGGAATGTAAGGCTGAGCTTACATTTTTCAAGGGCAAACCAGCCTTTCATACAAATAAATGGCTGATTCTTGCTCAAATAAGCAATTTCCAGATTATTTACGTGTATTTAATACTTCGTCAATAAGGCCGTATTCGACAGCCTGGTCGGAACCCATGAAGTTATCACGTTCGGTATCATTATCGATGGTTTCAATATTTTGACCGGTATGGTTGGCCAGCAGCTGGTTTAACTGCTCACGAATTTTCAGTATCTCTTTGGCATGGATCTCTATATCACTCGCCTGCCCCTGAAAACCGCCCAATGGCTGATGGATCATAACGCGTGAATGCGGCAATGAAAAACGTTTGCCGCTGGCGCCAGCCGCCAGTAACACGGCGCCCATACTCGCAGCCTGACCGATGCATAAAGTACTGATATCAGGTTTGATGAACTGCATAGTGTCGTATATTGCCAGACCCGCGGTGACTGAACCACCAGGTGAGTTGATATAGATCGAAATATCTTTATCCGGATTTTCTGACTCCAAAAATAACAGCTGCGCGACCACCAGGTTCGCCATGTGGTCTTCGATCTGTCCAACGATGAAAATCACACGCTCTTTGAGCAGGCGGGAATAGATATCATACGAACGTTCACCACGTGGCGTCTGCTCGATAACCATCGGAACCAGGTTTAATGACTGCGCCTCTAAAGCACTATTAGAATTATTATTGATCATTATTCATGCCGTCTATTTTATTTATTTCAGAAGCCTAAATGATAGTCTCTTTATTTAGATTTATCCGCTTCCGGATTCATTACTTCATCAAAAGTACTGTTTTTAGTGCTGATTGATGCCTGCTCAGCGATCCAGTCGACCACCTTATCTTCCATTACCAGCGTCTGAATACCGCTCAATAGCTCCTGATTGCCCATGTAATAATTCACAAACTCATCAGGGTCATCATAATCCTGCGCCATCTCTTCAACGCGCTGTTTGATCATATCAGCATCGATCTGAAGCTCTGACGTCTTGGCCACTTCCGCCAGAATCATTCCCAGCTGAACACGACGTTTAGCATCATCCATAAAGACATCGACGGTCAAACTACTGCCCGGCGTCTGCACTTCGGTCTGTTTCTTCAGAGTCTCGGCTTCCTGCTGAACGATAGCCGTTGGCACATCGATTGTATTGACAGCGATCAGTGCGTCCATCACATTTGCTTTTAATATGTTGCGTAACTTTCTTTCCAGCTCACGCTCCATGTTCGCTCTGATATCCGTTTTTAGTTGCTCGACGTCACCACTTTCGACGCCGAACGCTTTGGCGAATTCTTCGTCGATTTCCGGCAACTTCGGTTCTTCAACTTTTTTTACGGTAACCGCAAACTCTGCTTCCTTGCCAGCGAGCTCACTGGAAGCATAATCTTCGGGGAATGTAACTTTAAACGTGGTTTCATCACCCGCTTTCAAACCGACCAGCGGTTCTTCAAAACCGGGAATCATCTGTCCTGCACCCAGAACCAGAGGCATATCATTGGCGCTACCGCCATCAAATTTTTCGCCATCGACACTGCCGACAAAATCGATGCTGACGCGATCATCATTGGCTGAAGCACGATCGATTTCTGACCAGTCCATTTTCTGTTTACGTAGGACGTCGATCATCTTCTCGACATCACTGTCGTCAACACTGGCTTCTGTTTTTTCAACAGCAGTATCAGCAATCGGGGTAAGCGCGACTTCAGGATAAACTTCGAAAGTTGCGGTATATTCCATGGCCTGCCCCAGAACCAGTTCCTGACTCTGAATAACCGGATCACCCGCAGGCTGCAGGTTTTCCTGTGTTACCGCATCCTGGAAACTTTTCTGCATCAATTCACCGGCAACTTCCTGCAAGATGGTCCCTGAATATTTTTGCTTAACCACTTTAAAAGGGACCTTACCCGGACGAAAGCCATCGATCCGCACTGTATTTTTGATGGAATTCAGGCGGTTGTTCACTTCCATCTCAACGGTTTCTGCAGGCACCTGAACGGTCAACTTACGTTCTAAACCTTCACCTGCTTCAACTGAAACTTGCATAATTACCTCGGTACATAAAACTTGTGTGAGTATTTATAACTCATAGAAATACTCAATAGAAAAAATGGTGCGAAAGGAGAGACTCGAACTCTCACGTCAAAGACACTGGTACCTAAAACCAGCGCGTCTACCAATTCCGCCACTCTCGCAATAAGATGTTGATATTAACAAAAAAAGGCAGGTTTTTCCTGCCAAATTTTATCGCCATCAGCCTTTTGGCATCAAACATTACAATTAGCAATCAAGGACTTATAACGCCCCGCGCTACTAATCGAGCAAACACGCCAGTGGCGGTCACTCTAACGAGAACCTTGTTCTCTTATATATGGGGTGGACGATGGGGCTCGAACCCACGACGACCGGAATCACAATCCGGGACTCTACCAACTGAGCTACGCCCACCATAATTTTTATATGCTGGCGCAAATTTGGTACGCCTGGCAGGATTCGAACCTGCTACCCTCGGCTTAGAAGGCCGATGCTCTATCCGAGTGAGCTACAGGCGCAGAATTTTAAACCTGTTCTACATAAACTACATTACCTGATCATAATCCATCGTAACCAGTTATAAATATGGTCGGGGTAGAGAGATTCGAACTCCCGACATCCTGCTCCCAAAGCAGGCGCGCTACCAGACTGCGCTATACCCCGACATTCTCCTGAACGAGCCGTGAAAACATTAATTGGGCTGTTTTCACACGAATCAAGAGGCGGGGAATACTACGCGTTGCTAAAGCGCTGGTCAAGACACTATTTGCATTTGCAACTTGTGGTAACTGTTGCTTGTAGTAACCATGGCGCACGTGCGAAAATTACGCTCTTTTCGAAATCAGCAAACAAGTTAAATATGTCAGCACAGATCATAGACGGCAAAGCCATCGCAGCCGATGTCAGAAACCAGGTTCGCCTGGATATCGAGCAACGCATCAGGAATAATCAGCGCGCACCCGGTCTGGCAGTCATTCTGGTGGGACTCGATCCGGCTTCTCAGGTCTATGTCAGAAAAAAACGGGAAGCCTGCGATGAAGCCGGCCTGGTCTCAAAATCCTATGATCTCGACGAAAGCACCGATCAACAAACATTATTAAACCTGATCGAAGAACTAAATAATGACGCCACGATCGATGGCATCCTGGTGCAACTGCCACTGCCGGAACACATCGACGACACCCTGGTACTGGAAGCCATTCACCCGGACAAAGATGTCGACGGTTTTCACCCCTACAATATCGGCCGGCTGGTACAACGCATGCCAACCCTGCGTCCCTGCACGCCACACGGTGTCATCCACATGCTGGAAACTATCGGTGAAGTTTTTAAAGGCCGCCACGCGGTGGTCGTCGGCGCGTCGAATATCGTCGGCCGGCCGATGAATCTGGAATTATTGCTGGCCGGCGCGACTGTCACTGTCACCCACCGTTTCACCAAAGATCTGGCATCTTACGTCGCAGATGCAGACATCCTGGTGGTCGCTGTCGGCAAACCCGGCATCGTCAAAGGTGAATGGGTCAAACCCGGCGCAACCGTGATCGATGTTGGTATCAATCGACTGCCAAACGGCAAGCTGACCGGTGACGTTGACTTTAAAGCCGCCGCAGAGCGCGCTGCATGGATCACTCCGGTACCAGGTGGTGTCGGCCCGATGACCGTCGCCATGTTGATTCGCAACACCTTGCAGGCGGCAGAAAAGCACGACCTGAATGCGGCATAGATTCCCGGCGCAACAATGGTTTAAGGCAATACTAAAAAACGGGACAGGCTGAAATCGGCCAGCAGCGGACGTAACGATCAGAAGCAATATTTCTCGCAGAGGCGCAGAGCTCGCA
>SWCD01011874.1_pt1 | contig 16355 bp, 9 predicted proteins | sample 4693011 | NCBI WGS metagenome assembly SWCD01 (sample SAMN10267278, study PRJNA491770) | bioreactor metagenome | isolation source: DHS bioreactor inoculated with marine | place: Japan: Omine Ridge, Nankai Trough | reverse complement strand
CTTCGACGAGACCGGCGATCCGGATCCGGTTGTCGTGCTGCTGAGAGGACGGGTACCCAAAAGGGGCGGGAGCTACTCGCTGGGGAACGCCCGAGCCTTCGCGAGACGCTCCGCCTGCCTCGTTCGCCTTGGACCGGCGGCGGCGGAGTTTCTCCCGGCGATGACGGAGAGGCTCGCGGAATCACATCCCTGGGAGGTGGCCGGGATCCTCCCGATCATGGCGAGCATCGGCCCCGCCTCGGTTCCCCATGCTGCGCATCTGCTCCGGCACGAGAACCCGGGCATCCGTTTCATCGGTGTTCGCCTGCTGGGGATGCTCGGACCGGCGGCCGCGGACTACCGGGAGGATCTGCTCGCCCTGACCGCCCACGACATGCTCGAGTTCCGGGCCGAGGCGGCCTACGCTCTCGCGTCCGTGGCGCCGCTTTCGCCCTCCACCGTCGCCGCCCTCATCACACTCCTCGACGATCCCGCCTTCGAGGTCCGCGCGATCGCCGCGGCGTCGCTCTCGAAGATCGGTCCGGCCGCAAGGGCGGCGGTGCCGGCGCTTGGAAAGGCCACGCTGGACGAGCACATCTACGTGTGTGAACTCGCGGTGCAGGCGCTCCGGCGCATCCGGCAGGACTGACCGCGGCCTTCCGTCAACCCGGGATCGGCGCCCCGCCCTGCTCCATCAGGGCCTTGACCGGCTCCAGACCGTAGGGAGAGCCCTCCTCGATGGCCTTCAGGACGGTGCCACCGCCGGTGAAGAAGTAGTAGTTGGCGTCGTCCATGGCCGCCAGGTAGAGGCCCGGGCTCAGGTTCTTGAACTCCTGCAGGGTGTCGCCGCCGCCATAGTACTTCTGGGCCTCGGGGTTCCGGTCGATGGTGCGGTCGAGTGCGGCGGAGCCCTCGCAGAAGTGGGGGGTGAGGCCCATCACCGCGTTGACGAAGATGGTCTTCGCCGAGCTCATGATGCCGGACACCACCGGCAGTTCGAAGGAGGCGGGGTCCACGTCGAGGACGTAGCCGAGCTCGTCGCCTTCCTTGAAGTCCCGGATGTCGCGGACGCGGTATTGCCCCTCGACCTTCCCTTCGATGGTGTCGGATTCGATGATCAGGGGCAGTTCGACGATCTTTCCCGCCTCGCGGTCCTGCTCGACCAGGGACTGCGCGGCCGCGATGTCCGAGTCGCCGACGCCCTTGATGCGGACGCCGTACCTGGCGCAGAGGAAGGTGTTGTAGATCACCCCTCCCAGGACGAGGTGGTCGACCTTCTTGTAGATCTCCGAGAGCGGCCCGATCTTGGTGTCGTACTTGGCCCCGGCCACCACGGCCACGAACGGGCGGGTCGGCTCGAGGACGCGGGTCAGGTTTGTGAGCTCCTTCTGCATCAGGAAACCGGCGTAGCTCGGCAGGTGTTTCGTGATGTCGAACGTCGAGGCGTGGGGCTGCCAGGAGCCGAAGGCGTCGTTGACGAAAACGTCGGCCAGGCCGGCCAGTTGCACCGCCAGGCGGCCTCGTTTCTCGTCCACGGCCTCCTCGCCCTCGAACCACCGGGTGTTCGGCAGGTAGATCCCGCCGACGCGGCCGTTTTTCAGGTCGCGGATGTGCCAGTTGATGGAGGTGTCGATCTCGCGGATGCCGCGGTCGGGGTCGGCGGGGAAGTCCGGCACCACGAAGCGGGTGTGGAGCTTGCGCTCGAGGTACTTCACCACCGGGCTGACGGAGGTGGCGTCGCTCGCGTTGATCCGACCGGTCTTCTTGTCGCGGGGGCGGCCGACGTGGGACATCAGGATCAAGCGGCCGCCTCGCTCCACGATGCTGTAGAGCGTGCCGATGGTCGCGTCGATCCGGTACGGGTCGCGGACCACGCCGTTTTTCACCACGTTGTGGTCCACGCGGACGAGCACCACCTTGTCACGGAGGTCCGCGTCCTGGACGAGCGGAAGTCGCGCGTCGATCCCCGAGTGATCTGTCTGCATGGGAGTCCTCCTTACGACCCTGGCCGTCCGGCGGGATGCGCCGGGAGGCGTATCCTACCGGGCGGCCGGGGAACTGCCTGAAAATCCGCTCCTACCTGGGTGCCCCGAGCTTCATCAGGCAGAGGACTTCGCGGGCCTTCGGAGATGCGTTCTCGGTGAGTCTGAGCCAGGAGGGGAAACTGGGATTCTGGAGCAGGCTGTTCTTCGTCAGGAAGGTGAGGAAGTGCTCGGCCCGGTCCTTCGGGACGAGAAGATCCGTGGTCAGGGTGCGGAGCAGGAAGGCGCGGCGAAGGGCGTTCATCTCGCTCGGGGCCGCGGAGATCGCCTGTTTCAGCGCATCGCACAGTTCTCGGGGGAGTCTTCTACTGCTGAAGGTGGCCAGGTACTCCGTCGGGTCCGAAGGGGACGGCTCCATGGTGAAGGGTGAACCACCCGCGACCGCCTCCCGGGCCGGACGTGGGAGGGGGGCCGTCGGATCAAGGAGCAGTTCCCGAAGCGCCAGGAGGACCTCGACGGGTTGCTCCGCGAGCCCCGGGGCGGGGAATGCGCCGTCTTTTCGGAACGCGGTGGCCAGGCCCCGGGCTTCCTCGAGTGCCGAGGGGGCGAGCTCGGACAGGAGCTCGATCCGGCGAGACCACCCCCGATGCACTCTCTCGAGCATCGAATCGATATCTTCCGCGGTACCGCGAAAGACGCGCGGAGCCCGGAAGATCCTGACAGTTCGGGTTTCTTCCGGAACGGCGTGCTCGAGGAACAGGAAGATCCGCTCGCCCTCGGTGAAAGAAAGGAACGTAGCGTAGGGAGCGCACGAGTCGATCCGTCCGCCGAGGAGAGTAAATGCACGGATGGGCAGCTTGCCGCGCAGTTCCCGAAGGACGCGCACGGTCGCCTTCGAGCGCTCCCCACGCTTCTCCCCCTCGATGCCCGTCACCGAGAGGATCTCGACCTCAGCGATGTAGCAGGCCCGGGAGAGAACGTGCTCCGCGGATTCGTACGGCCGCGTGCAGGCCATCGTCGGCGGTGTGGCCGCGAAGAGGAAGAGCAGGACCAGAACCGGCAGGAACCCCCGGCGCATGCCGTACACGGTTCAGCCAAACGGATTCCCCGCCGTTTGGTTCATCCGCATCCCTCAAACCCCTTTGCAGGCTCAAAAAGGACTCCCGGTGTTGTTTTTCAGGGGGATAGTTTGTTTCCGGGGGTTGACGGGGTGACCGGGGGCGGTAACCTTCTTATCGGTGGCCTCCGGGGGCCGCGGGAGGTGTCTTGTGCTCAAGTTCCTGGTGGAATCGCCCTACGAGCGGAAGCTCTACCGGATCGGGGGGGAGCGGATCCTGATCGGGCGCTCCCGGGCCGCGGACATGCCGTTGCTCGACGAGGCGGTGCTGAAGAAGCACGTCGAGGTGCGAAAGGATGGGGGCGGGTGGCGGTTTCTGGATCTCTCCGGCGGCGCCACGCTCCACAACGGGCGGGCCGAGGCGGCGGGACCCATCAAGGTCGGGGATCGGCTGACGCTCGGGAGCACCGTGGTGACCCTGCAGGCGCTGCTGTCCGTCCCGGCCCCGAAGAAGAGCGAGCCCGTGGCGGAGCTGAGTTCCCGGCCGGCGGAGCCGCCGGAGCTCGCGGGGCGGTCGGTCCGGCTCGATCCGGTGGAGGGGGACCGGTTCACCGCCGGCGGCCTGCGCTCCGTGCTGGAGATCTTGAAGCGACTCGTTCGGGAGCAGGACGAGCGCCGCCTGCTCTCGCGGATCATGGACGCGGCGATCGATCTCACCGGCGCCGAGCGGGGGTTTCTGCTGCTGGCCGGGGAGAAGGGGCTCGCGGTCCGGGTGGCGCACGGCCTGGACGGGAATCCGCTGACCAACCCCGAGATGGAGATCTCCCGCGGCATCGCGCAGCATGCCATTGCCGAGCGGCGGGCGGTGCTTTCGGACGACGCCGGTGTGGACGAGCGCTGGTCCGGGATGGAGAGCGTGGTGTCGCTTCGGCTCAGGTCGGTGCTCTCGGTGCCGCTTCTGACGGAGAAGGGCGTCCTGGGCGCCCTCTATCTCGACAACCGGCTCGAACGGGGCATCTTCACGGAGCGGCATCTCGGCCTGCTCGAGGCCTTCGCGGATCAGGCCGCCCTCGCCCTCGTGAACTCGCGACTGAACGCCGGCTTGCGGCGGCGGGAGAAGGAACTCGCGAAGAAGAACCGGGAGGTGGAGCGTCTGAATGCCCGCCTGGCGGCGGAGTTGACGCAGGCGAAGGAGGACCTGCGCACGCGTCAGAAGGAACTGGAGTTCAAGTACGAGTACAAGCAGATCGTCGGTCGCTCTCCGGATTTGCGGGAAATCCTCACCACTCTCGACAAGGTCACCGATCTGAACGTCCCCGTCTTCATCGAGGGGGAATCCGGCACGGGCAAGGAACTGGTGGCGCGGGCCCTTCACTTCAACGGCCCCCGCCGCGAGAAGCCCTTCATCACGGAGAACTGCTCCGCCATCCCCGAAACGCTGATCGAGAAGGTGCTCTTCGGGCACGAGAAGGGCGCGTTCACGGGCGCGGACCAGGCCGCCCCCGGCCTCTTCGAGCAGGCGCAGGGGGGGACCCTCTTCCTCGATGAGGTGGGGGACATGAGCGCGGACATGCAGAAGAAGATCCTCCGCGTGCTGCAGGAGGGCGAGGTCCGTCGGGTGGGGGGGCGAACCGTCCGGAAACTGGACGTGCGCATCGTGGCGGCCACGAATCGCGACATCCAGGAGTTGAAGGAGCAGGGGACCTTCAGGGAGGACCTCTACTTCCGCCTCGTGGTGGTGCTGATCCGGATGCCGCCGTTACGGGAACGCGCGGAGGACATCCCGCTCCTGGTGGAGCACTTCCTTTCCGTCTCCGCAAAGGAGATGGGAGGGGGGCCGAAGACCCTCGAGAGCGGCGCCCTCGACCTGCTCTGCCGCTACCCATGGCCGGGCAATGTTCGGGAGCTGGCCAATGAGATCCGGCGCGCCATGGCGCTGGCGGGGGAGCGAATCACGGCGGAATCTCTCTCGGAACGCGTCCGGTGCGCCGCGGCCGCCCCCACGCTCGATTGGGGAAGGAGTCGTCCCCTGAAGGTGGTTGTGGAGGAGCTGGAGCGACTCCTGATCGGCCGGGAACTGGAACGCCAGGGCGGCAACAAGACCAGGACGGCCGAAGTTCTCGGGCTGTCGCGTCTGGGTCTCAGGAACAAGATGCAGCGGTTCGGACTGTCGCAGTGACCTTTTATGGGGCACGAAGCGGACGCAAACCATAGGATATTATCGACTTGACGGTTGCCAGCCCTCGAAGGTAAACCTTCGGTCCCGCCCCGCTCGCCGGGGCAGGCGGCGAAGTCTTGTCCCGAGGGCCACTCCGGGTTCCCCGGAGGAAGGAAGACGTTGCTGGGCTATCCCGTGTCGTGGAGGAGGATCTGGCCTGGGAGGAGAAGGTACGCTCCTTTCGGTTTACACTCTCTATTGGGGGTGTATTCCCCGATCCCGCTCTCTTCCGGCGGAAAGAGGAACCTGCTATGCCCAAGCTGATCATCATGCGGCCGGATGCCCCGGCGGAGGAAGTCGAGCTCACTTCGGACTCGGCAACCATCGGACGGGCTCCGGAGAACTCGATCCCTATCGACGACGTGGGCTGCTCGCGTCGGCACTGCCAGATCCTCCGGATCTCCTCCGGATTCGAAGTGACGGATCTGAAGAGCCGCAACGGGACCAAGGTCAACGGCGTGAAGCGGGATCGACACGTCCTGGCCGATGGCGACGTCATCGAAATCGGCACCATCCGGATCACCTACCGCGAGCGGTCCGGAGCGGAAGAGGATGTGGTTCTCGAGGACGTGGGTGGCGGGGACATCACCACCGGAGGGGACTGCTACCTGGTCTACTCCGGCGGCGAGTCCGACGGGAAGCGGGTGGTTCTGGCCACCGATCGCACCACCCTCGGCCGCAAGGAATCGAACACCGTGGTGCTGAAGGACGCGATGGTTTCGTCCTACCACTGCGAGATCACCCGCGAGGGCGGCGGCTACGTGCTGCGCGATCTCGGCAGCACCAACGGGTCCTCGGTGAACGGCGACCCGGTCTCCGAGATGGCGCTCACCCACGGCGCCCGGATCAGCCTCGGCAAGACGAAGTACATCTTCATGGATCCGGCGGTGGCGGACTACGAGCAGGCCGTCGCGGCGGAAGAGGAAGCCGACGCCGACTGGGGCATGATGCGAGCCCAGGTGGACTTCGGCCGCGTGAAGCGGGCCCGGCGATCCCGTATCGTCTGGACCGTGGTCTTCCTGCTCCTCCTCGGCGGCGTCGCCGCGTATGTCGTCGAGAACGCCGAGCAGTTCAAGCCGCCTGCCGTGGCCGAGGTGGTGAAGGTCGAGGGGAACCTCATCGACTACGCCGACTTCTCCTTCGAGAGCGGCCGCTCCTGGGCCGTGCCGGAGGGCGCCGGGGGCAGCTCCGGTGTCACCGTGGGTCCCGCGCATCAGGGCGAGTCGGCGCTGCAGGTCGGCGGCCCGCGGGATGCCTTCGGGGCCTCCATGGCCTCCTCGCCGGATGACTTCACGGTGGTCACCGGCCGGACCTATGAGTTCTCCGCCTGGGCCCGTCTGAATGCGCCGGACACCAGGGCCTCCGCGGCGATCGTCTGGCTGAAGCCCGACGGACAGGAAATGGAACGCTTCTCGCTCTCCGACTGGGCCGATGCCGGGGACTGGAACCGCTTGAGGATCCGGGCCACGCCGCCCGAGGGCGCCGATCACGCGAAGCTGGCGCTGGTGGTGGCGGGCGCGGGTTCCGCGCGGTTCGACGACGTGGCGTTCTCCGTCGTGAGCGGCGCGCCGGACCGCAGCGGCCTGACCGCGGATCGCGGGGGAAGCGTGTTCCGTCTGGGCGACATGGGCGAGATGTCGGTGGAGCGGAACGGCGAGTTCCTGCTCTGGAACGGCGGCCTGGCGGCCCTCACCGAGGATGGCGAGATGTCCTGCCAGGAGTTGTGCTTCCGGGCGAAGTCCTACAGCGCCTCCGCCGAGGGCGCGAAGATCAACGGCTCCCTGCTCGTTCCGGGCGGAGGAACCGTTGGCGTGAGCATGAGCGTGACGCCGTTGGACGACCGGTTCCGCGTCACCTGCTCGCTCGACGGCGTGCCGGAAGGCGTCGCCTCCTTCGGCTTCGCCTTCCTCGTGTCTCCGGGGTACCTCTCCGAGGGCGCCACCCTGACCGGCGACCAGGGGGCCCGCGCGATCCACTCCGAAACCGACGAGGTGGGCGTGCGCAAGCTCATCCTCGGCGGCACCGGCAAGCGTCTTTCGATCGTCTCGGAGGCGCCGGCGCGCCTGATGGTGGCCGGCGGCCGGTCGCTCCGGCTCGCGTTGCTGCTCCCGGCGAAGGATGGGGAGGTCTCCTTCGAGATCGTCACCGACTTCGCGAAGGAGCGTCAGAACGCGCGGAGCATCCTGACGCAGGCCCGGCAGGCGAAGGCCGCGGGGCGGCTGGGCGAGGCGATGGTCCTCTACGCGCGGGTCGTGAACGAGTTCCCGTTTGACGACGGCACGCGCCAGCAGGCCAAGAACGAACTCGCGGAGATCGCGGAGGGCGCGAAGGCCCGCAAGGACAGGGCGGAAGCGCTCTTCAGGGACTCGCAGGCATTCTTCGATGTCGACGACCTCACGCTGGCCCTTGCGGAGGCCACCAGCCTGCAGGCCGACTTCGCCGGTTTCGAGTTGTTCGACGAGGCGGCCACGGACCTGGTGACGAAGATCCGCGCGCGGCTCACGGAGATCGAGACCGAGCGGAGCGAGGTTGCGGTCGGGCGTCTGCTCGAGCAGGCGAAGGACTGCGAAGCCCGTGGTGACGAGCGTCTCGCCGAGGCGTTCCGTCAGGCCGCGGAAAGACTCAAGGGAAAGTAGGAGCACCGAAATGGCATCCACCGGCACAGGAGTCGTGCTTGGTTCCCACTCGGTCAAGGTGGTCCAGGCCCGGAAGAAGGGCGGGATCCTCAAGCTGAGCAGTGTGGCGAACATCAAGTTCGACAACGCCATGGCGGAAAGGCCCATGGACGGTCCCAAGGCGGACCGCATGGCCTCGCTGCTGTCGGGGGCGATCGGGAAGACGGGCGATGCCATGCTCGGTCTGACCGGCCGCGACCTCATCATTCGCTACACCCACGTGCCGCCGGTTCCGGACTGGCGCCTCGCGATGCTCATGAAGTTCGAGATCGAGGAGGTGAGCGAGCAGTCCGGGGGCGAAGTCTCGGCGAACTGGGCCCCGATGGAGCTCGACGACACGGCCTCCGCCGACAACACGGTGCTCGTGGCGCTGGCCAAGAACGCCACGCTGTTCCCCCGGATCTCGGTGCTGAAGAAGGCCGGACTGAAGCTCCGCGGCGCGTGTCCGAACTCCATCGCCTTCTATCACGCCTACGTCAACACGGCGAAGCTCGAGCCCGACGAAGTCACGATGCTGATGCACATCGGCGCCGAGAACACGGACATCGCGATCCAGCGCAACGGCAAGCTGCTCTTCGCCCGAAACGTCTCCGGCGGCGGGCGGCTCTTCACGGACGCGATCATGCAGCAGTTCGGCTCGGGGTACGAGCGGGCCGAGAAGATGAAGTTCCAGAAGGCGGACGTGACGCCGAAGTCCTCGGCGAAGTACCCGGACTCGCTTTCGGAGAAGGTTTCGAACTCCGTCCTCGGCGTGACCGGTCAGTTCGTGTCGATGGTTCACTCCTCGGTGATGTTCTGCAAGGCCCAGGCGAAGCTGAAGGAGCTGTCCGTCGACAAGGTCGTGCTGGCCGGCGGCGGGGCGAACCTCAAGGGGTTCGCGGAGTACCTGGAGACCAACCTGGGCATCCCGGTGGTCATCTATGATCCGTCCGCCGCGGTCGATCTCTCCGGGCTCGCGCCGGAGGAGGCCGAGGCGTTCGAGTCCGACCCCACTGGTCTGACGGTGGCTCTGGGCCTGGCGGCGATGTCGCTGGAGCGCTCGGCGTTCAACGTCGAGATCCTTCCCGAGGAGATCCGGAAACGCCGGCACTTCATGGAGAGCGAGGCCTGGATGATCGGAGCCGGCGGCCTGGTCGCCCTGCTGATCGTCCTGCTCTTCATCACCACCGGACGGGATCACGGGGAAGCGAACCTGGAGCGGGGGCAACTCGACAACCAGCAGCGCATCTGGAACAAGGAAATCGAGGAGTTCGAGCGGGCGCAGGCCAGCCTCGAGGCCGCCGACATCAAGTGGCGCAACCTGCGTGACCGGGTCCGCGTCGGTCCCACCGCCCAGCTGGCCCTGAGCATGATCAACCGGGTCATCCGGGGGCAGGGGATCGATGCCGTGCATCTCCTCGACCTCAGGACCGACACCCGGGTGGAATTCGTTCCCAAACCGGGGCTCGACCTGGAGGAGGATGCGCAGCCGAACCCCGAGACTCACGACCAGCAGGTCATCGTGCAGGTCGAATGCAAGGCCGCCATCCAGCTTCTCGGGCAGAGCCCGGATGACGTGTTCACGGGCTTCGTGAACCGGTTGCGGGCGGAGACGGTGGCAGCCGGCGGGGTGACTGTGGATTCTAGGCCCCCGGCCAGGGACAACACGTTCAACTTCACCCTGAAGTTCGCTCCGGGGAACTAGGAGGCAACCATGGACAGCCTCTGGCAACAGCATCGGACCTTCATCCTGAAGGTACTGGGCGGTCTGCTGGTCGTTCTCGTCTGCTGGATCATCGGTTCGAGCATGACCGAGGGGAACCTGTCGAAGATGGCGGATGACAACGCCAGCATGCGATCGGGGCTCAGCCGGAAGAAGGTGCCGAGTTCCGCGGACACCACCGCTTTCCAGAATGCGGTCGACCGCCTGGAGACGCGGGTGGAGTTCCTGGCGGACCAGATCGGTGAAACCCGGAAGGGCGACGACCTGAGACGAGGCCTGATCGAGGAGATCCTGGCCTCGGTGCAGGCGGACACTCCCGAGAACATCACCCGTTTCCTGGGTCTGTCGAGGACGTCCCCGGTGGCGTGCGTGGTGGGGCTGCGCGGCATCGCCAAGGATGAGCTCATGACTCTGGCCGGCCTCCAGAACGTGATCCTGCCCGACGAGGTGCTGCGGATCGTGGAGATGGATGCGAGCCAGGCGGACCGGTACCTCATGACGATCAAGCTGGTCGTCGAAGTCGTGAAGATCGCCATCGAGGAAGGCTTGATCGAGGTCAAGAGCATCAAGTGGGAAGGTACCGCCGCGTCCCGGTTCGCGGGAGAGGACTTGTTTGTCCGGGAATACCCGGTGACGATCGAGCTTCGGGGACCGTCGGTGGCGATGCTCAACTTCCTCGCCAAGGTGACAAGCGCCGAACACTTCCTCCCGATCCGGAAGATCGGCAAGTTGGGCCACGACCGCTCGGAGAGGGACCCCGAGGTGATGACCGCGGAGATCGAATTCATGTCACTCCGTGTGGACCCCCAGGCGGAGCTCAGGGAGTAACTGATGAACCGCGAGAAAATCCTCTTCCTGGTCGTGCTGGTGATCACGGTGCTGTGGGGCGGAATGGAGTTGGCCAGTCCCTACGTGGCCCAGGATGTTCCGGAACCCGTCACGCTCGAGGTGAACCAGCCGGACATACCCACCTACACCGATCTCGGTGAAGGTCCGCGGTTTCTGAAGCTCGTGTCCGGCGTGAGGGGGCTCCCGACGGCGCTGTCGGAGAAGGGACGGACGATCTTCGTTCCGCACTCCGACCTGATCGGAGTGGAGCCCGCGGTGCTGGACCTGCCGCGCGCTCTCCCCGTGGCCGTGGTCATGCCGCCGCTCTTCCCGTTCCCCATGGTTCCCTGGTACCCGAACTTCCGGGTGGAGTCCTTCCCCCTCGTGACCGGTGGCCCGGTCGAGGTGGAAGATGACCCGTTTGCCGGGGACGACGACGACGAGGGCGACGACGAGACTGCGTCGGAGTTCGAAGAGCGCGTGATGCGGGAGCGCCAGAAGTGGGAGTTCGTGGAGTCCGAGTGGGACTTCCTGACGCTCGAGACCGGCGGCAAGTGGTTCGGGCGCATCTCCCTGAAGAAGGCGCAGCGGGCCCAGGGATACAAGAAGTACGACCTGCTCCTCCCCGAGAATCGCGGACTGCTCTTCTACTTCGAGAAGCTGAACAAGCTGAAGGGCACCATCGAGGGGACCGGCGAGAACACCCTGGATGGTTCCGGCATCGCGGAGGTCGGGTTCAAGGACACGATCGAAGATCGCTACTGGTCGCGGCGCACCACACAACGGGTGGACCCGAAGAACCACCTGCACCTGCAGGAACTCGTGCGCTGGCTCCTTCCGGTGTGTGAGCAGGAGGGCTACGACCGCAAGCTCGGACTCGAACTGGCGGTGAAGACGGCCGAGGAGGCCCTCGCGGCGAGGCCCGGGGATCTCGAGAGCACGTTGCTTCTGGGCGAGGCGCTGCATCTCTCCTTCGCCTACGACAAGGAGTTCGAACTCTACGAGAAGGAACTCGCGGTCAAGCCGGCGTCGGCGCTCCATGCCCGGATCGGACGGATCTACCGGAAGCTCGGCCTGATCGGGATGGAGGAGACGGAGCTTACGAAGGCGCTGGAACTGGCGCCGGGCGACAGTCGGACCCGCCTGAGCCGAGGCGAGGCGCGCTTCAAGCTCGGGAACTACACCGGCGCGGACGAGGACTTCGCGGAGGCGGTGGGCGGCGGAAGCGCCGAGGAGCAGACGGCCGGCAAGGAAGGGCAGGCTCGCGTGCTGCTCGTTCAGGGCCATCCGGCGAGGGCGGCGGGATTGCTCGCCGGTTCCAGCGACCTGGCATCGCTCGTCACGCTCGGAGCGGCCCGTTACGCCCAGCGCGACTTCGCGGCGGCGAAGGAGGCCTTCGAGCGGGTCGTGGACGAGGAGCCGGAGTTCACCTCGGCGGTCACCAATCTGGGCTTTGCCCAGGTGCAGACCGCGGAGACCTGGGCCGACCTCGACGAGGCCGTCAAGACGTTGGACAAGGCTCGCGAGCTCAACCCGCTGAACTACTTCTACCCGCCCCTCGGCAAGGGTTTCGCCGAGAGCAGGCGGGGCCGGACGGTGGAGAGCGTGGACCGGTTCGCCGCGGCCGCGGCCGCTCTGCCCACCGACCCGTACATCCACTACATCCTCGGGGTCTCGTACCTGAGGGACCAGCGGTTCGAGGATGCTCGGGACGAGTTCAAGGCGGCCCTGAGCCTGGATTTTCGCTTCCTCGACGCGCTGATCGGCGCCGGGGTGGCGAGCATGGGCGTTCGCGTTCCCCCGCCGGAGGGGTCGGAGGCAACCGATGTCCTCATGGCCTGGTCCGACGCCCGGGATTACCTGGAGCGGGCCCTGGAGATCGAGAGGCGGCGCTTTGCGGAGAACCGCACGGGCACGGGCCGGGCTGATCTGGTCGTGGCGCAGTATCGCTACGGCCGGGCCATTCTGGCCTCGCTCGACCTGGCGCAGGAGACGAGGCTTCGGATGGCGGAGGCTCAGTTCCGCGCGATCCTCGAGACCGACGACCGACACGTCCCGTCGCTGAACGCCCTCGGGTTCATCCTGTACGGCAACCGCGATGTGGAGGGCGCGCTCCGGGCGTTCGACCAGGCTCGTTCGCTTTCTCCCAAGGACGAGGAGGACGTGGATCGGGCTTACGCCATCGAGATGAAGCAGCGCATTCTCGACGCCGAGTCCCGCCGCCTGTGGCGGGAGTTGTTCGACCGTCGGGACAATACCGCGCCCGCCAACGGCTGGGTGAGCGAGCCGCACAAGGGCATTCGCTGGCGGCTGATGGGCGGCAAGGCCGTCACCAAGGGCCGCTGGCCCCAAGAAGGCACCCTGTGGCTGACGCGAGGCGACAACCGGCTGAACGGCTCGTTCATCGGCACTCGCGCGGTGGTGGAGATCCCGGAGGACGCGCAGCAGACCTGGCGCTTCATGGTCTTCACCCGTCGCGGCACCTCGGTCGGCGCGGCGGTCGGCGTGGAGCGGAACACGCGGGGCGAGGTCGTCTTCCTCACCAAGCGTGCCGGGGATCCGGACTTCGGCGGGGAGGTCGTGGAGGACGAAAACGGGATGCCGGTGATGTGGCCGGCGGGCCCGGTGACCGCCCATATCGAGCGAACCGACCCGGAAAAGGGCATCTTCGAGGTGAGCTTCGAAGGCCGGAAGATCGGCAAGATCGACCTTGGGATCAAGCGTCGGCCGGGCCCGCTCGAGTTGGGCTTCAGCCTGTCCGCCACGAGCGGTGAAGAGGTCGAGGCGGCCATCGAGGAAGTAGAGATCGAGTTGTACGTGAGGTAGGCCAGTCGGACCGCGTGGTATCCTTGGCCTTTCGTCTGACCGGTAGTTTTTCGGAGGATTGACATGGGCGCGAAAAACCGGGGCTTCACACTGATCGAGATTCTGGTGGTGATCACCATCATCGCCGCTCTGATGGGGCTCGGCATCGCGATCATGGGCAAGGCGAACACCACGAAGGAAGCGACGCTGACGGCGAACACCGTCGGCGCGGTGGCCGCCGCCCTGGAACACCTGCGTTCGCCGGAACTGCTTGGCGACTACCCGCCCGCGGAAACCGCGCTCCTGCGCGGGTTGAAGGGCGAGCCCGTGGGGAAGCAGGTCGGCGTGCCGAACGACACGAACCTGGGCATCGAGACGGTCTACGTGGCGATCTTCCTCTCCGGGCACAATGTCGGGGTCGACCTCGATATGGAGAAGGTGCTCGGCAACACGGACGGCGACAAGATGTCCGGAAACCCCACGAAATCGGAGAAGCTGGATCTCTACGAATTCGTGGATGCCTGGGGCAACCCGCTGGCGTACTTCAGCACGCGGGACATGAAGAACAGTGAATCTGTGGGCAAGTATTCCTACATCAATCCCGAGAGCGGCCTGGCCGACACGGTGACTGTGAAGCCCTGGGTCAGCAAGAAGACCGGGCTCCCACAGAACGCGAAGAAGTTCCAATTGTTCAGTGCCGGTCCGGACGGTGTCTACAACACCGATGACGACATCAAGAACTGGTAACCGGTGGGTTCATAAACCGCCGATGGGAGGTGGGATGGCCGGGAGGTTGAAGAGCGGGGGGTTCACGCTCATCGAGGTCCTCGTGGTGATGGCCATCATTTCGGTCCTCATGGGGTTCGGGATCGGCATGTACCAGAGCCTGAGCGCCCTCGGTAAAGCGACACAAGCCCGTAACACGATCATCGAGACGATGCAGGCCGTGAAGAACACGTCCTTGAAGCTCGATGCCGCCCTGGTCGTGGATCCCCAGGGCAATCTCGTCTATGGACTTCAGTTCGCCACGGTGGCGTCCTGCAATTTCGAGCCGCCGATCGACCCGGAGGCGGACCCCGGGATCATCCAGGGCCTGTCCTACAAGTCCGGCCGGAACAACGGCGGCGAGCTGCAGGCCTTCCCCTTCGGTCACACCGGAGGAGGGATCGGTTTCCCGGTGGGGGGCGAGGTGAATTTCGCCAACTTCGCCGACTACGATCTCCGCGAAGGGGTGACCATCGATATCTGGGTCTACCCCATGGCGAATCGGACCGCGGACCTCGTTCGCAAGGGGGAATCCTACGGACTCCGCCTGCGGCGTGGATCCGGGGCCCCGGTGGTGGAAGGCTTCCTCAACCTGGGGGAGATCACCAACGCGCAAGGAGTGGTCGGCGCCGGCAAGGAGCGATTCGACACCGGGACCTACCAACTCAAGCTGAACCGGTGGAACGGCATCCGGATGAAGTACGACCGCAACAGCATCTCGCTTTCCGTCGACGCCTATGGGCGGGGTCTCGTGGAGCGGTTCGTGAAGCGGGAGGAAAACAGGCCGATCCGTCCGGATCTGGACGCCGATCTCATCGTCGGCTCGGACACGTTCTCCGGGCGCATGGACGACTTCAAGCTCTACGGCATTCTCGCCGGCGCCACGAGGCGACTGCCTTCGGACGTGGCGATCGAGGGCGACGAAGTCCGAACGATCTTCTTCTCCGGCGGAAAGCTCGACCCCCGGCATCACTCCGCGCCCGAGACGATCGTCCTGATCTACGAGGGTGTTCCGAGGCCGATCACGATCGGCCTTCTTGGCAGCATCGACAAGTAGGACTCGTGTCACACCCGGCACGGCATATGCGCTGGACTGGGGTGGCGGGCATCAGCCCGAGCGGTAGCGGCTCAAGTCGTTTAATTTCAAACACTTGAGCTTTCTTCGCTACGGAGCGGCGGCAACGGATCGCACGCTCGCCGGTAACCAGGTTGCCAGTAGGAGGGCCATACGGTGGAACGGCGCAAAGAAGAGACGGGGATGGCACTGCTCGCGGTTGTCGCGGTGCTCATCGCCCTGGTACTGATTGCCACGCCCTTCGCGCTACAGATGCAAAGCGCGGCGGAGCGATCCCGAACGCTGCTCTATACCGAGCAGGCGGACCAGGAGGCGGCGAACCTCTTTGCTCTCGCCAACCTCTATCTCCTGAACGGAGTGGACGAGGTGGAGCGGCGCAATGCCTCGCAGGAGGCGAAGACCATCTTCGCGACTCCGGACTACGACGTCGCCGAGGAATTCCAGATCCCTCTCGAGGTGATCAACGAATTCAACAACAACAGCGCCGTGGGCCGGATCTGGGACGTCCGCATCGAGGACGAGCAGGCCAAGCTCAACGTGAACTCCGCGCCCTACACGGCGCTCGCCAACCTGCTCGGGGTGACCACCCTGGCGGAGGACCTCGAGGAGGGCGACACCGACGTGCGCCTCTCGGACGGCTCCAAGTTCCCCCCGGACGGCGGCGTGGTGCGGGTGGGTGCCGAGTTGATCAGCTACGAGCGCGCCGAGGGCGGACGTCTCTACGGCGTGGAGCGTGGCTACAAGGGCAGCGAGCCCTGGAACTCCAGCGACCAGACCTGGAAGAAGGGTGAAGTGGTGACGAACGCCGCGGCGTTCGAAATCGCGAGCTTCCCGTTCCGGGCCGGCAACGGCTATCTGCGCCCCTACAAGAACTCCTGGGAGATCAAGCGGATCTCCGAACTCGGAACCGCCGCGCTCGACCCGGACACGTTCGAGCAGGCGTCCGAGTACCTGACCTGCGACTCCGGACGTGAAATCGGCGGTGGCTGGTCGAACTCCCAGATCATCCGCAGCAGCCTGCCGAGTTCCACCACCGATGGAACGGGGGACGAGGTCTACGTCGACACGCCGAACTACTTCGGCATCGGCACCGTCGTCCGCATCACCGACGGCAGGAACACCGACTACGGCGTGGTCCTCGACAACAACGGCCGGAAGATCACGCTGGGCAGCAAGGTCGAGCACGACTACGAAGTCGGCGAGGCCCGCATGGAGTCCATGGCGCGCCACCCGGTGAACATCAACAGCGCCTCCGACGAGGTCCTGGTC
>SWCD01006685.1_pt1 | contig 16364 bp, 17 predicted proteins | sample 4693011 | NCBI WGS metagenome assembly SWCD01 (sample SAMN10267278, study PRJNA491770) | bioreactor metagenome | isolation source: DHS bioreactor inoculated with marine | place: Japan: Omine Ridge, Nankai Trough | reverse complement strand
GCTGGCAAATGTCGATGGCGGAAACCGAGGAAAAGATCGCGATCCTAAAGGAAAACGGCATGCAGGTCTCGGCCCCGTCCGAAGAGCTTGCGCGCGGTCTGCGCGAGATCGGCGAGACGATGGCCGGTGAGTGGCGTGCCAGCGCCGGCGATGTTGGGGCCGCAATCCTGTCGGCCTACACCGCGCGCTGACCCCAAGGCGGCGCGGGTGCTGACCCGCGCCGCAATCTTCTGACACAATGGGAGACTGCGGATGCTGCGCGGGCTGCTTGATCGTCTCTATGCAGCGGGGTTTGCTCTGGCCGCCCTCGCGCTCGTCACAATTGCCGGACTGGTTTTGGTTCAGGTGCTGGGGAGGGTGATCGACAAAACCTTGCTCGCCCTCGGTCAAGAGCCGGTGGGCATCGCCATCACCTCTTTGTCGGAGCTGGGCGGGTTTCTGTTTGTCGGCGCGGTTTTTCTTGCCCTTGCGGGCACGCTGCGGGCCGGGGGGCATGTACGGGTCACGCTCTTGATCCATTCGGTCCCGGCACCATTTGCACGCCTGCTCTCAGTGGTGGCACTTGTTCTGGCGCTCGGTCTCTGTGGCTTTGCACTCTACAGCGCCGGGGTTCAGGCCTGGGATTCCTGGGCGTTCAACGCGGTTTCCTTTGGCATGGCGAAGTTCCCGCTCTGGATCCCACAGGCGGTGATGGTGCTTGGGTTGATGCTGTTCTGGATTGCGCTTCTTGATGAGTTGATCGTGCTGCTGAGCGGATCAAGCCCCGCCTTTCAACGGGCCGAAGACGGAAAGGGCATTCAGGATGGGCATTGAAATCCTCTCTCTGCTGCTTGTGATGGTGCTCTTTGGCGTCTTGGCGCTTGGCCTCTGGGTCGGGTTCGGGCTGATTGCCGTGGGGCTGGTGGCGATGGTGCTGGCCAGTTCGGCGCCCGCCGAACTGGTCTTTGGCACAAAGGTCTGGGGCGCGCTGAACATCTGGGATCTGACGGCTCTGCCGATGTTCATATGGATGGGAGAAGTCCTGTTCCGTTCGCGTCTTTCATCGGATATGTTTTCGGGCCTGGCCCCGCTGACCGGACGCTTGCCGGGGCGGTTGCTCCACGCCAATATCTTTGGCTGCGCGTTGTTCGCAGCCGTGTCGGGATCATCTGCCGCAACCACAGCGACCGTTGGGCGAATGTCGGTGCCAGAACTCACGAAACGCGGCTATGATGACAGGATGATCATTGGCACGCTGGCCGGATCGGGCACGTTCGGCTTTCTCATCCCGCCGTCGATCATCCTGATCGTCTATGGGGCAGCTACAGAGCAGAGCATTGCGCGGCTCTTTCTGGCCGGGATCGGGCCGGGCATTCTGCTGGCCGCGCTTTTCTCGGGCTATACGATGATCTGGGCGCTGATGAACCGAGAGCGTATGCCGGAGCGCGAACCTGCGACGTCTTGGGGCGAAAAACTCAGGGCAATCGCGCTTCTGGGCCCGACGGTCCTGTTGATTGTCGCAGTAATCGGTTCGATCTACGCTGGATTGGCATCACCCACAGAGGCGGCTGTCGTGGGCGTTCTGGGCGCGCTGATCCTGTCGGCCTTGGGCGGCTCTCTGGATTGGCAGAGCGCGTGGGAGGCGCTGCGCGGGGCAACGATCACCACCTGCATGATTGCGTTTATCCTTGCAGGGGCTGCCTTTCTCACGGTCGCAATGGGATATACCGGCATACCGCGCGCGCTCGCGGCATGGATCGGGGAACAGGGCTATTCTGCCAATCTGCTCCTTGCGGCACTGGTGGTCTTTTTCATCATTCTCGGCATGTTCCTCGACGGCATTTCCATTGTGGTTCTAACCACTTCGGTCATCCTTCCTATGGTTTTGGCGGCGGGGATTGATCCGATCTGGTTCGGCATTTTTCTCGTCCTCGTTGTGGAAATGAGCCAGATCACGCCGCCGGTGGGGTTCAACCTCTTTGTGCTGCAATCCATCACCGGGCGCAGCATTTTCGAGATTGCGCGCTATGCGTTTCCGTTCTTTCTGCTCTTGGTGCTGGCCACCGCCATACTAACACTCTTTCCGGAGATCGCCCTATGGATACCTCAGACAATGCTCGCCCGTTAGGGCCTGTTGTCTCATCGGCGCATCTGGCGAATTCAGGTTTGCCGGAATTGTCGGAGATGGAGTTTGCCCTGACGATGGCGAACCATGCGTTTCAACGCTGGATGGTCCGCTGCATGACGGCTGCGGGGATGCCGGGACTGACACCCTTGGAGGTTTTGATCGTGCATCTCGTGCATCATCGGGAACGCGCCAAGAGCCTTGCCGATATCTGCCTCGTGCTCAATATCGAGGACACGCACCTGGTCAATTACGCTGTTAAAAAGCTGGAGAAGCAGGGCCTTGTGCGCTCTGGTCGGAGCGGTAAGGAAAAGACGATCACCATCACCGAGGCAGGGCAGGACTATTGCGCGCAATATGGTCGCGTGCGAGAGGCCTTGTTGGTGCGCTCGGTACAACAGATAGGCGTGGATCCTGCAGAGCTGTCGCGATTGGCGGCGCTGCTGCGCGCACTGTCGGGCGGCTATGATCAGGCGGCGCGCGGGGCGGCAGCGATTTGATTGCGCTGCTGCATGGATTGGCGCGACACGGGCGATTGATGCTCGTTCTGGGACTGATCGTGGGAATCCTGGTGCCCGAGGCCGCCGAGAGCCTGGCCTCTCTGATCTTTCCAATGATTGTTTTTCTTCTATTTCTTAGCACCTTGCGCGTTGACGTCTTGCGTGCTTTTCCAGCTTGGGCTGATGTTCCCGGATATGTCGCGATTACCCTGATCATGCAGGTCGTCATGCCGATGGTGGCCATCGGCGCCCTAGGAATGGGGGGCGGGCTGTCGTCAACTCTCGGGATCGGGGTGGTGTTGGTGCTGGCAGCCGCCCCGTTGACCGGCAGTCCGGGCTTGACGCTGATGGTGGGTGGTGATCCCGCGCCTGCCTTGCGACAGCTGATCATCGGCACGATGCTCTTGCCTTTGACGGTGTTGCCGGTGTTCTGGGTGATGCCGGTGTTTGGCGGCCCGGCAATGGTAGCCATCGCTGCGGCCAAGCTTCTTGCGGTGATTGCGGTCGCGGGGCTGCTTGGCCTGATCCTGCGCAGGCACGTGGGGTTTCTTCAATCTCTTCAAGGGGAAAGGGCGGTTGAGGGACTGATTACCGGGGTCATGGCAGTGGTTGTGGTTGGGTTAATGTCGGCTGTCGGTCCGGCATTGCTGATGGCAAGTCCTGACCTGTTGCGCACATTGGCTTTGGTCTTTGGCCTGAATTTCGGGGCCCAACTTGTGGTGTTTCTCACCGTAGATCGGTTTGGCCGGGCTGCGACGGCACCGCCGCTTGCCATCATTGCCGGGAATCGCAATCTCGCGCTATTCCTTGGGGCGCTGCCAGTGGACACTGCCGCTGACCTGCTGCTTTTCATCGGCTGCTATCAAGTGCCGATGTATGTCACCCCGTTGGTCATGGGACCGGTGATGCGCCGAAGAACAAACAGGGCGTCAGATACGGGGTCTTAGCTATCTGATGATTTACAACCCCAGACAGATTAAACCTTTGGACACTTTCAGTTGCACCTTTTACTAGGCCCTGTGGTCTGATATGCTGCGTTTGTCGACCAAGGTGCCGTTTTATTGATAGAAATACCAATCTCTTGATGAGAAACGGGTTTCGGACCCTGAAATGGCCCACGCTATCGTGTGCCGCCTAGCGGTACCGTTTCAACTTATGGTTGTGTTTCCCAAAACCTGAGCGACCCCACCGATCGAGGGCAGAGTGAGAAATATGAGTATACAGCCGCGTTTCGACGCGACCTCGGACAATGGGCATGGGAATGGCCATGATGCTTTGCGCGCTCAAAAACGATCCAAGTCTGGGTTTGCAGTCACCGCGGTGCTGCTGAGCCTCGGGGTCGCGATTGTTGTGTTTGCCGCGGCGGGTTTTGTCCTCTCGTCGTTGTGGTGGGCCATTCTTGTGGCTTATGCGGCGCAGGTCAGCTTTATTCTCGTGATGCTTGGTGGGTATTACATGCGCATCACTGCGAGAGAGCCGCAAAGCCCCTATGACGTTGAGAGCTGGGACGGGATCCATGATCGGATCATTGATACCGAACCGCCTGTCTGGTTGTCCTATCGGCCGAGGATGGATGGGCTGAGCCGTGTGCGGCGGGTGGCGGTGAGTGCGGCGAGTGACCGGAACAGCCGTAAATGCTGTGAGTGGCTCGCCGATTACGATTGCGAGGTGCATCTGTGTTCGGACCACGACACGTTGATCGGGGACCTGATTGCGAGGCCAGAGCGGTGGTCCTTGCTGATTGTTGATGTTGATCACATTGGTGGGCTAGGTGCGGTGCCTCAAGAGCTGGAGTATATCCGCAGCGGCCTTGCACAGGTGCCGGTCATCTTGATGAGCAATCGCGCGGAGAAGGACACCCTCGACATTCTGATCCCGCGGAAACAAAATATGGTGTTAGCCAAGCCGTTCTTTCGCAAGTGTTTGTTCACGGCAGTTGAGAAGCTCAACCCTGTCACAGCACAGGATGGGCATTGAGAGAAGGGCCGCGTCCTGCTAAGGGAGGGCAACATTATCCCTTCAGGAGGTTTTCATGGCCGAACATGAAAATGGCACCGCACAAGCCGGGCCACAAATGAAAATGAACATCCTATCGCAATTCATCCGCGATATGTCCTTTGAGAACGTGCTGGCGCAGCGCGGCACCGGGGGAGAGGTGCAGCCGGATGTTCAGGTATCGGTAAACCTGGACGCCAAGAAGCGTAGCGTGGAACATCAATATGAAGTGGTGGTCAAATTGACCATCAACTCGCGGAACAAGGCCGCGAACGAGGTTCTGTTCGTGCTTGAGCTGGAATATGTCGGCGTTTTCCACATTGAGGGCGTGCCGGATGAGCAGCTGCATCCGTTCCTGTTGATCGAATGTCCGCGCATGGTTTTCCCATTCATCCGGCGCATCGTCAGCGATATCACGCATGACGGCGGCTTCCCGCCGCTGAACCTTGAGAATATTGATTTCGTTCAGCTTTATCGCAGCGAAATTGCCCGCCGTCAGGCGCAGGCCGCAGCCCCCAAGGCAGACGCCTAAGAGGGTTTTCGCCAGAGAGCAGCGTCGCCCATCTTGTCCACAAAGGCCTGATGGGCGGCCGCCTCGGACGCGGTCAGACGCGGGGCGAGGGGCGTCGGGCGCGGCATGGGCCGCCACGTGGATGTTTCGGTCAGCCCACCAGATTTTGTGGCTGGACCTGTTGCCAACACGAAATCCGGCTGCCGGCCGCCGATCAGTTCAAGATAAACTTCTGCCAAAATCTCGGAATCCAGCAGGGCGCCATGCAGCGTCCGTGCGGAATTATCTATTTGAAATCTGCGACATAGCGCATCGAGAGAGGCTGGAGAGCCGGGAAATTTCTTGCGGGCGATGGCAAGAGTGTCGATGGCCTGATCCCAAGGCAATTGCGGCAGTTTGAGCCAACCCAGTTCGGCATTAAGAAATTTCATATCGAAGGCGGCATTGTGGATGACAAGCCGTGCGTCCTGCACGAAATCCAGAAATTCCTGAGCAATTTCAGCGAACAAGGGCTTGTCGCGCAGGAAATCGTCCCCCAGACCATGCACGGCAAAGGCCTCTTCCGGCATGGCGCGCTGGGGATTGATGTATTTATGGAAAGTGCAGCCCGTCGGCATGTGATTATAGAGCTCGACAGCGCCGATCTCGACGATGCGATCGCCGGATTCTGGTTCAAAACCAGTGGTTTCCGTGTCGAGGACGATTTCACGCATGGGCCACCTTTTGCCGTATGTCACGCAGGACAGACTGCACCTGGGCGCGGGCAGATTCAAGGGTGTCTGTCGTGATCACGTAATCGGCGCGGGCGCGCTTTTCTGCATCAGGCATTTGTTTTTGCATGATATTTTCAAATTGCTCGGGCGTCATTGTTCCGCGTTCGAGAACGCGGGTGCGCTGCACCTCGGCGGGGGCGCTGACTACGACGGTGTAATCCATGCCTTTATCTGCGCCGGTCTCGAAGAGAAGGGGAATATCGAGGACGAGGATCGGGTTGGATTGTGTAAGGTCTGTAAGGTTCGTCCGGTGATTTTGTACGAAATTCGCACGGTCACGGGCGACGAGCGGATGAACGATGGATTCGATCCGGGCAAGCGCCGAAGGATCAGCCGTGATGATCGATTTGAGCCGCGCGCGGGAGATGCCGCCCTCGTCGACCGCCTCGGGAAAAACCTCGGCCAGGGGAGCCACGGCTGCGCCGCCGGGGGCGTAGAGGCGATGCACGGCAGCATCGGCATCCCAGACCGGACAGCCCTCTTGGTTAAAGAGACGGGCGGTGGTTGACTTGCCCATGCCGATCGAGCCGGTCAGGCCGACCAGAACGGTCATCGCAAGACAGCTGCGCGGGTGGCGCTATCGACAATGGGGCGCACACCGAACCAGCGCTCGAAGGCTGGCACGGCCTGATGCAAGAGCATGCCAAGGCCATCGACGGTGACGCAGCCCATTTTCTCGGCCTCGATCAGAAGCTGGGTCTTGAGGGGCGCGTAAACCAGATCCGTGACCAAGGCCCCGCGCCGCAACCCATCGAGCGGAACGCGCAGGGGCGGTTTGCCCAACATACCGAGGGAGGTGGTGTTGACGACGGTCACGGCGTCTTCGAGCATATTTCCGGCCTGAACCCAATCGACAACGGTCAGACGCTTGCCAAATTCGGATTGAAGTGCCTCGGCGCGGATGCGGGTGCGGTTGGAAATGAAAATCTCTGGCACACCGACATCGAGAAGCGAGGCGACAACCGCCCGGGCAGCGCCTCCGGCACCAAGGACGGCGGCAGGCCCGGCCTCTGGCCTCCATGTGGGGGCGTTTTGGCGCAGGTTCTGGATGAAACCGTAGCCGTCGGTATTGTCGGCATGCAATTTGCCGTCCTTGCGGAAAATGAGCGTGTTGGCCGCGCCAATCAGGGTGGCACGGTCGGTTACGAGATCGGCCAGGGCAAGCGCGCGTTCCTTGTGCGGGACGGTGATATTGACGCCGACGAAGCCCAGTTTAGGCAAGGTTTGTAACACTTGCGCCAGATCGTCGGCACCGACGTCCATGGGAATATAGTATCCCGCGATTCCATTCGTTCTGAGCCAGTGGCCGTGCAATTGCGGCGATTTCGAATGGGCGACGGGCGATCCGATCACGCCTGCCAGCGGAATTCTGGCCAGAGGCTGTTTGTCATCGCTCATTGTTGCAGGTCTCCTCGGAGGGTGAGAAAGGACAAAAGATCGAGCAGCGGCAGGCCAAGAACCGTAAAATAATCACCATCAACGCGAGAGAACAAGCGAACACCTTCGGCCTCGAGCTTGTACGCGCCGACGCTGTCGGCGATATCAGGCCAGTTGCGGGAAAGGTAGCCATCGAGCCAATCGTCGGAAAATGGGCGCACCGTCATGCGCGCCGTGCCGATATGCCGCCAAAGCGGGCGGCCCGCCTGACAGATCACGACCGCAGACAAAAGATCGTGACGCTTACCCCGCATGGCGGAAAGCTGAGCGCGGGCCTCATCGACAGTTTCGGGCTTGGACAAAAGGGTACCGCCCAAGTCGAGCACCTGATCGCAACCAATCACGAGCGCGGCGGGATGGCGGGCGCTGATCTTGGTTGCCTTGAGCTCTGCCAGCGCGTCGGCGATGTCACGCGGTTTGGCCCCTTCGGCGAGAAGCGCGGCACGCACGCTTTCTTCGTCCACGCGGGGTGTCGCGGTCTCGAACGCGAGGCCCGCGTTGCGCAGAAGGCTCTGGCGGATGGCGGAGCCTGAGCCGAGGATGAGTGGGGCGTTCATGTGGATAACCTGCGGAATAACGTAATGGAATGTCTAGGAACAATTACGGGAGAAATCCATCCCGTGCGCGCGGCTGGGGACAAGAGCGAATTCCGGGAAAATTCCACCTGAGTTTTGCGGCTGTGGGAAAGAATAACTGGAGGGTTGGGATAGGTCGGACCTGGTAGAGTTATTCACAGAAGCGAGGGCCTAGGCGTGGGACATTCAATTTTAGGATCGCATTGATGTTAAACACGAAAGTGGAGATTTTCGATAGAGTCCAGAGAGATGCTGGAAATCCGACACCACAGTTATCCCCATGGGGATAATCCTGTGGGGTTGCTGATTATCCACAGACTTGGAACGCCCTACATCCCACTACATCCTTTCTTATATCTTACTTAATATTTAAGAAGACCAAGAATGGATCGGAGCGCAGCATGAGTGATATTTTGAGCTTGGCCTACCCTTGGATCAAGGCGCTGCATATCATGTCGGTGATCGCGTGGATGGCAGGGTTGTTTTATTTACCGCGTCTGTTTGTTTATCACACGGAGCAATCACAGCCGGGGGATAGCCGGGACGCAGTATTTCAAGTGATGGAATACAAGCTGTTGCGGTATATCATGCAGCCGTCAATGATCGCGACCTGGGGTTTTGGTCTGTTGCTTGTGATGACGCCCGGGATTGTCGATTGGGGATCGGTCTGGCCCTATACGAAATTTGCGGGTGTGGTTGTCATGACGTGGTTTCACATGTGGCTGGGTCTGCGGCGCAAGGAGTTTGCGCGGGGTGCCAATACCCGCACGGGTCGGCAGCATCGGATCATGAACGAGGTGCCGACACTGGCGATGGTGGTGATCGTGTTGTCGGTCGTGGTGAAATTCTGAGCTGGATTGACGCGGAGGGGCCTGTTGCCTATGTAGGCGCTGGGCTGCTGTTCTGGTGGCTGTCGAATCCCCGTTTCTGACCATAGGCCGCATCCGAATTCGGGTGTCACCAGAGGATTTCCCATGTCCGAAGACCGTTTGAACCTGTCCGATCTCAAGGCGCTGAGCGCCAAGGAATTGTTGACGATTGCCGAAGAGTTGGAGATCGAGAACGCCTCGACCATGCGCAAGGGCGAGATGATGTTTTCGATCCTCAAGGAGCGGGCCGAGGAGGATTGGACCGTTTATGGCGATGGGGTGCTTGAGGTGCTGCAGGACGGCTTTGGCTTTCTGCGGTCGCCGGAGGCGAATTACTTGCCGGGTCCGGATGATATTTATGTCTCGCCCGACATGATCCGGCAATATTCGTTGCGGACCGGGGATACGATCGAAGGGCAAATGAAGCAGCCCGATGAAACCGAGCGGTATTTCGCGCTGACCTCGGTGACGCAGATCAACTTCGAGGCGCCGGAGCGGGCGCGCCACAAGATCGCGTTTGACAACCTGACGCCGCTCTATCCTGATGAGCGGTTCAAGATGGAAATCGAGGATCCGACCATCAAGGATCGGTCCGCGCGGATCATCGACCTTGTTGCGCCCATTGGGAAGGGGCAGCGGTCCTTGATCGTGGCGCCGCCGCGCACCGGGAAGACCGTTCTCTTGCAGAATATCGCGCATAGCATCGAGAAGAATCATCCGGAGTGTTATCTCATCGTGCTGCTGATTGACGAGCGGCCGGAAGAGGTGACGGACATGCAGCGCTCGGTCAAGGGCGAGGTGGTGAGTTCGACGTTCGACGAGCCGGCGACACGGCATGTGGCGGTGTCGGAGATGGTCATCGAAAAGGCCAAGCGGTTGGTCGAGCATAAGCGGGATGTTGTGATCCTGCTCGATTCGATCACGCGCCTGGGCCGGGCCTATAACACGGTGGTCCCGTCGTCGGGTAAGGTGCTGACCGGGGGTGTGGATGCCAATGCGTTGCAGCGACCGAAGCGGTTCTTTGGGGCAGCGCGGAATATCGAAGAGGGTGGATCGTTGACGATCATTGCGACAGCCTTGATCGACACCGGTAGCCGGATGGATGAGGTGATCTTTGAAGAATTCAAGGGCACCGGCAACTCTGAAATCGTTCTGGATCGCAAGGTGGCGGACAAGCGCGTGTTCCCGGCGATTGATATTCTCAAGTCGGGCACGCGGAAAGAGGACCTGTTGATTGACAAGGGTGATCTGCAGAAGACCTTTGTGCTGCGCCGGATTTTGAACCCGATGGGGACTACGGATGCGGTCGAGTTCCTGTTGTCGAAGCTCAAGCAGACGAAGACGAATGCCGAGTTTTTTGACTCGATGAATACCTGAGTCGGAGCGGAAATGGAGGTGTCCGGATGGACACGGTCTATGCCTTGGCCACAGCGCAGGGGAAGGCGGGGGTTGCGGTTGTCCGTGTGAGTGGGCCCTGTGCCTTTGACGCGTGCGATCAGATCTGTGGCGACGTGCCCGAACCGCGCCGCGCGGCCCTGCGGGTGCTACGGGACGGCGATGGTGAGCGTCTGGATCAGGCTCTGGTCCTGACATTCGCAGAGAAGCAGAGTTTCACTGGTGAGGAGACGGTGGAATTTCATCTGCATGGCAGTGCAGCGGTGGTTGCGGCTGTTCTTGACAGGCTTGGGCGGATCGAGGGGCTTCGGCTGGCGGAACCCGGTGAGTTCACGCGCCGGGCGTTGGAGAACGGACGGCTTGATCTGGCGCGGGTTGAGGGGCTTGCGGATCTCATTGATGCGGAGACTGAAGCACAGCGCAAACAGGCGCTGCGGGTGTTTTCCGGCGCCTTGGGTGAAAAATGCGAGCGTTGGCGCGGTCTTTTGATCCGCGCGGTGGCGCTTTTGGAGGCGACGATTGATTTTGCGGATGAGGAAGTACCGGTTGACGTCTCGCCCGAGGTGACGGGCTTGGTGCGTCAGGTTTCTACGGCGCTGGAGCAGGAAATTGCAGGTAGCCGGGTTAGCGAGCGGATTCGAAGCGGATTTGAAGTTGCAATCATCGGTGCGCCAAATGTCGGAAAATCAACGCTTCTGAATAGTTTGGCGGGGCGGGAGGCGGCGATCACCTCGGAATATGCTGGGACCACGCGCGATGTGATCGAGGTGCGGATGGACTTGGCGGGGTTGCCGGTGACGTTGCTCGATACCGCGGGCTTGCGAGAAACGGCGGATGCGATTGAGTCCATTGGCATCGCGCGGGCGCGGGCGCGAGCGGATGCGGCCGATTTACGGGTATTTCTGGTAGAGGCTAGACAAAAGCCCGAAATGGAGCCGCGAGCGGATGATATCGTTGTGTGGGCCAAGGCGGATTTGCTGGGGGACGCGGGGAACGCTGTTTCAGGCAAGACCGGATTGGGTGTTGGCGCGCTGGTGGAGAGGATTGGGCAGGCATTGAGTGCGCGGGTGGCCAATGCCGGCATTGCGACGCGGGCACGGCACCGGCAAGCGATGGAGCGCGGATTGTTGGCTTTGCAGGCGGCTCTGGACATTCTTCCTCGTGGGGAATCCGTGGCGGAGGTGGCAGCGGAGGAATTACGTATAGCTATCCGCGCTCTTGATTCTCTGGTAGGACGAATAGATGTTGAGATGGTTCTCGACGAGATTTTCGCCAGCTTTTGCTTGGGTAAATGAGAGGTGTTTCACGTGAAACATTTTGACGTCATCGTGATTGGCGGCGGGCATGCCGGTGTCGAAGCTGCGCATGTGGCGGCACGGATGGGGGCGCGGACAGCGCTGGTGACGTTGAGCCGTGGCGGAATTGGCGTAATGTCCTGCAACCCGGCAATCGGGGGGTTGGGCAAGGGACATCTGGTTCGTGAAATCGACGCGCTGGACGGCGTCATGGGCCGAGTTGCGGATCGGGCGGGCATCCAGTTTCGTCTTTTGAATCGACGCAAAGGTCCCGCAGTTCAAGGGCCAAGGGCGCAGGCGGATCGCAAGATTTATCGCGACGAGATGTTGCGCGAAATGGAGGGCTGCCCAACCTTGGATATCGTTGAGGGGGAGGCCGCAGATTTTCTGATGCAGGGCGACCGGGTGGTCGGCGTGCAGCTGGCGGATGGTAGTGAGATCGCTGGTTCCGCGGTGGTGTTGACGACGGGTACTTTTTTGCGTGGTGTGATTCATATTGGCGACGAATCCTATCCGGGTGGTCGAATGGGAGATCGCCCGGCCATACGTCTGGCGGAGCGCATGGATGGATTTGGCCTTCCGATGGGGCGATTGAAGACGGGCACGCCCCCACGACTGGACGGCAGAACGATTGACTGGTCGCGTTTGGAGGAACAGCCCGGGGACGATGAGCCTGTCCTATTTTCGTTTCTGTCGAAAAGCCCCATGGCACGGCAGATTTCCTGTGGGATTACCCATACGAATGAGCAGACCCATGCGATTATCCGGGAGAATCTGGCCAGATCTGCGATGTATGGCGGTCATATCGACGGGATCGGGCCGCGTTATTGCCCGTCAATCGAGGATAAGATCGTTCGATTTGCCGATAAAGCATCGCATCAGGTGTTTTTGGAGCCAGAAAGCCTCTCTGATCATGTGATTTACCCGAACGGAATTTCAACATCCCTACCTGCATCGGTGCAAAAGGCCTACGTTCGCTCTATTTTGGGCCTCGAGCAGGTTGAGATTCTGCAGCCAGGGTATGCGATTGAATATGACTATGTGGATCCGCGCGCGCTTGATAGCCGCCTGGCGGTTAAATCCGTCCCCGGGCTTTTCCTTGCGGGGCAGATCAATGGGACCACAGGATATGAGGAAGCTGCGGCGCAAGGACTGGTTGCAGGTCTGAATGCGACGCTGGAGGCGAAAGGGCGCGATCCGGTACATTTTAGTCGAACAGACAGCTATATTGGTGTGATGATTGATGATTTGACCACCCGTGGCGTCAGCGAGCCCTATCGGATGTTCACGTCACGCGCGGAGTTCCGTCTGTCGCTGCGTGCGGATAACGCCGATCAGCGGCTTACGCCTCTGGGTATTGAGCTCTGCTGTGTGGGCGCCGTGCGCCGCGCCGTATTTGATGACAAGATGGAGCGGTTGGTGCAAGGTAGAGAGCTGCTGGAGGCGGCGAGCTACACGCCGCGTCAATTGGCTGAAAGCGGTCTCAGGGTCAATCAGGACGGTGCGCGGCGCAGCGCCTTTCAGGTTCTGTCTTTTCCTGATGTCTCTTTTGCCGATCTCCTGCGGCTTGATCCAGAATATGGCGTGATTGATCCCGAGTGTCAGGAACAGCTTGCACGCGACGCTCTTTATGTCAGCTATATCGACCGGCAGGCCCGGGATGTGGCGATGATGAAACGGGATGAGGCGCATTCCATTCCCGAAGGATTTTCCTATCGGCGGATCGAGGGGCTGTCCAACGAGCTCAAGGGGAAGCTGGAGCGGGTGCGTCCGGAGAACCTCGCCCAGGCGGCTCGGATCGAAGGGATGACGCCGGCAGCGCTGAGCTTGATTCTTTCCAAGTTGCGTCAGGCCGCACGGGAGAAGATCGCGTGACCGGCTTGCCGGATGTTTCACGTGAAACACAAGAGCGGCTAGAAATCTATGGGGATTTGCTGACCAAGTGGAACCCGCGCATCAACCTGGTTTCAAAAAAGAGCCTGGAAGAGATGTGGACCCGGCACTTTGCCGACTCGGCGCAGATTTATGCGATGGCCCCGCATCCCGTCGACCATTGGGTCGATATGGGATCGGGGGGAGGCTTTCCAGGTTTGGTGGTTGCGATTCTGGGCCGGGACCGCGAGTCGCCGCGACGGGTAACCCTGATCGAATCGGACGCTCGAAAGGCGGCGTTTCTGCGGGTTGTCATCCGTGAAGCAGGCCTCAATGCCACGGTCCTCAACGAGCGGATCGAGAAAACAGAGCCGCAACATGCAAATGTGCTCTCGGCGCGCGCGTTGACCGATCTGAACGGGCTGTTGGCTTTTGCTGAGCGGCATTTGGCGCCGGACGGTGTTGCGCTCTTTCCCAAAGGTGTAAGCTGGGAGAATGAGCTGACCACTGCCGAAAGAACGTGGTGTTTCAACCATCGACTTGTTAAAAGTGCCACAGAAGACGGTCCCGTCATTTTCGCCATTACAGGAGTGTCCCGTGCCTGATCCGACGCGCCCCGAAGGACCGAAAATCATCGCGATTGCCAACCAAAAAGGCGGGGTGGGCAAGACGACGACGACCATAAATCTGGCGGCGGCGCTCGCAGAAACGGGCGCGCGCGTGCTGATCGTTGATCTTGATCCGCAGGGTAATGCCTCGACCGGGCTTGGGCTTGAGGTCGCCGCGCGGCGCGTCACGGTGTACGACCTGTTGCTGGAAGAGGCGCCTCTGGGCGAGGTTATCCAGCCTACCATGCAGGATGGGCTCTCGATCATTCCGTCCACGGTCGATCTTTCCTCTGCGGATATTGAGCTCATTTCGAACGAAAAACGCAGCTTTCTGCTGCATGATGCCCTTCGGCAGCCTGCGATGGATGGGTATGCGTTTGATTACGTGCTGATCGATTGCCCTCCGTCGCTCAATCTTTTGACGGTGAATGCGATGGTTGCGGCGCATTCTGTTCTGGTGCCGCTACAGAGCGAGTTTTTTGCCCTTGAGGGCCTGTCGCAGCTCTTGCTGACCATACGCGAAATCCGGCAGACCGCGAATCCGGCGTTGCGGATTGAGGGGGTCGTGTTGACAATGTTCGACTCGCGCAACAATCTCTCCACGCAGGTTGAGCAGGATGCACGCGACAATCTGGGCGAGCTGGTGTTCCGGACGAGGATTCCGCGTAACGTGCGCGTAAGCGAAGCGCCGTCTTATGCGATGTCTGTGCTACGTTACGATCCGCTGTCCAAGGGGGCGCAGGCTTACCGCGATCTAGCGCAGGAACTGATTGAAAACACGGCGCGAATCGCCGCCTGATCAAAGGGAATCGGCTATGACCGGCAAAAAATCTCAACCGCGTGGTCTGGGCCGTGGGCTGTCAGCGTTGATGGCGGATGTCACGACAGAGGGTCCGGAGCGCCCTGCCGATACGCCACGGCGCCCAGATCTGTTGGTGCCGGTGGAAAAAGTCCGGCCCAATCCAAACCAGCCGCGACGCGATTTCGACAGCGCGCTGCTCGAGGATCTGGCGCGCTCGATTGCGGAAAAGGGCGTTTTGCAGCCACTGATCGTGCGTCCCATCGCGGATCGGGAAGGAGAATATGAAATCGTCGCCGGGGAACGCCGCTGGCGGGCGGCGCAAATGGCCAAGCTGCATCAGATCCCTGTTCTGGTGCGTGATTTTAACGATACCGAGGTTCTCGAGGTTGCGATCATCGAGAATATTCAGCGCGCTGATCTCAATCCGGTGGAGGAGGCCTTTGGCTATCAGCAGCTGATGCAGAAATTTGGCCATACGCAGGAACGTCTGGCTGAGGCGCTTGGCAAGAGCCGGAGTCACATCGCCAATTCGGTGCGGCTTTTGTCGCTTCCCGACGAGGTCTTGGGGTATGTGCGCGAGGGCAAGCTGTCTTCGGGCCATGCGCGTGCGCTGATCACGCTGGACGACCCGGCTGCCGCGGCCCGGCAAGTGATTCAAAAGTCCCTGTCCGTGCGCGACACCGAAAAGATGGTCAAGACCGGAATCGGTAACATTTTCATGGAAACCGGACGCTCAGCCAAGCCGCGTAAGGAAGTTCTCAAGGATGCCGACACGCGGGCGCTCGAGGATGATTTGTCGGCCAGCCTTACGATGAAGGTCGAGATTGAGCATGTTCCGGGGCAAGAGAATGGCCGGATCACCATACATTATGCGTCACTCGATCAATTGGATCGCCTGATTGGTATGCTCAGTATTTAATCCGGCAAGAGATCACGAATCACCGCGTTGAGCACCGCGCGCCCCGCGCGGGTCGCGCGCAAGCGGTGACCGTGCGTTTCGATCATGCCAATGGACTTGAGGTGTTTGATGGCGCCTTCGTCCAGCGGCTTTCCCCCAAGCGACGCAACCCGTGCCGGATCAATTCCATCCGTGATCCGCAGGCCCATGAGCAGGTATTCCACAGCCTGATCCGGACCGGATAGAAGATCACAAGTTTCGCTTGCTCGGCGATGTTCAACACTGCCCAGCCATTTGCCCGGAGCGCGAAGCGCCTCGGTCGCGTATTTACGACCATCGCGGGTGAGTCGGCCATGCGCACCGGGCCCGATGCCGATATAATCGCCGTAGCGCCAATAGATCAGGTTGTGCCGTGATTCCGCCCCGGGGCGCGCGTGGTTCGATACCTCATAGGCGGGCAGGCCCGCGGCCTCGCAGATGTCTTGCGTTACCTCATACATTTCGGCGGCGGTATCGTCCTCTGGCAAGCCGCGTAGTCGGCCCGCCGCGTAGCGATCGCCAAAGGCGGTGCCGGATTCGATGGTGAGCTGATAGAGAGACAGGTGATCGGCCGCCATCGAGAGCGCGTCACGCAGTTCGGATGCCCAATCCGAGAGGGATTGATCCTGACGGGCATAGATCAGGTCGAAAGAGACACGCGTAAAGCTTTCTCTCGCAATATCAAAGGCTT
>SWCD01023959.1_pt1 | contig 16376 bp, 17 predicted proteins | sample 4693011 | NCBI WGS metagenome assembly SWCD01 (sample SAMN10267278, study PRJNA491770) | bioreactor metagenome | isolation source: DHS bioreactor inoculated with marine | place: Japan: Omine Ridge, Nankai Trough | reverse complement strand
GTCTTGTCCTTGTACCGGCACAGGTCGCGGATCACGCAATGCGGGCAGTCCGGCTTGCGCGCCTTGCACACGTAGCGGCCGTGCAGGATCAGCCAGTGATGCGCATCCTGCCGGTACTCATCCGGCACCACCTTCAGCAGCTTGTCCTCGACCGCCCGCACGTCCTTGCCATGCGCAAGCCCGGTGCGGTTGGAAACGCGGAAGATATGGGTATCGACCGCGATGGTCGGCTCGCCGAAGGCGGTGTTCAGCACCACGTTCGCGGTCTTGCGGCCGACGCCGGGCAGCGCCTCCAGGGCCTCGCGCGTGCGCGGCACCTTGCCGTCGTGCTGGTCCAGCAGCTGCCGCGACATCCCGATCAGGTTCGCGGCCTTGGCGTTGTACAGGCCTATGGTCGAGATGTACTGCTTCAGCCTTTCTTCCCCAAGCGCCACCAGCCGTGCCGGCGTGTTGGCGACCGGGAACAATCGCCGCGTCGCCTTGTTGACGCCGACATCGGTGGCCTGCGCCGAGAGGATCACCGCGACCAGCAGCTCGAACGGCGTGCTGTACGCCAGTTCGGTGGTCGGCTTCGGGTCCAGTTCGGCCAGGCGCGCGAACAACTCGCGGACTTCGGGCGCCGACAGCGTCCGGCCGCGCCGCTTCGGCGCGGTCATTTGCCGGCCGCCCTGGCCTTGGCGCGGGCGAGGGCCGCCTCCGCCGCAGGTGGCAACGATACGGATGAGCCCGTCTTTGCGGCGGGCGGCGCGCGGCGTGCCGCGCGTTCGGCGTCGCGGCGCTGCAGGCGCGCATCGCGGGCGCGATGGCGTTCGCGCGCGGCCCAGGCCTGCTTGAGTCGCGCCTGCATGGCGACGATGCCGGCGATGGCGTCGGCGATCCGCGGAACATCCGCGTCGACGGCAGCGGAAGGATCGAAGCGCATCAGCCCCGCTTCGATCGCGGCGTCGATGTTGTCATCGCACAGCAGGCGCCAGAGCCCGATGGCGGTGGTCGCGTCAGATGCGCTGGTACCGCCCCGCGCTTGCACGGAAAGGTCTGGACGGGGCGCCCGCGCCATCGTTTCAGCGGCCCCGGAATTCCGGTTTGCGCCGCTCCAGGAAGGCCTGGGTGCCCTCGCGCATGTCGTCGGTCGAGAACACCAGACCGAACTGCGCGCTTTCGTATTCCAGGCCTTCCTCGATGCCGCATTCGCCGCCGGTATTGACGCAGTCGAGGATCCCGCGCAGCGCCAGCGGCGCGGCGCTGGCCAGCTGCGCGGCCAGCTGCATGGTCTCGGCCTCGAGGTCGGCGGCCGCGACCACGCGGTTGACCAGCCCGAGCTGCTGCGCGCGCGCGGCATCGATCGGGGTGCCGGTCAGGCACAGTTCAAGCACCGCCGCGCGCCCGGCCAGCCGCAGCAGGCGCTGGGTGCCGCCGAAGCCGGGGACCAGGCCGAGGTTGATTTCCGGCTGCCCGAGCTTCGCGGTATCCGCGGCCACGCGCAGGTGGCAGCACATCGCCAGCTCCAGCCCGCCGCCGAGGGCGAAACCGTTGATCATCGCGATCACCGGCTTGGGCATCTTCTCGACGCGCCGCATCATGCGCTGCCCGCGCAGCGAGAAGTCGCGGCCCTGGACCGGCGTCAGGCCGCTCATCTCGGCGATGTCGGCGCCGGCGACGAAGGCCTTGGCGCCGGCCCCGGTCAGCACCAGCGCGCGCACCTCCGGATCATCCGCGGCGGCGTCGAAGGCCGCGTGCAGGGCATCCAGGGTGGCCGCATTGAGCGCGTTCAGCTTGTCGGGGCGGTTGACGGTGATCACGCGCACGGCGTCGTGGTCGGCGATCTGCAGCAGGGAATCGGTCATGGGGCGCGGGCGTCCGGTTGCGAGGCGGATGGGTCGTTGCGGCCGCAGCTGCGGAACTTGTGCGGCCGCCGGGGGTCGGAAAGCAGTCGTCAGTGGCGGTTAAGCCCTGCGGCCGCTATCCTATCGCGTCCTGTAATCCAACTGCCGGGGCGGCTCGACCGCCCCGATTGTTTGCCGGACCCCACACGGTTCCCTTTTGGAGATTCACCGCATGAAGTTGCGTTTACTTGCCGCCACCCTCGCGGCCCTGACCCTGACCGCCGGCATCGCCTCGGCCCAGGACACCTCGTCCGACAAGGGCAAGCTGAGCTACGCGATCGGTTACGACATGGGCAACAGCGTCGCCGAACTCGTGAAGAACGGCGAGCAGGTCGATCTCAACACCGTGGTCAAGGCCCTGCAGGATGCGTATGCCAACAAGCCGCCGGCGGTTCCGGTGGACCAGCTGCGCACCGTCGTCCAGGCCATGCAGCAGCGCCAGGCCAGCAAGGCCAAGGCCGAGTTCGAGAAGGCTTCGGCCGACAACAAGGCCAAGAGCAACGCCTTCCTCGCCCAGAACAAGGCCAAGGTGGGCGTCAAGACCCTGGCCAGCGGCGTGCAGTACCGCGTCATCGAAGTGGGTACCGGCGCCAAGCCCAGCCAGTCCAGCGATGTCGAGATCCAGTACAAGGGTTCGCTGCCCAATGGCCCGACCTTCGTCGACACCTACGAGCCGCAGCAGGGCAAGCCCTCCGGCCCTGTCAGCATGAAGGTCAGCCAGATCCCGCTGGCCGGGTTGCGCGAGGCGCTGACCCTGATGCCTGCCGGTTCGCGCTGGGAAGTGGTGCTGCCGGCCGACAAGGCCTACGGCGACACCCCGCAGTCGCCGATCGGCCCGAACCAGGCGGTCGTGTTCGACGTCAAGCTCGTCAGCGTGAAGTAAGGCAGCCGGATCGCGCGCTGGCGCGCGGTCTTGCAAGCGCCACCCACCCACCCGCGCAGGCGGGGATCCGGTTCCGATCGACCCAGCTGCGCCGGCCCATCGCCGGCGCAGTGCGTTTGGGCGGTACCATGTCGTGCGCAATGAGTAGTCAATCCGTGGATATCGCATTCCGCGCCGTGCTCAGCCCCTGCACCGGCGTCTGCAGCATTGCCGGGGACGGCCTGTGCGACGGCTGCCACCGCAGCGCGTCCGAGATCGCGTCCTGGATGCACATGGGCGACGAGGAGCGGCTGCGCATGATGGAAACCGTGCTCCCGCAGCGGGAAGCCGCGCGCCGCTGATGCCTGCGCCCATTTCCCTGGCGCGCCTGCACGCCGCCCTGCATCCGCTGGCGGCCACGCCGGACGGCGAGGGCTGGAACCTGGACGAGGTCGCCGACCTGCTGCCGAACCGGCGCAACCCGGCGCAGGCGGCGGTGCTGGTGCCGCTGATTCCGCGCGCCGGGGGCGGCATGCAGGTGCTGCTGACGCGACGCACCGATGCCCTGCGCCACCACCCCGGCCAGGTGAGTTTCCCCGGCGGACGGATCGAGGTCGGCGATGCCGACGCCGTCGCGGCGGCGCTGCGCGAGGCGCACGAGGAAGTCGGGCTCGAGGCTGGCCTGGCCGAGCCGCTGGGCTACCTCGATCCGCTGGCCACGATCACCGGTTTCCGCGTGCTGCCGGTCGTCGCGCGCGTCGATCCGGCCTTCGTCGCGGTGCCCGATCCGGCCGAGGTCTCGGAAATCTTCGAGGTGCCGCTGGACTGGCTGATGCTGCGCGACAACCTGCAGCGCATCGCCATCGACTACCGTGGCCGCGCGCGCGGGGTGCTCGAATTCCATCGCGCGCCAGCGGCCCCGACCCAGCGCATCTGGGGCGCGACCGCCTCGATCCTGCTCAACCTGCGCGATCGCCTGGAGCACTCGACATGACGACGTGGACCACGCTGGTGGATGCCGAAACCCTGGCCGGCGCGCTCGGCCGCGACGACCTGGTGGTCATCGACTGCCGTTTCTCGCTGGCCGAGCCCGGTGCGGGCGAGGCCGCGTGGCGCGACGCGCATGTCCCCGGAGCGCGCTACGCGCATCTCGACCGGGACCTGTCCGGCCCGCATCGTCCGGGCGCCGGCCGGCATCCGTGGCCGGGCGCGGCCGATTTCACGGCAACGCTAGGCCGCTGGGGCGTGACGCCGCGGCGCCAGGTGGTTGCGTACGACGCCGGCGACGGTGCGATCGCGGCCCGGCTGTGGTTCCTGCTGCGCGCGCTCGGCCATCGATCCGTCGCGGTGCTCGACGGCGGCTGGGCGCGCTGGACGGCGCTTGGATTGCCGACCGGGTGCGACGTTCCCGCACCTGCGACGCCACAAGCCCATGCCGCGGAATTCGACGTCGCGCGCTTGCTGGACGTGGCGCAGGTGCAGGCGCACCTCGCGCGCGGCGGCCTGCTGGTCGATGCGCGCGGGGGCGAGCGCTTCCGCGGCGAGGTCGAGCCGATCGACAGCCGCGCCGGCCACGTGCCGGGCGCGGTCAATCGCCCGTATGCGGACAACCTCGTCGACGGCCGTTTCAAGCCGCCGTCGCAGCTTGCCACCGAATTCCGCGACCTGATCGGCGCACGGCAAGCGGCCGATGTCGTCGCCATGTGCGGTTCCGGCGTCACCGCCTGCCACCACCTGCTGGCGATGGAACACGCGGGGCTGCCCCCCGCGAAGCTGTTCACGGGTTCCTGGAGCGGATGGATCGAGGACGACGCGCGTCCGATTGCCACCGGCGACCTGTAGCTACGTAGGTCGGGGCTGCGCCCCGACGTTTTGCAGCATCGACGCCCCCGCGGATGGCTACGGCAATGACGAAGAGCGTCGGGGAGGCAACCCCGACCTACGCGATGTCATTTCCCCAGTTTGGCCACCAGCGCCCGCAAACCGGCCTGCGTGTCCGGATCTTCCCAGGCGTCGATGAAGCGCTCGAGCTGGATCTGTTCCGGTTGCAGCGCCGCGACCAGGTCGGCGCGGGCAATGGCGCGGGTCTGCAGCACCGGTTTGCGCGGCAGCTGCAGCAGCTCCTGCAGCCATGCCCGCGCGCGCACCGCGACCTCGTCGATGCCGGCAAGCTCGTCGACCAGGCCCAGCGCCAGCGCCTGCGCGGATTCGATCAGTTCGCCGGACACCAGCAGACGTTCGGCGCGGTGCACGCCGACCACGCGGCGCATCAGGCGCTGGATGCCTTCCGGCGCGACCAGCCCGACCCGGGTTTCGTTCAAGCCGATGCGGTACGGGCCTTCCGCCATCACCCGGTAGTCGCAGCACAGCGCCAGCACGCAGCCGCCGGCCGGCGCGTGCCCGGCGATCGCCGCGGCCACCGGCACCGGGCACGCGGCCAGCGCACGCGCGGCGCTGAAGAAATGACCCCATGCGTCCTCCAGCGCGGCGCGATCCGGCAGGCGCATCAGATACGGCACGTCCAGGCCCGCCGAGAACACCGTCGGCCCCCCGGACAGGACCAGTCCGCCGACGCCGTCGCCGACCGCGCGCGCGATCGCTGCCGCCAGCTCGGCGCAGAGTTCGGGATTGAGTGCATTGACCGGTGCGCGCGCCAGCCGCAGTTCGCGGATGTCGCCGTGGTCGACGGTCTCGATCAGTGTGGTCATGGCGCAAGTCCGTGGGGGGAGGGAGTTATCATAGGGGCATGAAAATATTCCGCGCGATCATCCTGTCCGGGCTCGCGATTGCATCCTCGTCCGCACTGGCCGCTCCTGCCGCTGCCCACGACCACGCGTGCCTGCCCCAGGTGCATGACGGCTGGGTGCGCCTCGGACCCGCCGGGATGCCGATGATGGCCGGCTTCGGCCGCATCGAGAACCACTGCCCCGCGCCGGCGACCATCGTCGATGCCAGCAGTCCTGCGTTCGGCAGCGTCCAGATCCACGAAACGCGCATCGTCGACGGCGTCAACCGCATGCGGCCGGTGCCGGAACTGCGCATCGCAGTCGATGGCAGCGCCTTCCTGCAGCCCGGCGGCATGCACCTGATGCTGATGCAGCCGCGTGCGCCGCTGAAAGCCGGCGACAAGGTGGAGGTGAGGTTCGAACTGGCCGGTGGCGGCGAGTTGACGGGCGAATTCGAGGTTCGCAAGCCCAGCGCATTGTAGGAGCGCCCCTGGGGCGCGATGAGGTTTCGCCGGTAGAGCGATCGCGCCCAATGAGCGCTCCGACACGCGCGCGGTCGTGTCCAGGTGCGCTTTTACAGGGACGCAGCGCGGCGCACGGTATCCGGTAGCGCCGTCGGCCTGCCGCTGGCGCGGTCGATCCACACCATCACCACGTGCCCGTCGGCGTACAGCGTCGCCCCGTCCTCGCTGACGATGCGGTGGCCGAGGGTGAGGCTGGTATTGCCGACGCGGTCAGCGGACAACTCCACCACCACGCTGGATGGGTACGCAATCGGCGCGCGGTAGTTGACCTGCACCGCCGCCATCAGCGGCGCGAACGCATCGCCGATCCACGCCCCGCCCAGCGAGTCGAACCAGCGGATCCGCGCTTCTTCCAGGTAGGTCAGGAAGTTCGAATTGTTGACGTGGTTGAACGCGTCCAGGTCGCGCCAGCGCAGCGGGATCGGCATGCGGAACAGCGCCTTGCGGTTGTCCAGGCTCATGCGGCGGATTTCCTGCTGGCGGCCTTGCCATTGATGCCGAGGGCCTTGGCGAGGAACTGCCCGGTCCAGGATTGCGGCATTCCCGCCAGTTCCTCCGGCGTGCCCTGGGCGATGACCTGGCCGCCGCGATGGCCGCCGTCGGGGCCGAGGTCGACCACCCAGTCGGCGGTCTTGATCACGTCGAGGTTGTGTTCGATCACCACCACGGTGTTGCCGTCGTCGCGCAGCTTGTGCAGCACCGCCAGCAGGTGTTCGATGTCGTGGAAGTGCAGGCCGGTGGTCGGTTCGTCGAGGATGTAGAGCGTCCGCCCGGTGTCGCGGCGCGAGAGTTCCTTCGACAGCTTCACCCGCTGCGCCTCGCCGCCGGACAGCGTGGTCGCCGGCTGGCCCAGCTTGATATAGGACAGGCCGACGTCGAGCAGCGTCTCGAGCTTGCGTGCGATCGAAGGCACCGGCTCGAACAGGTCCAGCGCGTCCTCGACCGTCATCTCCAGCACGTCGTGGATGCTGTGGCCCTTGTACAGGATCTCCAGCGTCTCGCGGTTGTAGCGCTTGCCGTGGCAGACGTCGCAGGGCACGTAGACGTCGGGCAGGAAGTGCATCTCGACCTTGATCAGTCCGTCGCCCTGGCAGGCCTCGCAGCGACCGCCGCGGACGTTGAACGAGAAGCGTCCCGGCGCATAGCCGCGCGCGCGCGATTCGGGCACCTGCGCGAACAGCTCGCGCAGCGGCGTGAACAGGCCGGTGTAGGTCGCCGGGTTGCTGCGCGGCGTGCGCCCGATCGGCGACTGGTCGATGTCCACGACCTTGTCGAACAGGTCCAGCCCCCGCACCTCGCGGTACGGCGCGGGCTTGTGCGAGGCGCCGTTGATCTCGTTGGCCGCCAGCTTGTACAGGGTGTCGTTGACCAGGGTCGACTTGCCGGAACCCGAGACGCCGGTGATGGCGGTGAACAGGCCGGTGGAGATGGTCAGGTCGACGTCCTTGAGGTTGTTGCCGGACGCGCCGAGCAGTTCCAGCTGCATCTTCGGGTTCGGCTTGCGGCGCGTCTTCGGCACCGCGATCTGCTTCTTCCCGCCCAGGTACTGGCCGGTCAACGAGCGCGGCGCCTGCAGCAGGTCGGCGTAGCTGCCCTGCGCGACGATCTCGCCGCCATGCACGCCGGCGCCCGGGCCGATGTCGACGATGTGGTCGGCCATGCGGATCGCCTCTTCGTCGTGTTCGACCACGATCACGGTGTTGCCGAGGTCGCGCAGGCGCGTCAGGGTGCCGAGCAGGCGCTCGTTGTCGCGCTGGTGCAGGCCGATCGAGGGCTCGTCTAGCACGTACATCACCCCGACCAGGCCGGCGCCGATCTGCGAAGCCAGGCGGATGCGCTGCGCCTCGCCGCCGGACAGGGTGTCGGCCTTGCGTTCCAGCGTCAGGTAGTCGAGGCCGACGTCGACCAGGAAGTCCAGGCGTTCGCGGATCTCCTTGACGATCTTGGTCGCGATCTCGCCGCGCCAGCCGGGCAGCGTGAGTTCGGCGAAGAAGGCCAGCGCCTCGTCGATCGGCAGCACCACCAGCGACGGCAGCGCGCGGTCGGCGACGAACACGTTGCGCGCGGCGCCGTTGAGGCGCGCGCCGCCGCAGTCGGGACAGGGACGTTCGCTGATGTACTTGCTGAGCTCCTCGCGCACCGCCGCAGATTCGGTTTCCCGGTAGCGGCGCTCGAGGTTGGGGATGATGCCCTCGAAGCGGTGCTTGCGCTGGGTCCGGCCGCCGGAATCGGTGATGTAATGGAAGGCGACGACGTCCTTGCCGCTTCCGTACAGCACCGCCTCGCGCGAGGCTTCCGGCAATTCCTGCCACGGGGTGTCGACGCTGAAATCGTAGTGCCTGGCCAGCGACTGGATCAGCTGGAAGTAATAGGCGTTGCGGCGGTCCCAGCCGCGCACCGCGCCGGCGGCCAGCGACAGCTCCGGGTGCACGACCACCCGCGCCGGGTCGAAGAACTGGCTGACGCCGAGGCCGTCGCAGGTCGGACAGGCGCCGACCGGCGAATTGAACGAGAACAGGCGCGGCTCCAGCTCCGGCAGCGCGTAGTCGCACACCGGGCAGCTGTACTTCGACGAGAACAGCAGCGGTTCGCGATCGGTGCCGGCGGCGTCGGCCGCTCTCGGCATCCTCCCTCCCGCGGCACTTGCGCTGTCCTGCGCGGCGTCCAGCGACTGCACCGAGGCCATGCCGTCGCCGAGCTTGAGCGCGGTTTCGAAGCTTTCGCTCAGCCGCTGCTTGATCTCCTCGCGCACCTTGAAGCGGTCGATCACCGCCTCGATCGTGTGCTTGCTGCGCAGCGCCAGCGGCGGCACCGCGTCGATCTCGTGCAACGTGCCATCCACCCGTACCCGCACGTAGCCCTGCGCGCGCAACTGGTCGAACACCTGCGCGTGCTCGCCCTTGCGCTCGCGGACCACGGGCGCCAGCAGCATCCAGCGCTGCTCGCGCGTCCTGGCGTCCTTGCCCAGCGCCAGCACCTGGTCGACCATCTGGCTGACGGTCTGCGCTTCCAGCGGATAGCCGTGGTCCGGGCAGCGCGGCAGGCCGACCCGCGCGTAGAGCAGGCGCAGGTAGTCGTAGATCTCGGTGATGGTTCCGACGGTCGAGCGCGGGTTGTGCGAGGTCGATTTCTGTTCGATCGAAATCGCTGGCGACAGCCCCTCGATGTGGTCGACGTCCGGCTTCTCCATGACCGACAGGAACTGCCGCGCATAGGCCGACAGCGACTCGACGTAGCGGCGCTGGCCCTCGGCATAGATGGTGTCGAAGGCCAGCGAGGACTTGCCCGAGCCGGACAGGCCGGTGATCACGATCAGCTTGTCGCGCGGCAGGTCGAGGTCGATGTTCTTCAGGTTGTGGGTGCGGGCTCCGCGGATGCGGATGGTGTCCATCGCCATGGAAAAGGTCCGGTTGGAGCGGGTGCCGGGCAGCTGGCCCGAGGGGAGCGGCGGCGGGGCGGGGAACCGATCAGCCTACCGAGCCGGGGATTTGGGGGCAAACCGGGGCAGACCCCAGCGTGGACGGCGGCCGTTGCAGGGGCTGCAACCGGGGCGTTCAGGTTGGCGGAGGGGCCTGGCCCGCCATTGCCTGCCGCAGCGGTCGCCAGCGGGATTCCACATGATCCTTTCCCCGCCATTTGCGGCGCCTGGTGGCCCAGATCCCGCCCTGCGGGTCGCTTGCGCCTAACTCGCTGAATAGCCTACAATTCCGCTTCTGTCCGCCCTCGATGGCGGCAGGTACCTAGAAGAACTACATAAAGCTCACGAAAAGGAAACAATCCATGTACGCAGTTCTGGTCACGGGCGGCAAGCAATACCGCGTGATGAAGGGCGAGACGATGCGGGTCGAGAAGCTCGACACCGAAGCCGGCAAGGAGATCACGTTCGACAACGTGCTCATGCTCGGCGACGGCGAGGGCGTGAAGCTCGGCGACGCGCTCAAGAGCGCCACCGTCACCGCCAGGGTCGTCGGCCACGGCCGCGCCGACAAGGTGCGGATCGTCAAGTTCCGCCGCCGCAAGCACCATCGCAAGCAGATGGGCCACCGGCAGCATTACACCGAAATCGAGATCACCGGCATCGCCGGTGGCGACAGCAAGTAAGGAGACGCAGCCATGGCACATAAAAAGGGCGTAGGTTCCTCGCGCAACGGCCGCGATTCCAACCCGAAATACCTCGGCGTGAAGATGTACGGCGGCCAGGCGATCGAAGCCGGCAACATCATCGTGCGCCAGCGCGGCACCCAGTTCCATCCGGGCAGCGGCGTCGGCCTGGGGCGCGACCACACGCTGTTCGCGCTGGTCGACGGCAAGGTCGAGTTCTCGACCAAGGGCCCGAAGCAGCGCCGCACCGTGAGCGTGGTGGCGGAAGCCTGAGCTTCCCCGTCATGCGCATTCCGGAAAGCCCCGCTTCGGCGGGGTTTTCTGTTTCTCGCCCATGGCCGGCCCGGCGCGGTCGCGTACATGCATCAGCCCCGGCATCGCAGCGGGATGCGGCGCCGGGGCGGAGGCGTTAGCCTTTGCGCTTCCCGGCCACTTCACCGTTCTCCAGCAGAATTTCCTCCTCATGAAACTCGTCGACGAAGCAGAAATCACCGTCAGCGCCGGCAACGGCGGCAACGGCTGCGTCGGTTTCCGTCGCGAGAAGTACATCCCGCTGGGCGGGCCCGACGGCGGCGATGGCGGCGATGGCGGCAGCGTCTGGCTGCAGGCGTCCGCGAACCTCAACACCCTGGTCGATTTCCGCCACCAGAAGCAGTTCCGCGCCCAGCGCGGCGAGAACGGCATGGGCCAGCAGAAATACGGCAAGGGCGGGGTGGACACCACCATCGTGGTGCCGGTCGGCACCGTGGTCACGAACGTGGAGACCGACGAGGTCATCGGCGACCTGGTCCGCGATGGCGACCGCCTGCTGGTGGCCAAGGGCGGCAAGGGCGGGCTTGGGAACATGCATTTCAAGAGTTCGGTCAACCGCGCGCCGCGCAAGGCGCTGCCGGGGCTGCCGGGCGAGCAACGCACGCTCAGGCTCGAACTGAAACTGCTGGCCGACATCGGCCTGCTGGGTTTTCCCAACGCCGGCAAGAGCACCTTCATCCGCGCCGTCTCGGCGGCCACGCCCAAGGTCGCGGACTATCCGTTCACCACGCTGTATCCCAACCTGGGCGTGGTCAGCGTGGAACCCGGCCGCAGCTTCGTGATCGCCGACATCCCCGGCCTGATCGAGGGCGCGGCCGACGGCGCCGGCCTCGGCAGCCTGTTCCTGCGCCACGTGCAGCGCACGCGCCTGCTGCTGCATCTGGTCGACATGGCGCCGATGGTCGATGCAGTCGATGCAGCCGGGGCCGGCAGCGCGGAGATCGATCCGGTCGGGCAGGTGCGCGCCATCGAGCAGGAGTTGCGCAAGTACGATCCGGCGATGCTGGACAAGCCGCGCTGGCTGGTCCTCAACAAGGCCGACCTGATGCTTGAGGACGAAGCGCGCGAGCGCGCGCAGCAGGTCGTGGACGCGCTCGGCTGGACCCAGCCCTGGCACCTGGTGTCGGCGATCGGGCGCGAGGGCACCTGGCCGGTCATGCTCGAGGCGCAGGCCTTCTTCGACCGGCTGCGTGAAGACGAGCGGGAGGCGGATGCCGCAGGGACGGCGACGGCCGATGGCGCCGATGCGGGTTGAGTCGTCGCGACCAGAGACCCCTTCCCCCGTTCACGGGGGAAGGTCGGGATGGGTGCGTGCCGGAGCCGGTATTGGTGGATGCCTGCGATTGCGTGCAGTGCAGGAGGGCGAGCGCACTCGATATGTCGTGACAGCTGCGGTCGCACAGACTCCGGCGTGCCCCCACCCTGACCCTCCCCCGTATACGGGGGAGGGGATGGATTTGCGGGTTGCGCATGTACTGCCCGCGGCACAACAAAGCGGTGAGGTAGTTGATTCCTTGGTGCTGTCCGATTTGCAGGCGACAAAAAACCCGACCGGAGCCGGGTTCTTCGCGAATCGTTGGGTGACGCGATCAGGCAGCCTGCAGCGCCTTGATGCGCGCGGTGAGGCGGCTCTTGTGGCGGGCGGCCTTGTTCTTGTGGATCAGGCCGCGGGCGCTGAAGCGGTCGAGGATCGGCTGCGCGACCTTGAAGGCTTCCTGGGCGCCGGTTGCGTCGTTGGATTCGAGCGCCTTGAGCACCTTCTTGACGGCGGTGCGCAGCTGCGAACGCTGGCTGTTGTTGCGCATGTTGCGCACGACGGCCTGCTTGGCGCGCTTCTTGGCGGACTTGATGTTGGCCACGGGGAAATCCTGGAATCGGGGTTGGATGGGGCGGGGGCCGGCAAGGGAGATGCCCCGGCCGAGCAGGAAATTATGGGCGATTCATGGACTTGCGTCAACATCGCCGAATTTCCCGGGGCCGTGGCGTGAGCGCCCCGGATCCGGCCGCTGCCGCCTCGTCGCGCAGGCCGGGCCTGCTGCGCTCGACGGCCGTGTTCAGCGCGGTGACCTTCCTCTCGCGCGTCTCCGGGCTGGTCCGCGACCAGGTCTATGCCGCGGTGTTCGGCGCCAGCCCGGCGATGGACGCCTTCGTGGTGGCCTTCCGCATCCCCAATTTCATGCGCCGGCTGTCGGCCGAGGGCTCGTTCTCGATGGCCTTCGTGCCGGTGCTGGCCGAGTACAAGGCGCGCGGCGACCATGCCGCGGTCAAGGCCCTGGTCGACCGCGTCGCCGGGACGCTGACGGCCTTCCTGCTGGTGCTGACCGCCGGGGCGGTGCTGGCGGCGCCGTGGATCATGCCGGTGTTCGCACCGGGGTTCGGTGCCGGAACCGAGCAGGGCCGGCTGGCCGCGGAGATGCTGCGGATCACCTTCCCGTACGCCCTGTTCATCTCGCTGGCCTCGCTGGCCGGCGGCATCCTCAATTCCTACGACCGGTTTGCGATCCCGGCGCTGTCGCCGGTGCTGATGAACCTGGCGATGATCACTGCCGCGCTGTGCATCGCGCCGTACATGGCCGAGCCGGTGGTGGCGCTGGCCTGGGGCGTGTTCGCCGCCGGCATCCTGCAGCTGGCGGTGCAATTGCCCTCGCTGGCCCGGCTGGGCCTGCTGCCGCGACCGCGCTGGGGGGTGGCCGATGCCGGCGTGCGCAAGATCATGCGGCTGATGGTGCCGACCCTGTTCGGCGCCTCGGTGGTGCAGGTCAACCTGCTGATCAACACCATCGTCGCCTCGTTCCTGGTCGGCGGCAGCGTGACCTGGCTGTACTACACCGACCGGCTGCTGGAATTCCCGCTGGGCATGTTCGGGGTGGCGATCGGCACGGTGATCCTGCCGCACCTGTCCGGACGCCATGCGTCCACCGATCCGCTGGGCTTCTCCAGGGCGCTGGACTGGGGCTTCCGCCTCTGCCTGCTGATCGGGGTGCCGGCCTGCCTTGGATTGATCCTGTGCGCGGAGCCCCTGATCGCGACCCTGTTCCAGCACGGCAACTTCAGCGCCTTCGACACGCGCATGACGCGCTTGAGCATGGTCGCCCAGGGGACGGCGATCCCGGCCTTCCTGCTGGTAAAGGTGCTGGCGCCGGCCTTCTATTCGCGGCAGGACACCAGGACGCCGGTGAAGGCGGCCGTGGTCGCGGTGATCGGCAACGCGCTGTTCACGCTGGTGCTGATGCTGGGGCTGCTGTGGCTGACCGGGGTCGGGCGCGATGCGCTCGCGGCGTCCGGCGGCAACATCCTGCAGGCGCTGGGCCGGATCCCCGGCGCGCACGCCTGCCTGGCGATGGCGATCGCGCTGGCGGGCTGGCTCAATGCCACCCAGCTGTGGTGGTACCTGCGGCGCGCGGCGGTCTACCAGGCGCAACCGGGTTGGGCGCGCTTCCTGCGGCAATTGCTGGTGGCGGTCGCCGGCATGGTGGCGGTGGTAGTGGCGTGGCTGTGGATCTGGCCGGACTGGACCGCATGGCACTGGTCGGCACGCATCTGGCGGCTGGCGGTGCTGGTCGGTTCGGGCGCAGCGGCCTACGCGCTGCTGCTGTGGCTGCAGGGCATCCGTCCGCGCGATCTCAGGCATTGAGCGGGGCCGATTGGCTGCGCCGCTATAATTCCCGCGCATTCCCGCGCAATCGTCCGGCGCCGTTGCCAGCCGGACTTCCCACCAGACAAGGATCCATGACCGAGCTGTTCCGCGACGTCGACGGCGGGCCCCTGTGCCCCGACGGCAGTGTGGTCTGCATCGGCGCCTTCGACGGCCTGCACCTGGGCCATCGTGCGCTGCTGCGCCACACGGTCGCCAGTGCGCGAGCGCTGGGCCTGCCGGCCGTGGCGCTGAGCTTCGAGCCGCTGCCGCGCGAGTTCTTCGCGCCCGGGGCGCCGCCGCCGCGCCTGCGCCTGCCGCGGGCGAAATTCGAAGGGCTGTGCGAACTGGGCGCGGACCTGGTGGGCCTGCTGCGCTTCGACGCGCAGCTGTCGGCGCTGTCTGCGGAGGACTTCATCCGCGGCGTGCTGGTGCGGCGCCTGGCGGCCCGTGAAGTCTGGGTGGGACCGGGCTTCCGCTTCGGCCATCGCCGCGGCGGCGACCTCGAGACGCTTCGACGCGAAGGCGCCGCGCACGGCTTCACTGCCGATGCGATCGAACCGGTGCTGCTGGACGGCGAACGCGTTTCCAGCACCCGCATCCGCGCCGCGCTGCAGGCCGGCGAATTCGGCCAGGCCGCGCGCCTGCTCGGCCAGCCTTACGCGATCGGCGGGCGCGTCGTGCATGGTCGGCACCTGGGCCGCACGCTGGGCTATCCGACCGCCAACCTGCGTTTCGGCGGCAAGACGCCGGCGCTGCAGGGCATCTACGCCACCCGCGTGCACGGCGTCGGCGCGCAGCCCCGGCCCTCGGTATCGAGCTTCGGCACCCGGCCCACGGTCGGCGGCGTCGAGCCGCTGCTGGAAGCGCATCTGTTCGATTTCGACGGCGACCTGTACGGTCGCCGCGTCGAAGTCGAATTCGTCGCGAAGCTGCGCGACGAACGGAAATTTCCCGACCTGCCGGCCCTGGTCGCGCAGATGGACCACGACGCGCAGCAGGCGCGCCGCCTCTTGCAGCAAGCACCGGAACGAGCGATCGCGTGAACCAGGATTCCCCCGACAACCGCTACAAGGCCACCCTGCACCTGCCGGCGACGGAGTTCCCGATGCGCGGCGACCTGCCGAAGCGCGAGCCCGGGATCCTGGCGCGCTGGGAAGCCGACGGCCTGTACGCGCGGCTGCGCGACAACGCGCGCGGCCGGCCGCTGTTCGTGCTGCACGACGGCCCGCCCTACGCCAACGGCGCGATCCACCTCGGCCACGCGGTCAACAAGATCCTCAAGGACATCATCGTCAAGTCGAAGTACCTCGCCGGCTTCGACGCGCCCTACGTCCCGGGCTGGGACTGCCACGGCCTGCCGATCGAGATCGCGATCGAGAAGAAACACGGCAAGGTCGGGGTGAAGCTGGATGCGATCGAATTCCGGCAGAAGTGCCGCGAGTACGCCAATGCGCAGATCGACATCCAGCGCAGGGACTTCAAGCGCCTCGGGGTGATCGGCGACTGGGACAACCCGTACCGCACGCTGGACTTCAAGTACGAGGCCGACGAGATCCGCGCGCTGGCGCGGGTGTTCGACAACGGCCACATCGTGCGCGGCGTCAAGCCGGTGTACTGGTGCTTCGACTGCGGCTCGGCGCTGGCCGAGGCGGAGATCGAATACCAGGACAAGGTCTCGCCGGCGGTCGATGTCGCCTACCTCGCGCGCGACGCGAAAGCGCTGGCGAAAGCGTTCGGCGCCGAGGTGCCGGACGGCGTCGATGTCGCCGTGCCGATCTGGACCACGACGCCATGGACGCTGCCGGCGTCGCTGGCGATCTCGGTCGGCGCGGAGCTCGAGTACGTGCTGGTCGAAGGCCCCGCGCACGCGGGCAGGTGCCGCTGGCTGGTGCTGGCCGCCGCACTCGCGGAACAGGCGCTGCTGCGTTACGGCGTGGAAGGCGTCGTCGAACACGGGCGCGCGACCGGCGCCGCGCTCGAGGGCCTGCTGCTCGCGCATCCGTTCTACGCCGAACGCGACATCCCGCTGATCCTCGCCGACCACGTCTCCGACGAAGACGGCACCGGCGCCGTGCACACCGCGCCCGGCCACGGCCAGGAAGACTTCGTCGCCGGCCAGCGCTACGGCCTGGTCGACAAATACATGGCGGCGCAGCTCAATCCGGTCGACGGCCGCGGCGTGTACCTGCCGTCGACGCCTCCCGCGGGCGACGTCGTGCTCGCCGGCCAGCACATCTGGAAGGCCAACGACGCCATCGTCGATGCGCTGCGCGGCAGCGGCGCGCTGCTGGCGTTCGCGAAGTTCGAGCACAGCTATCCGCACTGCTGGCG
>SWCD01011788.1_pt1 | contig 16412 bp, 18 predicted proteins | sample 4693011 | NCBI WGS metagenome assembly SWCD01 (sample SAMN10267278, study PRJNA491770) | bioreactor metagenome | isolation source: DHS bioreactor inoculated with marine | place: Japan: Omine Ridge, Nankai Trough | reverse complement strand
GATCTGCTGCGTGCTGGCGTTCAAAGCCCGCCGGCGCCGGGTCATGGGCACCGGATACACGGAACTGTTCTTCATGGACGAGGTTACCGCCCTGTCGGCGGGTCATCGGCCGTGCTTCGAATGCAGGCGTGCCGATGCGCTGGCGTTTCGCGCGACCTGGCAAAGCGCACACGGGCTTGCCGCACCCCCATCTGCGCCCGACATGGACCGCGCCCTTGCCGGAGAACGGCGCGGCAGAGGCGGTGCAAAACTGACATGGCATGCCACGCCGGACAGTTTGCCGGACGGTGCCATGGCGCGTATCGATGCGACTGTCTTCGCTGTCCGCAACGGAAGCTTCCTGACCTGGACACCCGCCGGATACGGTGCCTCCATACCCGTTGATCTGAATCTCGAAGTCGAGGTTTTGACTCCGCCGTCAATCGCGGGCATTTTGCGTGCGGGCTATCAACCGATCTGGCACCGCGATGTCGAGCGTGCCGGAAACAAGAACCAAGAGGCGACAAACACATGAAGCTTGTACGTTACGGCAGACCCGGCAAGGAAAAACCGGGCCTGATCGATGGGGATGGGAAACTGCGCGATCTGTCAGGTCGCATTGATGACATCACGCCGGACCAACTGTCCGACAAGGCACTGGCCAAACTCGCCAGGATCAATCCGGACCGCCTGCCGCTGGTGCGCGGCAAGCCCCGTTTCGGTCCACCGCTGACCGGCATCGGCAACTTCGTGTGCGTCGGCCTGAACTATACCGATCATGCCGAGGAAACCGGGCATCCGATTCCCACCGAACCGGTGATCTTCTCCAAGCATACAAGCTGCATTGCAGGTGCCTATGACGATGTGGTGCTGCCGAAGAAATCCGTGAAAACCGATTGGGAAGTGGAGATCGGGTTTGTCATCGGTGCGCGCGCCAAGAGTGTTCCGCAGTCGAAGGCGCTGAACCATGTCGCCGGTTATTTCGTGTGCAATGACGTATCCGAGCGCGAGAACCAGATCGAGCACGGTGGCCAGTGGGTGAAGGGAAAATCGCACGACACCTACGGACCCATCGGTCCGTGGCTGGTAACCCGCGATGAAGTACCAAACCCGCAGAAGCTCAACCTGTGGTGCGATATCAACGGCCAGCGCATGCAGGACGGCACCACGAAGAACATGATCTTCCCGATCAAGTTCATCGTGTCCTACCTGTCCCGGTTCATGACGCTTGAGCCCGGCGACATCGTCATTACCGGTACACCTGCAGGTGTCGGCCTTGGCATGAAGCCGCCGGTATTCGTGAAGCCGGGCGACGTCATGGAGCTTGGTGTCGACGGCCTCGGCTCACAGCGCCAGACAGTCGTGCGCGGCAAGGTCTGATCGAAACCTTGGCGGGCCGCGTTACCGACGCGGCCCTCCGTTCACCCACTCGTCGCGACCACTGCCTGTGACCTCGTGCAGTCCGGAAAACCCGTGTTCATCCATCCGGTCGATCAGGCCCTGCAGAATATCCGCGATGAGTTGCGGTCCCTGGTAAACCAGTGCGGAATAAAGCTGCAGCAGGGACGCGCCGGCCCGCAGTTTCTGCCAGGCGTCTTCCGCACTCGCAATGCCGCCGACACCGATCAGTGCCAGCTTGCCGTCGGTCATGGCATGCATCCGGGCAAGCTGTACCGTCGACAGCCGGAACAATGGCGCGCCGGACAATCCGCCGGTCTCACCCTTGTGTTTCGACTTCAGCGGCGGCCGCGAAATCGTGGTGTTTGACACGATGATCGCATCGACCTTCTGCTCGACGCAGACCGCTGCGATGTCGTGCAGTTCGTCCTCGACCAGGTCAGGGGCTATTTTCAGGACCAGCGGCGCCCGGCGCCCGTCTGCCTTCGCGGCCCCGTCGATGGCCTCGCGGACCCGAACGATCAGGGTTTCCAGTTCCTGCCTTGATTGCAGTGCGCGCAGGCCCGGCGTGTTGGGCGATGATATGTTGACGGTGATGTAGCTGGCCAGCTTGTTGAACACAGCGGCACCCAGCGCATAGTCGGCAATGCGATCATCGGAGTCCTTGTTGGCCCCGAGATTGACACCGACGATACCGCCGCGCTCATCCCGGTCGGCCAACCGGGCAAACACCTTCGGGTGGCCGAGATTGTTGAAGCCCATGCGATTGATCACCGCCTTGTCTTCATCAAGGCGAAACAGCCGCGGCTTGTCATTGCCGATCTGGGCACGCGGGGTAACCGAGCCGATTTCCACGGACCCGAAGCCCAGCCGCAACATGTCGTCAGGCACCTCGGCGTTCTTGTCAAAACCGGCCGCAAGCCCCAGCGGGTTGGGGAAATCGAGGCCCATGCACTGGACGTGCAGGCGGGTATCGCGCGGCACCGCATCCGCGCTCAGCAGGCCGGAGCGCAGCGCGGCTATGGTCACATCGTGGGCAGTCTCAGGGCTGAACGCGTGCAGCACAGGCCGGGTAATTGAAAACAGGCGGCTCATGTCAGGTCATCCGGGAACTTATGCACGCCGGCATCATCCAGCGGCAACGGCCATTGGCGCACGACCGACGACACCGGCAGCACGGCGTAGAGATGCGGGAACAGCGCGCCCGCGCGAGACGCCTCCCATTTCAATGCCTGTCCCAGTTCCGCACCATCAATGGCAAGCAAGCTCAGGTTGGCCTGCCCGGAAAAATGTCTTGCAGCGGTGCCGCACAACTGGTCCCGGGTCGAGAAATGAATGAAGCCGTCACGCTTGTCGTCACGCGAACCGGCATAGCGCCCGCAGGCACGCGCTGCGTCCCACTCGTCCCGGTCGATTATCTTGTAAATGGTTGTCATACTGGCCGCGAACATATTGATCGGATAGTGCCAAAACAAGCAGGCATTTGGCCCGTCTGTTAAGTTGCGCCGGAAAACCATGGCAGTCATGCGAACAAGACTAATTGTATTGTACCACGCAATACCGTATCCGGCAGGCATGACTGCACCTACGAAGCCCCTGGGCATCCCCGAGTTCGTCACCCTGCTGGCGATGATGGTCTCGATTCTGGCCCTGTCCATTGATGCCATGTTGCCGGCACTCGGCCAGATCGGCGTTGACCTGGGGGTCAGTGATGTCAACGATACCCAGTTGATCATTTCCGCGATGTTCCTGGGCTTTGCCGTCGGCCAGATCATCGCCGGGCCGGTGTCGGACAGTTTTGGCCGCAAGCCGGTGATCTATGGCGGCTATGCGGTATTTATCGTCGGCTGCCTGGCGTCGATGATGGCGACGAATTTCGAGACCATGCTGGCCGGCAGGGTATTGCAGGGCCTGGGGGCTGCGGCACCGCGCATTGTCAGCCTGGCGCTGGTGCGCGATGGATATGAAGGCCGCGCCATGGCGCGCATCATGTCGATTGTCATGGCGATTTTCATCCTGGTGCCGGCGGTCGCGCCCGGCGTCGGGCAGGTCACCTTGCTGTTTGCACACTGGCGCGTGATCTTCGGCCTTTTGCTGCTGATGGCCGTCATCGCGCTGGTCTGGTTCGCTGCGCGCCAGCCGGAAACCCTGGCTGTATCCGACCGGCGCAAGTTCTCTGTCAGAAATATTGCCGGTGGCATCGTGGAAGCCTTCGGCTATCGCGCCGCCGTCGGCTACACGATTGCATCGGGCATCATCTTCGGGGCGTTTCTCGGCTACCTCAGCTCAGCCCAGCAGGTGTTCCAGACAGTGTATGATACAGGCGACCTGTTCGCGGTCTATTTCGGCATTGCCGCGCTTTCCATTGGCGCCGCCAGCATCTTCAACTCGAATGCCGTGATGCGGCTGGGCATGCGCTTCCTGACCTGGCGCGCGCTGTTTGCCATAACCTTCCTGTCCGGATTGTTCCTGGTCCCGGTGGAGATGTTCGACGGCGTACCTCCCTTGTGGTCGTTCATGGTGTGGCTTCTGGTCGCGTTCTTTGCCGTCGGTATCCTGTTCGGCAATTTCAATGCACTGGCGATGGAACCCCTGGGACACATGGCCGGATTGGGCGCGGCTCTTGTGGGGTCGGTCTCAACCCTCATTTCACTGCCGCTGGGCTGGGCCGTGGGTCACCTGTTTGACAACACCATCATGCCGCTGGTCGCAGGATTTGCCATACTGGGCGCGGTATCGCTGATCGTCATGTGGTGGACGGAACGCGGCGAACACCTGCAACCCTAACCGATACGCCACATTTCACGCGGTGCGCGGGTAGCCAGAAGGCGGCTGCAAAATGGGGACCAAAAAAGGCCTGCCGCTATCGATACAGGCCCGGATATGCCCGCTGCCTCTTTGGTATCGGGCGCTAGCCCTAACCCGCAGCTTGTTCGCTCCCCAGGCAACTGTGGTAGAAATCAAGTGTGTCCACGGTTGCTCCCTGACGGTCAACCAGCAGTCTGTCTCCACTGAATAAGCAGCATGTCCCAACCATCAAGGTGTGATCGTCAAGATCGAAAAATCCAGCGACCGTGTTGTACCAAAGCTGCTTTCACCAACGCCGCCTGCACTTATGGATGGTCCACCGCCCGATATTCGCCACGATATACACAGACTATACTATAGAATCCGCAACGTTCGTCCGCTAATCTGGAGTGCAAGGAGAGCCAAAGAAAACCGATTGCCGCTGTGTTGCGTAAACCTGCCTATTGTTTACAGAAGGGCTTTTACCTTGACGCTTCACGTTGAAGAACATCTCGAGTCGGCTGGAACAAGGGCTTCTGTACGATCCCAAATGTTCAGCCGTACCAACAAATTTCAATTTGATGATCAGGATAATGGTTTTTTGCAAACCAGAACAGCGACGGTGGATGCGCGCGGCACCAGACTGAGTCTGGTACGTTCTACGGGTCACAGCATCGACCTGACCGAAATCAATAATATATCAATTTTGATGCCGATGGTGGGCAGTTTGAATGTTGCGACTCATGACAGCGAGTTTAGCTGTTTACCTGGTGAGGCGCTTCTGTTTGGACCAAACAGTCGCAAGACCCGTACCAGCAATGACGGCGATCGTCTTTTTGAAGCGAATGTAATTCTTCTGCCCCTTAACACGTTGAGTGACGCCGGCGACAGGGCCGCGACACGGATTGCAGACTCTTTACTGCAATCAGGAATTCGGGTGTCGGTTTCAGACGAACTGTGTGCCCCGTTTCTGAAGTACTGTGATTTTTTCTGCACTGCTTTTTCCAACGAATCCGCCGCCGTCTCCGACCCCAGATTTTGCGAAAGTTCAGTGCTGTTGTTGGGTGAACTATATCAGGAGCTTGTTTCAGGTCTCTCTGACAGGGTGAGCGCTCAGAAGGTGACAACACCAGGCGCTCGCCATGTTGTTCGCGCCGAAGAATATATGCGAGCAAACCTGGACCGACCAGTTGCCATATCGGAAGTCGCTGCTGCGATTGGCATTTCGCAACGCAGCCTGCAGCTTGCATTCCAGGAAGTGCGCGACGCCTCTCCCCGCAAGGTACTCGCGATGATGCGTCTTGCCGTGGTCCACGAAAGATTGAAGGCTGACGACAGCGACAGTGGTGTTACGGATATTGCACTCGAGTTCGGCGTGGCAAACATCGGCCGCTTTGCTCGTTCGTACCAGGAGATGTATGGCGAAAAGCCGTCACTTACCCGACGCCGGGGCCGGATCGACAGGGCAAAGAATCAGTAGTCCGGGAAAACAGCAAAACCTTGCCTCACAGATTCGCATTCCGGCTTTTTTGACCGGTTTCAGTCAGCATTTTTTTCGCATACGGCATATTTTTTTGAACGGTTCCGTGCAAATTTCAGCCGATTGAAAGTATGCTTCGATCCATCTGAATTGCCACCAACCACGTCCAGCGGACGAACCTTCAATTCCGGGGTGCGACGACAATGTCCAGGTTCCAGCGGCAATCAGAGGGCAGAACAGACCAGTTAAAGGACTTATCTCTCATGAAGAACGCGATTGCTTCAGCACTTCTTGCTGCAACTTTGATAACCGCTACGCCAATGGCCTTTGCTCATGAAACTGGCCATCGCCACCACCACGGCGATAATCACCAGTCTGAGCATAAACATCAGCATCGCCACTCAGACAAGGGCATTGCCGTAGCCGCTGGCGCCATTGCACTGCTGGCAGCTGCCGCGTCTGCCAAGGCTCACGAAAATAACGACGCCTATGGCTACCATCATGGCATGGGTGGCCGTGACAACGCCGTATCTGCCTGTCTGCATAAAGCACAGCGCCGCACAGCCAGGAGCGGCGGTCATGGCGTGACCCTGAGAAATGTGCGCCGTGCAAATTTCACTGGTTCGGGCTGGCGCGTGGCGCTTGCGGTCAAGCAAAGGCTTCAAGGTGGGGTAAGGCGCAACGTGGTTGCCCGGTGTACTGTCGTTGGAAGAAAAGTCACCCAGTTCCATTTTCGGTAGTTCATATCAATCTGACGCAATCAGCGCCGGAAATGTCCTGATTACAGAGATCAGTAGTCAGGCGTTCCGGTAGTCGAAACACCGTAAAACCGCAGGTGATGGAGATGAAACTTCGCAAACTTACAGCTGCGGTGTATTGCGCTGTCATTGCCGGCCTTGCTGCGCTTTCCAGTGTGCCCGGATTTGCGGCTGACCGGAACGAAACCATACGGTTTTCCGCAGGCGCGACTTCGGCAAGCATTTCTGGTTCGATACAGGGATATGATGGCGTCAATTACCGACTGGGCGCACAGGCTGATCAGTCGATGTCCGTCCTGTTCAATCCTGACAACACAAGCTGCTACTTCAACGTGCTGCCGCCTGGCTCGCAGACGGCAATCTTCAACGGAACTGTCACTGGTAACGAATTTGCCAGTCGATTGTCCGAATCCGGGGACTATGAGGTCCAAGTCTATATGATGCGTAATGCAGCTCGACGGAACGAGACCTGTAATTACGAAATCACTTTCGAAATCAGCGGGGAGAGCAATCAGTCTAACCTGGAAGATCTTGAACAGCAGGCACCTGATGATGCCCTGGAGGACAATCCGGTACATTTCAACCGGCGTGACGCACGACGAGCCTGCCAACAACAGTTCGGTGACCAATACGGAGTTCGCCAATCTGCGTTCAGCGATGTGAGCGTTCAGCGCGCCGGAAACGGGGTTTTCTGGATAAAAGGCATGGTTGTGCGCCACCGCAGCCGGCCGGACGAGTTTACCTGTCGTGTTGTTCATGGTGAAGTGGTTGCGATGCGGGTTCATCCTGCAAAGAAGCCCGCACTTGCGGTAGGTACAGGAGTGCTGGGCGCTGTTGTTGCCGGAATGCCGCAAGCGTATGGCAAATCCGACTTTGAAAATGAACCGTATCAGGCCCACGCGCGCGGCAATCCATTTCGCGACCGGCAGCATCTCAACAAGGCGTGCCGGCACGAGATTGCACGGCAATTGCGGCACTCGCATTCACGCTTCGACCGGCTGCGCCTGGTCACCGGTCATTTGAAAAACCGGACACTGCAGGGAGACGGAACAGTCCGCTGGAATGATGGAGATCATCTTGTTCATTTCACTTGCCATTTCGACAGACGCGGGCGGGTGGTCGATGGCCAGTTCTACTACTACCCGGCACAACCTGCCGCTTATGTCCCAGACTACGCAGACGGCAATGCAGGCGGACCGGACAACTGGCGGGTCACGGACGTCTCCAACGATGATGTGTTGTATGTTCACGCACGCCCAAGTCTCGGAAGCCCGCGTATTGGCAGCCTGCCCCACAATGCGCGGGGAGTTCGCAACTATGGCTGCCAGTGGAGCGACCACGACAAAGGCACCTGGTGTGAAGTGGAGTATGAGGGGTTAAGAGGCTTTGCCGCCCAGCGTTATCTTCGTGAAGACAGTTAATTAGGAAACACCATATGAACAGTTTGATTTCCCGGCGCGGATTCCTGGCAGCACTGAACAGTGTTGCGCTGATGGGTGTTGGATCAGCCGTATGGGCCGAAACCCAGCTCATCGCGGCGAATAGTCTCAAGCCAGGCCAATGGCAGTGGTACCCCGAACGCTCGCCGTCCGGGCCGGTGGTTGTCGTCGTGACGCTTGCCGACCAATTGGCCTATGTCTATCGAAACGGCATCCGCGTCGGTGTCTCTACCGTATCTTCGGGCAAGAAGGGATTTAGAACCCCTACAGGTGTATTTACGGTTTTGCGCAAGGAGCGAATGCATCACTCGCACAAATATCACAACGCGGCGATGCCTGACTCACAGTTTTTCTTCGGTGGTGCCGCACTGCATGCAGGGGCATTGCCAGGTTATCCAAGTTCGCACGGTTGTGTTCATTTGCCGCGAAAATTTGCGGACCTTGTATTCGGCATCACCCACAACGGAACACCGGTGATTGTTACCAATCAGCATTCCGGGACGGGAAGTCTGTCACATGCGGGTCTCCTGCTGGCTAACTCAGATCTAAAACAGCTTGAAAAACTGACAGGAAATGTTCGATCCAAAACGCTGCCCGTTGACCATAAAGGATATAGCAAGTCGGCATTCAGCGTTGTCGTGAGTGGCGCTGACAGCAAGGTCTTTGGTTTTGAGAATGGAGAGGTCGTACTGGAGTCTCGCATCAGTATAAAAGACAGCAGCCAACCACTTGGAGAGCATGTCTACGTACTGCGCGGTGCCCACGACACAGCCCATAAACTGCACTGGATTGCCATTGGCGTGGGTTCGAAAAATGAAACCGACTTTGACAAGAGCTACGAGTTGGCAACGGCCAGGCGAGTTGTTATTCCACACGATGCCAGCAGGCAAATCTCCGAAAACCTGCATCCGGGATCAACATTTATGATTACGGATCTACCTGCCCATCCGCGTACCAGAACCGGTAATGACTTTGTGGTTATGCGTGTTGGAGACGTTGGTTGAACCGTAAGGCAAAGCTCTGACACTCCCAGGATTTGATTCAGACCATTCTAAACCAGAGGAAAATGCAATGATAATACGTTCCAAAATTCTATTCGCAGTGCTTGTTGCCGGCGTATTGTCACTCGCAGGTGCAGCACAAGCGCAGCCGAGCTTTGACTGTAACAAAGCGAGTACACGGGTTGAAAACCTGATCTGCGACAAGCCGCAGCTCGCGGAACTTGACAGTGAATTGGCTGAAGCCTACAGGACTGCACTGCGTGATGCGCCATGGGCGTCTGCCAACCGTCGCATCCGGGCCGAGCAAAAAGAATGGATCGCTCGCCGCAACCGGTGCGAGAATGTCCGGTGCCTCCGGAAAAGATATATCCGCCGCATTGGCGCATTGCACAACGAAGTGCCGGATTCAGGCAGTGACAATGCCGCAGTTGAAAGCAATCCAGGCACCATGATGGCCATCTGCCGCGATCGCGCTGCACACGTCTTCCATGTTCGCGGGCCCAACGTTGATACAAAATACGAAGGCCAGCGTACCGATGGCACTCATGCTGTGAATGGCACGACTTATCTCAGAGGTGCTGAAGAAACCTTCCAATGCTCATTCGACGCTGCTGGTCGGTCAATCGTGCGGTTTGTCGTCAACTGATCACGATCAACATCCAGATTAACAAACATTCCCGGAGTGACCACAAATGAGTATCTTCGACTTCATCAAAAGCGCTGGCAAAGCAATCGGAATCGGCAAGGACGAACCGCCCACGGCTGATGCTCTGAAGAAAGAACTGGATTCATACAAACTTGGAACCGACAGGGTTTCGGTTCAGCTTGACGGCGACAAGGCGATTGTGAAAGGCGAAGTGGCTGACCAGTCCGTGTTGGAAAAGGCCATTATTGCTGTTGGCAACACACTGGGCGTGTCGAAGGTGGAAAGTCAATTGACGGCGCCGGGCCAGAAAGCCCCGGTCTTCCACACGGTCAACAAGGGCGACAATCTGTGGAAGATTGCCGAGGCTCAGTACGGAAAGGGCAAGGGCTCCAGATACACTGTCATTTTCGAGGCGAACAAGCCGATGTTGTCAGACCCGGACAAAATTTATCCGGGCCAGGTACTGCGCATTCCTGAACTGTAAACTTAGCCCGGCGGAGGAGATCGAGAGTTCTCCCGCCGCCTCGGATACTGGTTGAAATTCTGGACGTAACAGAAGGAAACCGGGCTATGGCAGATGACAAGACAAAGCACGGTGCAAGTGACCGCAACAAGGTGTCAAAGAGCGAAGCCTATGAATTGAAATACTTCGCCAATAAACACGGCGTTACGGTCGCACAGGCGGAAGCTCTGATGGACAAGCATGGCAATGAACGCGCCACCCTCGACAAGGCAGCCGGGAAGCTCAAGAAGAGCTGACTTGGCAGGTAGCCAAATCAGACTTGCTTGATCGCGCCCGGGACCGTTGTTCCGGGCGCGGTGTCGTCATTCCGGAGTTGAGTCCCACAACTCCGGTACCGCAATACATTGGAAATGTCGCTCATCGGATGATGCTCCAGTTGGCCCAATTGGTGCTGACGGGTTACAGCTCGCCCAATGGCCGTTGCCTGATCAGGTCAGGACCCATCTTTAATCAGATGCAAATCACGCTGAGGAAACGGTATTGATATGCCATCAGCGTCAAAGCGCTCCTTAACCTGTTGCGTCAGATCCCAGTAGACATTCCAGTAATCGGCATTGTTCACCCACGGTCTGACGACGAAATTGACTGACGAGTCCGCCAAGTCATGCACTCGTATGACCGGTTCTGGATCATTCAAAACCAGTGGGTGCGCACTAACCACTTCAGCCAGTGCAGCCTGTGCCTTCGGAATGGAGTCCCCGTAACCGATGCCGAACACCATATCGACGCGCCGGGTCGGACTCGTGGTCACATTGCGGATAATGTTGCCCCAGACCTTGTTGTTCGGAATGACGATCACCTGATTGTCCGGCGTCGTTACCTTGGTGGCAACAATGTTGACAGATTTCACCGTCCCGGATGTGCCGGCTATGTCAACGAAGTCTCCTTCATCGAATGGCCGGTTGATCATGATCATGAGACCAGACGCAAGATTGCCGAGCGTATCCTGCATGGCAAAGGCAACGATGAATGAAGCACCTCCGATCACCGCGAACAGAGGCGTAATGTCAAAGCCCAGCGCTGTCAGTACGACCATCAGGCCAACTGCAATCGTTGCCCAATATACAACTACGATAAGAAAAGATTGCAGTAGCTGAGACAGGTGGGGTACACGGCTGATTGCAGAGTTGACTGCTCGCTTCACAATGCCCGCAATGAAAAAGAGAGCGATTAGGGCAGACAGGAAGATAGCCACATTGGCAATCCAGCTGAGACCCCCATCAGAGGCCGTAATCCAATCAAGCCCCCGTTGTGTCAGTGTCTGCCAATCGAACTGGCGTACCTCGCCCACCAGAAGCGAACTGCGATAGGCGCGGATGTCCGAGACTGCTTCTGCTGCACCACCTTTCGCCTCCCAGGCATTGGCGACCCGGCGCAGCTTCTCAAGTGCCGCGTCGCGCTCGGATGTCAGCGAAGTGACTTGCTTGCGCAACACGTCTGCCGCTTCCCCTTCGACCACCTTCAGCCTGATCATTGCATCCACGACTTCGTGGGCTTTCACCTTTGCAATGCCGAGCCAGGCATCAGCCGCCGCTTCCAGTTCTGTCTTGGTCAGCGGCATCAAACGAAGCTCAAGCTCGACGGGATCGATTGACGGATTGGTTACCTGCGATGGCAGTTGCGCAGGTGGACTATTGTCTTGTGCAGTTGCAGCAAGGCTCATGAGTGCAATGAAGCATATGGCAGTTATCAGCTGCCGAAAAAACGAGACTATATGCATGTAACCAACCTGTTTACTGACGATCAGAGTCGTGACGAAAGCTGGGAGTCTGCCCGCCATCATAGATGCTTCGATCAATCAATCAACAAAGGCTGCGCACACAGAATGTGTAGCCTTCTGTCCAACTTGATTCATGAACTGAGGCCTGTTGATACTTACGGGCATGGATTTGACGGACCCTAGATTTCTTCAAGGGTTTCTTCAGGCAGAGTATCGGGATTAACCCATTTGAGCACCAGTTCGTAGCCCACAGCTACAATGACAGGCCCAAGGAATACGCCGACTACCCCCCATTGCATCAGCCCGCCGACCGCGCCCAGAAAAGCCAATGTGGCGGGCATGTCGCTATCCTTGCTTACCAGCATCGGACGCACGATGTTGTCTATGAGGTTCACAACTACCAGACCCCACAAAAACACAAACAGGGCCATGTACGTGCTGTCCTGGGTCCACAGCCACAGCGACATCGGGAGCCAGACCAGCACGGGGCCGATCTGGATCAACGACAGGATAAAAGTGACACCAGCCCAGACGATCCAACCGGGAACGCCTGCGACGACATAGGAAAAAGTGGCTACCAGCGTTTGTGCCAGAGCAGCCCCCAGGACACCGCGAACAGCAAGCCGTGTGGTCACCACTGAATGCACGGCAAGTCTGGTCGCAAACTGCCCGCCCAGTTTATCAAAGAACCTTGAAGCAAACTCGCTGACGTCGCCTGCCCGATACACGAGAATCATTGCCATAATGATTCCAATGGCAAACTCGAAGACAAACACACCGAGCAACTCGGCTTCCTGCAGCAGCCAAAGCAGTATCGTTTTCAGCTCATCCTTGAAGTGAGATGCCATCTTTGTTGAGTCATGGAAAAGGGTTTCCCATAACGCGCTGAGTTGAGTGCCGATTGCCGGCAACTCATGCATGGAACCCGGTCCAACACGAGAGGTGTAGTTGGCGAGCTTTTCAAACCATGATAGCGCATCGGGAACAAAAGCCAGCAGGGTGCGAGCGAGACCTGTTGCAGGCACCAGGATCGCCAGCATCAAACCAAGTCCCATCAACCAGGCAGCCAGCAGCCGTCGGCCGCCGAGCCACGCGACAATCTTGTGGTAGTATGGCTCAATGGCAATCGCGACCATCACCGCCCAAAGAATTGCAGGCAGAAACGGGTAAAGTGTCAGGAGGGCAATTATTATGACACCGGCCAAAAGAGCAATTGGCAGCAGTCGATCAATCAGCGGGAGGTGAGGAGACTGCTTCACTTTGATAATCCCCGCCCAATAATCAATCCTACAACAGCTGCAGTCGCAATGACACCAAGAGGTGCATCGGTCTTGTCGCTCTTTGCATGCGGACCCAGCGCAGCCTGAACATAGGCATCAAGATCATCGCGCCGCCTCTTGTGTCGACGAATCTTGCTGCGCCCGATGAGACCGAGCAACAGGGCTACAATCAGAATGACACCAAACACCAACATTGCGGCCTGCCATGCCAGCATATGGGTCGAAAGCCAAAGAAACAGCGCCAGCATGCCGAAGACCATCGCCAGCCCTAGCAGGGTGACGGAGAGCAATATCATCACGCCTCCGGCGCTGCGCCGCTTCAGTTCGGCTACCTCGTTCTTCAGGAGCATGCTGACAATTTGCCTGAACATCAGTTGCGACCCCTTATTTCCGGGAAAACGATCCGATGAAAATGCCTACCAGCAAGGCAATCAGGGCTGACTGGACAGGCTTTTCGGAGATGTAGTCCTCGACCGAGCCGGCAGCCTGCTTCGCCTGGGCAGTGGCCGCGTCGGCTGTCTCCTTTGAACGCTTCAGCAAATCGTCTGCCTCGTTCTTGGCAGTCTTGCGAACATCTTCCACCTTGCTTCCGGCCAGATCCTTCAACAACCCGGTCAGCGTCGCAATATCGTCGCGAATTGTTTTGATCTGCTCTTCGACATCGCTGGCTGTCGGTTCCGACTTTCCTGCTGTTGGCATAAGACAATCCCTCAAGGTTAATGGTACCAATACGTTCCACATTGAACAGCAGGTCGGTCCAGCGATCAATCATCATCAGCAATCAATGCCCAGATAAAGACACCCCGATGTTCCCGGGGTTGAGCCGGTTGTAGAATGTTGAGATTCAATCTATTTTGGCCAACCGGCTGGGACAGTGAACGTTCCGGCTTCTGCTTGGCAGCACCAGGTGTGCTGCGTGCTTGATGGGTAAGTGGTAACAACGCATGAGCACCATCTGCCGTGTCATTGTAGCGGTTTTTGGCATCACCTATGTGATTGCCCTGGGGTTATTGCTTGTCGGAACGCTTGGACTGTTTGGCAGCCCGTCAGGACCCCTGGCTGGCATCTTCCTGATCCCGCTCGGTATACCATGGATTTTCATGCTTGAGAGCGTCTCGGACACTCTCAAACCATGGCTGGCTGCATTGACGCCGGGCCTGAACCTGGCCGTACTCTGGTTCATTTGCCGTTTGCTCAATCGGTCAATGAAGTGAGCGCGATGTCGAATTGGAGTGGAGAGATGAAAATGCCTGGTGTGCAGTTGTTGCTGATCATGTTCAGAGGCTGGGCGGCGGTGAGCGAGGATATGTAGCAGCGAAATTCCTGAAGCCGGCAGTCGCGGCGCGGGGTTGCAGCCCTAACCGATGCGCCACATTTCTCGCGGTGCGCGGGTGGTCAGCAGGCGGCAGCCGTCTTCGGTGATGACTACGTTTTCCTCGTGCACCAGCATCTTGCCATTACCATAGTCCATGCCCGGTTCGATGGTCATCACCATGCCGGGCTCGAGCACGGTTTCGTCCCCGGCCATGTTCGACGGCGGCTCGGTCAGTTGCAGGCCGAGCCCATGGCCGAGGCGTCCGACATTGCCGCCTGTGGCACCGGCATCGGCCATGACCGACACCATGGCTGCGGCCAGGTCTGCCGGCGTGGCGCCGGGACGCGCTGCTTGCATGCCGGCCTCGGTGGCCCGCCAGACAATGTCGTGGGTGCGCCTGGTTTCATCATCAAGGTCACCGCAGGTAAAATTGCGATCGAAGTCGCAGAAATAGCCGTCATAGGTAGCGCCCAGATCGATGAACAGCACATCGCCCGAGGCAAGGTCACGATCATTGGGGCCAACGATGATCTGGTCATAGCCGCCGGCACCTGCGGTTACTGCCATGAAGGGAATGGCGTCGGCGCCCTGCCGGGTAAGTTCCTGGCGGAAGGTGCGGGCAATATCATGCTCGTTCATGCCCGGTGACAATTGCCCGGGCAGCGCGGCATAGGCGTCACTGCCGATGCGGCAGGCGCGTTCGATCTTCGAGACTTCCGCCGGTGACTTGACCATCCGCAAGCGCCAGATGAGCGGCGATGCGTCTGCGAACTCAATTGCACCACAGGCAGACCGGATGCGGTCAAAGTCGGCAATCGGCATGCGAATGATGCTCTCGCGGCCCATCTCCCAGCCGATGCGGCCAAATTTGCGCGGGCACTCGCCCAGCACCTGCGCCATCAGCGACACACCATCGTCTTCCGGTTGCGGCGCAGACCAGGTGCGAATGTCGTTCACCCAGGTTCGGGCCATGCCGGGCTCGCCGATAGTCGGAATGACGGCGATCGGCTCACCGGTGCGCGGCAGCACCAGAAACCACGGTCGCGTGGGGCTTTCCCAGAACTGCGTTGCAAAGCCGGCAAAATACCGCCAGTTGGGCGGCGCGGTAATGACAATGGCATCCAGGCTGCGCGCGGTCATTTCCGACTGCGCCCGCGTCATGCGGGCTTCAAACTCGGCAAGCTCAAATCCGCGTCGGGATGCCATCATGCAGTGTCCTTTACCAGGTCACCCGCCAGCGCCCGGTCAATCAGGGCACGGGTTTCATCGATACCGTACAGCGCGACAAATGATCCAAACCGCGGGCCCTGCTGTTCACCGAGCAGGATTTCATACAGCGTATTGAACCAGGCCAGCGATACGCCGACAGTGCCGTCCTTGTTCGGCTTGGTATAGGGCTCGCGTCGGCCCACATCATAGATTGCCGACTGGATATCCTGCGGCGTCGCGCCTGCCGGCAACTTCGCCAGGGTGTCCGACAGGTCACGCAGGGCAGTCGCCTCCTCCGCCGTTGCCGCGCGGTACTGCTTGGCCGGGCGGACAAAGTCCTCGAAATAGCGCAGAGCAAAGCCTGCAAGCTGGTCGAGGTGTGGATGGGTTTCCGGCGTGGTATCAGGAGAATAGCGCTGGATAAACGCCCACAATCCGTCCCTGGTTTCAGCATTGGCCACGGCTGCCAGGTTGAGCAGCAGCGCAAAGGTGACCGGCATGTCGGCCTTGGGCGGATTGCCTTCATGAATGTGCCAGACCGGGTTTGACAACTGGTCCTTCAGCTCCTGGCGCTGAAATGCGGCGAGGTGCTGGTAATACTCATCGACGGCGCGTGGAATAACGTCGAAATACATGCGCTTTGCCGTGCGGGGCTTCTGGAACATGAACATCGACAGGCTCTCGGTCGGTGCATAGGTCAGCCATTCGTCAATGGTCAGGCCATTGCCCCTGGACTTGGAGATCTTTTCGCCGTTCTGATCGAGGAACAGTTCATAGACATAGTGTTCCGGCGGATGCCCGCCCAGTGCCCGGCAGATCGCGTCATAGACGGGCGAGTTGGTCTGGTGATCCTTGCCGTACATTTCGAAGTCCACGC
>SWCD01011895.1_pt1 | contig 16420 bp, 13 predicted proteins | sample 4693011 | NCBI WGS metagenome assembly SWCD01 (sample SAMN10267278, study PRJNA491770) | bioreactor metagenome | isolation source: DHS bioreactor inoculated with marine | place: Japan: Omine Ridge, Nankai Trough | reverse complement strand
AGGCTTGAGGGAGCGGGACTGCCAGATGAGACCAATATGGGATTGAAAAAGTATGGAGCGACTGAAGTACTGCCCCCAACATCGGAAGATGCGCAAACCGATGGCTCACTTGGGGAAAACCCTGAGGTGAATAAGGATTGGGAGACGATTGGGGCTGATAAATATGGCGATTATGAAATTGTGAATAGTATTCTATATTCAGATTCAGAAATTGACTTATTAAAAATACCTGCAATAATTGGACCTAGAACCCCGAAATTACCAGATTCAATGGATGTAACAAATTGGACGATTGATCAACTTAATAGTAATTTGAATTTACCAGTTACGCAAACCTTGAAAAGAGAAATAGAAAATTCATTTGACAACTCATTGGATATTGATAAATTTAAACGAACTTTGGCAGTTTGGGTATCAATGGTAAAAACACATGCCGTTTGGGATCTAAAGGTTGATTTGATTGAGGGATTTTATGATAATCTAAATATTAAACTGAGTGACGATCCTTATGTAATTTTTAGTGGGCAGGAGATACATTTTCAGGCAATTGCCAATTTGAATTATGGATATCTAGGAAACGCGATTGGATACCCAAAGATTCTGCTTGAAGCGGGGGCTGGTATTGCCCAACGCATTGAATATGGAGGGAGATCTGATTCGCTGGAGGATGCAGTGGGACCTTTTGCTACGTTGAATTTTGAAAAATTCGAAGAAATTGAAAGTTCACCATTATTAAGTAAAGAACAAAAAGTTGGGATATTGCTTGGATCCACAGACCTTAGATTCTTTGATCAGCCCTATGATAATTATTGGATAGAATTAGGATTTTGGTTATTTGATCAAACTGAAGCTTCAGAAAAATTGACCGCTGAAAACTTGAATCAATATTTGGATCAGTATTTTGACCTTTATGGTCCACCACCTGAAGAGCCAAAATAATAAATAAAAAGGAAAAATTTATGAAAAAAGGTGTTGTTTTTATATTTATATTTTTACTATTTGGGGCAACTATCTTTTGGTTAAAGGAGAGAAATGATAAAAAAGAAGAGATTACCTTAGTCGAGCGATCTTTCTCCATCATTGATCTGCTTTTAACCGCAGATGATATATCACCAGAATGGATAAACACATGGAAAGCCTCTTCTTGGGATGATGATACAGTTTATTATTCCAGAGAGACTGCGGGTATTATGTTCACATTGCCAGGGGTGGAAAATATCAAAACAATCCTTTCCCAAGATATTTATGATTTTTATGATAATGATATTTCCAGCGATATGTATGATGATGGTTTCGAATTAATACCCGGTGAAGTTCCAGTTGGATGGACATTTCACAGTGAGGTCGCAGATCAGCAAACGGTAACTCGTTATGATCGTGGGGGTAAAAATTTCGAAAAATTTTATTGGGTTGCTAGATACGAAGAGTATATTGTGAAGATAAATTTAGTAATCTATCCTGACTTGATAAATTTGGATGATTTTGAGGAAATTGTAAGACAGGTAGATAATATATTTAAGGAGAAATTAGGGGAAGATAATTTAGAATAACCTGGTTGGATATTTAGCCTCCAGAGAGCAACTGGGGGTTATTTTAAGATCGGGAAAAAGTTGTATGGGAAGTATGCGGCGGCAAGTTTGATCGCAAAGGCCAACCCAGATTTTGAGTTTTTAAAAACGGGGGCAGTGATTGATCTGCCAGAGAATCTGCCGGAAAAAGGTAGTAATCAAAACAATGGGTATATAGAAGAAAAAGAAATAAATATTCAATCGGGTTTTCTAATGAAACATAATATGGACATAGATAATTGAAAGGTCACAAATTGAAATGAATATTTTGAAAAAAGCAATACTATTGAGGAAAATATGAAATTTCATCACATAATAAAAATATCCGTGCTGTTGGTTTTTATGCTTGGATGCAGAAACAATGGTCAAGAAGTGCCAGAGATCGTGTTAGAAGATGTTTTACCGACTGAAATAAATACTAAAGAAACTGAGCCCCCTGAGTTGGAGATTCTTGTGACAGAAACCGATGAATTAAAAATTCCAGAAATAAAAGAATTTTTAATATTTGATTCTATGGAACAGAATATTGTTTTTGAGTCTTTGAGGAACGATAACCTAGATATTTACATTATGAATGAGGATGGATCAAATGAGCGACGACTCACCTATAATGACGCCCATGATTCTGACCCAAATTGGTCTCCAGATGGAACGGCAATAGTATTTAAATCTGATCGAACTGGAAATCGAGAGCTTTTCATTCTTAATGAGACTGGAATTGAACAAATAACCAATCATCTAGCAAGTGATTTTAGCCCTAAGTGGTCTCCTGATGGAAAATGGATTGCATTTTCTTCGGATAGAGATGGAGATTCAGATATATATATTTATAATATCGAGAATGAAAATCTTGTTCAATTAACCAATAATGTAGTTAGTGATTTTTCACCGGATTGGTCTCCTGATAGTCAAAAAATAATCTATGTTTCTAATGTTGAAGAATATGTTTATAAATTGTATATTGTTTCATTGTCTGATCAAGTATCTGAATTGTATCCTTTAGAGAAAGGACTAAGCCCAAGCTGGTCTCCCAATGGGAAGTGGATTCTTTTTACTAATGGGAATGCAATGAATGCGAACATATTCAAAGTTTCTCTGGATGGAGAAAAAGTAGTTCAATTAACTTTTGAAAAAAATGGTTATCAAAATACAGATCCCTCATGGTCTCCAGATGGTGAAATGATCGTATTTTATTCAAATCGGGTATCTGGTAAAGGGATTTTTATTATGAATTCAGATGGAAGTGAAGTCGAAAATATCTCGAGAGAAATTAACCACGATTGGTTTTCAGATTGGGGACCATAAATACTCCCCCCGGAGTTTTATTAGGGGGGAGTTAAAAAAAATAAGACTGAGAATTGTTCTGCCAGAGGGATAATTAATCATCCAAGTTTTAGTCCTATTGAAATAGCTAAGATGGCTAAAGATTATTTAGTATATTTAAATGAACAATGCCTTCAAGGATTGCTGCCTTCCAATATTGAATGTAGACCTTAGGAGATTAGATGAATTATTAATATCTTAAAATAATTATTGTTTTTTTTCTAATAATAATTCTAGTGGGTTGTTTTAATTTAAGACAGGTCAATCTGGAAGGGAAAATCGTTTACGAATCAATTGAGGAAAATGAAGGATACGGAGGATTGCACTTTTATGATATTGAAACAGGAAATATCGAACAACTTACTGATGGTGCTTATTATGACTTTAACCCCGAAATTTCTTTAGATGGAAAGCGAATGATTTTTGTATCATCAAGAGACGGAGATCACGAATTATATTTTCTTGAAATTGAAAGTGGCAGGATTCAGAAATTAACTGAAAATGATTATTATGATAATCATCCCAAATTTACGAATGATGGTGAGAAAATAGTTTTTTTATCAGAACGTAATGGAATTTATCAGATTTTTAGTATGAACGTTAATGGAAGCGGACAGACTCAGTTGACCTTTGATGATGGTGGGGGCAGTAACCCAATATGGTCACCAGATGGTCAACTGATATTGTTTTCATCCTCACAAAATAGCAAACAAGAATCAATGCTTGGTAATAATGAATTGTTTCTTATTAATCAGGATGGCAGCGATTTGATCCAAATAACAGATTATGAAACAAATACACTTAGACCATCTTGGTCTCCAGATGGCCAGTTTATTTTATTTGAATCGGACCGAGAAGCTATACGTGGGCATGTTCTGAAATTATATCTCTTGGATTTAGAAACAGGTGAAACTAAACGGTTTGTGAATATTGATTTGAATGGATATCCTGAATTATTAGAATATCCAGAGTCGCGGGAAATGGTTTCAGAATATGGAGCATCTTGGTCCCCGGATGGAAGATGGGTAGCATTTACTATGATGGACAATATATATATAACTGATGTTGCTGGGACGGTTTTAATGAATGTAATTGAGAATGGAATTTATCCGAGTTGGGGTAATTGAATATTGGAGAAAAATTCATGAACAAAAAGATAATATGCTTAATGGTTTTTGTGACACTCATTTTACTATCCTGTTCAGGTGCTCGAACACCAGCATTGATTGTTGATAAAACAGTAACATTAAAAAATGAATTCACAGAACCAAAAATAAATTCTGAAGGATTTTATGACATTTTAAATTTTTCAAAGACCGAGGCATTTTTAGATTTGGATACTGGAATGATAATACCAAATCTAATGGCTGATCTGTATTATTTTTATGATTGTGGCTCAATGTGTATGAACAATATACATGTTATTGAGTCAGAGAAGTCTAGGAAAATAGGGAGCGAGGAGCCAGGGTATTTGGGTTGTTTTGAAGTTCTAGTAGAGCCGGGAGGAGATGGTATTGCGTTTTCCATTATTGAGGAAAACTACTCTTGTATACTGACAAATGACGGAAGGTTATCCCAAATATATATTAAAGAATATAATTCTTGGGGCGAAAATGGGGAATTGGTAATTGAGGTAAAAACTTGGGATGAAATTGTAGTATATAACTAGGGAAAAATTTATGAAAAAAGGTGTTGTTTTTGTAATTATATTTTTACTCTTTGGGGCAACTATCTTTTGGTTAAATGAGAGAAATGATAAAAAAGAAGAGGTCGTACAAGTCGAGCGATCTTTCTCTATCATTGATCTGCTATTAACCGCGGAAAACCTAACCCCGGAATGGATATTAACACGCGAGGCATCTTCCTGGGATGATGATAAAGTTTATTTTTCAAAGGAAGGTGCCTCTATTGCATTTACGCTGCCAGGGGTTGAAGATATTAAGGTAATACTTTCCCAAAATATTTTTGATTATTATTCTGATGATTATGCCCAAGCTATGTATGATGATGGGTTTGAATTAATACCTGGAGAAATTCCTGTAGGATGGACATATCAAAGTGAGGTCGCAGATCAGCAAAAAGTAAGTAGATTTGATCGAGGGGGAAATAATTATGAATATTTCTTTTGGGTTGGAAGATACGAAGAGTTTATTGTGAAGATAAATTTAGTAATCTATCCTGACTTGATAAATTTGGATGATTTTGAGGAAATTGTAAGACAGGTAGATAATATATTTAAGGAGAAATTAGGGGAAGATAATTTAGAATAACCAGGTTGGATATTTAGCCTCCAGAGAGCAACTGGGGGCTATTTTAGAATCGGGAAGAAGTTGTACAGGAAGTATGCGGCGGCAAGATTGATCGTAAAGACCAACCCAGATTTTGAGTTTTTAAAGAAGGGACGATGATCGAGCTGCCGGAGGATGAGCTGGAAAAAGGTAGTAATCAAAACAACGGGCATAAAGAAGAAAAAGAATAAAATAATCAAACGGGTTTTCTAAGAAAAAATGATACTGACACAGAAATTTCAAAGGTAACAAATTGAAATGAATATTTTGAAAAATGCAATACCATTGAGGAAATCCTTGTCATGCAGAAGGTAATGACCTAACTGTAAAATGTTCGCCAAAACAGTTTTTACCTAAGGTATTCCCAAAGTGGGAAGAGGCAAGGGAACTTTCGAACATATTCAAAATCAAAAAATTGCCAAAGGTATTCTGGGAAGCATCCCATCTCAATGTCTTGCCGAAAACAAAACGAACGTTCAGCGCACTTAATTTCAATGCAATATGTTGGGATTTCTAATAGAGTACAAATTTCAGCGCAATCAAAACATAATCAAATTTTAAACATTTATATCCTTCCAAAAATTCAATATTCTCGCACAGCGTACATTTCATATTCAAAATTATAACTTTTCAAGTGATAAAATAATTGAATACACAAAGGGAATAAATGATTGGGAAACATAATTTTTGGAATTTCAAATGAGATATAAACGATTATTGTATATTTTTGGTTTTGAATTTATTTTTTGTTTGCTGTTTACTATCATTATAAAATCTGAGACTGGGAATATTTTTTTTCTAGGATATTCAAAAAATCGTTTATTGTTAATTATTACAAATCTAATTCCAACAATATATTTTTTATTGGGGGTGTTTTTATCTAAAAAAAACAAAGAGGCTTTTTCAAAATACGAGAATCGTTTCAAAGCAATTATTACCTCCGTTTTTGGTGCCTTGATAGTAGAGCTATCGTTATTAATTTTGCTTACATTTTTATGTTTTTTGTTTTTGGGATATATTTTCTTTCCAGAAGAATCTGAACTTAATTTTTATACTTTACCTTATATATTTAAATTAATTCAACCCTTTCTATATTTTTATTTATTATGTTTAATTCAGGTAAAAATCTTCATATTAGCTACTCCTGAGATTGAAGATTCTAAAATAAATATCCTTACAATTTCGATATATAAAAAGATGAATAGGGTGTACCCATATTTAATTGTTTTAATAATTTCAGTATTGACGTTATTTTTCTATTATTCTGGGTTTGCTAATCCAGACAAATCAATAGGGACAAACGATACGCCTTCTTATATTGAGGCATCAAAGATTGACTTGTTAAGTTTAGATTTTTTTTCATCAAATAGGCCAGCAACAATTGGAGGTTTTTACAAGATCTTTGAACCTGAAGGAGGATATACCCTAAATGAAAAAGCACAGTCTTCCGAAAATTCAAAAAATTCTATAATTTTTCAACAAGGTTTTGATCAAATAGCTTTATGGCAGGCTATTATTTCTACCATATGTTGGTGTTTTTTAGCTCTGACTTTTACACTATTCCTAAAAAACCCAATTTTAAAGATATTGGGGGGAGGCACATTAATATTGTTTTCTGTTGTTCCCCAAATATCTGATTGGAATCATGTGCTTCAATCTGAATCTTTGTCTATTTCCTTATTTGTATTAACTTTCAGCGTTACAATTCATTGGGGTTACAGTATATTTAACCATCCTAAATCAAATAACAAAAAAAATATTTTGTTGACTATTTCTTTGTTAATGAGCTTAATTGCATGGGTATTTACCAGAGACTCAAATGTTTATTTCATTGTTGGGTTCGCAGTTTTATTGGTTTTATTGATTGTTTTTCCCTTAGTGAAAAACAAATTGCCAAGAGATCTATTAGTTGCAACCTTGATTTGTGTTTCAGCAATATATATGTTTCACAATAGCACATTTAATAGAAGTGATAGATGGGTAAACCCAATCATGAATAATATTAAAATATTTGTTCTTCCATTTGAAAATCGAGTCGAACAATTTAAGACATATGGCTTGCCTACAGGTAAAGATGTAATGTCATTGCCGCGAGAATTAAGTGAAAGAAGCTATATAGAACATGAAGAATTATATAGTTGGCTTAGTAACCAAGGATTAACTTCATATAAAAAATTTCTGATAAGTACACCTGTCCGAACCTTGTTATTGCCCTTAGAAAAGCTTGATGAAGTATTTTCGGTGAATTCACAACCTTATTTCATCAATCGAGAAGCTCCATACACATTAACAAACCTAGGGAATATATTAAATCCTGGGATTCCAAACATTGTTGCATTTGAATTAATAATATTAATATTCTTTTTTATTAGGATTCTAAAGAAATCTAAATCAGAATTTATTTCTATATTCACAGTTTTTGTTCTTTTCTACATAAATAGCTTATTGATGTATGTCGCAACAATTCATGGGGATGCTAGCTCTATGCCTAGGCATTCTTTGGTGTCCGTGTTTCCCTTAAGGTTGTATTTCTGGTTGATATTATTTATGATTTCTGATTTTGAATTATTTATAGCTAAAAAGAAGATTCAAGCTCAGAAAGAGTGAGTTAGGGAGGGATTTGCAACCAGACGCCCGAATTGTCGTATATATAAGTAGAAATGACGATAATTATGCCAATGGAGGCTTAAGATGATACATGGATTTTTCAAACTTATCGGGGGATTATTGGGAATGATCTTTGGGCTGATCGGAAGTATATTAGGATTGGTCGGCGGCTGTTTGGGCTTGTTGGTCGGTGCGTTGGTCCTGATCCCGATCTTGCTCTTTTTAGCAATGATCTTTTAGATATCAAATTTTTTAAATTGGAATTAAATAGAAAAAGTGGATGCAATTTGCATCCACTTTTTTGTTTTCAATAGGTAAAACTTATCTGCGGTTTCGTCCACCAGATGTAGTTTTCTTTCGAGCAGCGCGACGAATCGCTTTTTTCTTTTCAACGCGTCTTGTTTCAGCTTTAGAAACAAACCATCGTTTTTTACGGATATCGCTAAGAATGCCGCTATTACTGACCGTCTTTTTGAAGCGACGGAAGAGCCCCTGTTGCGATTCTCCTGGTTTTAAGACCACTTTAGGCAAGATATTCACCACCTTAGTCACGACCTGTGGTTCGATCGTTTATTGAAATATGCATTGCATATAACGGAGCGATTATACTTTAGAAGGAACCCGCTGTCAAAGAAGGAATAATCGAACAACCATGACCTATTTGGCGATTTGAGCAGGGAAAAGTATACTATCAGGAAATAAATAAAGGATTAATTAACGATGAAATTGAAAGCTTATGATACCCGATCGGCAATATGGGAAGATCTTGAAACAGTTTTTGAGCTGGTGGTGGCGAACGATATTTTTGAATATGGGCAGCGGGATACTGAACTTGGTGACTTGCGCGGTGATTGGGAGGATGTCGATCTCGATCAGGACACCCTGGTGGTGGTTCGGGACGAAAAGATCATCGGGTATGCAGCGGTTTTCGATAAGGATGAAGGCTTTTATTTTGATTTTTTCACTGATCCTCACCAAAACCTGGACGAGTTAAACGAAGCATTGGTAATTTGCTGTGAGAGCAGGATGCTTGAAATGATTATCGACGAAGGGAAGCAGGAAAGAGACGCCCGAATCTATGTCGATCAGGTGAAGAATAATGATTCGAAGATGCTAATTGCCCGTGGATATGAACCCGAAAATTTTTATTTTCGAATGAGCATCGATTTTGATCAGCCGAGGATTGCGCAAGAATGGGACGCGGATTGGCATGTGCGCACGATCCGAGTGGGGGAAGAGGATCAACAAGTCTTTGACTTGGTCTACGAAGCCTTCGACTGGGCGGGGAGGGGAGACCCTCCGAAATTTGAGGATTGGAAAAAATTTATGATGCGGGAAGATCATTTTTTGCCCGAACTTTGGTTCTTGCTGTTTAAGGAAGAGACCTTGGTGGGTGTCGCTTTATGTTTCGATTATGAGCATGAGGGCTGGGTGAGGCAGTTGGCTGTAAAACCTGCATGGCAGAACCAGGGCTTAGGGGGCAAGTTATTGACCTATACTTTTGATGTTTTTTATCAACGCAGCAAAGGAAAGGTTTCCTTGGTGGTTGATTCCAAAAATGAAGATGCGAATAAATTCTATGAAAGTGCAGGAATGACCTGTGTCCGACAACATATTCGTTTTAGAAAGAAGATTAAAACTAGGTAATAATATATTTGATTATGGGGGGGTATTCCAAAGAGATCGTTAAGCTGTTCCTTTTAAAGAATCAACCCCTCAACCCCTATCTATAAGTGTCAAGTTTTTAAAGGTTTTCATCGCAAACCTATCAAAAACTTGACACTCTTCCTTTAAACTGGATTAAATAGAATATATGTTCTAAAATAGGCGCATATTCGATAAGGATTTGCAGGAGGAGAAAAATGAGTGAAAATAAATTGCTTGACGAAATACCACAGGAACCCGAAAAAGAAAAACTTCCCGTTTCAGTGGAGAACGACGAACAAGAGATTGTAGAAAACTCAGGATTGAATTCGCAGATCTTGAACGAGATCCAGGAAGAAATTGGACGCCGATTTCAAAGTGCAAAAGATAAGCGCTGGGCGCAATTAGAAAAACAATATGGTGCGCTGAGTGAAATGCAGGCCAACCTCACCCCAAATGATGGCGCTTCAACTAAGGGCTTAGATGCAGAAAAGTTGCAGGAGCATCTTGGGCAGTTCGTCAGCGAACTTGGCCTAGGGGATGATCCACAGTTTTTAGAACTGCTCAATGAAAAGGGAGGGGGATCAAATCTCGAAGACTATTTTGATCTGGTCAACAAGATCACGATCAAGGTTTTGCAAAATGCTCAAAGAGGCTCAGCCAGCGCCGGCTCGGTGGTTCAACCCAGTGGGGGAAATGCCCCCTTGGAAGATTTGCAAGAAGTTTATGATCGACGCAAGGGCAAACTTCGTCCTGGAGATGTGAACGGGCTGATGGCCTTAAAAAAAGAATATCGTGGAAAAGGCTTAAAAATCTATTAGGGGGAAATTTATTTTCTAGAGATTCTTAATAAATGAAGGAAAGCAGGTTTAAAGAGGGAAATAGACTTAATTTCGAAAAAATATAAATACAAATGGAGGAAATAAATGGTTTTAGATCAACCAAAAACAGTGTATAGCGATGCAACCGCACAGGCAAGAGCGATCAGTGATGTGATTTCAATGATCGACCCCAGAGACACACCCCTATTGGCAAAGTTAGGGCTGGATAGCGCTCGAGAGAAATTCAAATTAAATCTGGATGGTTTTAAGATTGAACTATTGGAAGATTCCTTAGATCCGCTGGAGGACGCGATCAATGATGTGTCGGGTTGGGATAGTAGTGATACATCTGAATTGACTGTAGATGACGCAAGTAAATTCCAAGATGGCTACGTTATTTTAGTAGAAGATGAAAAAATGGTCGTCAAATCTGTAGATACGACCACTAATTTTTTGGAAGTATATGCGCGTGGTTTTGGGGATACTTCATCTGTTGCTCATGCTGACGATACGGTCGTGAAAATTATTGGCATGGCCCGCTTGGAAGGGGATGATGCGGATTATGGTCCGATTGTCGATATCACCGCTCCCTATAACTACACCAGCATTTTCCAAAAAGCGATCAAGGTTTCTGGCACATTGCAGGCGATCAGCCAACATGGCATCGATGATGAATTCATCTATCAGGCCAATAAAGCAGTGCCCCATTTGCTGCGCTTAGTAGAGCGAATGGCTTTTTATGGGGAGCGGGTCGTGGGAAGCGCTAGTTCGCCCAGATCGGCTGGGGGTTTGGGGGTTTTCATCACCGATAATGTCGTGGCCGCTGGTGGTGCGATCGCAAAAAGCCATGTCGATAGTTTAATGGAAGAGATCATCATGGATGGGGGCTATCCTGATCTGCTGGTGATGAACCCTCGGGTAGCGAATGACCTGCGGGCATTGCTCGACAGCTCAAATTTTGTGCGCGTGAGTCAAGATGAAAATAAATTGGGTGTGGACGCGATCGAACGCGTGATGACCCAATATGGCGAGCTTGAATTAGTGATGGACCGTTGGTGTCCTACCGACACGGCCTATGTACTGCAGTCGGATAAGGTCGGTTTTTATAGCTTGAGAAATTTTGAAAGCTATGAACTCGCCCGTTCTGGGGACAGCCTCAAAGGCGAAGTCGTTGGGGAATTCTCTGTTTTGGCGGCCAATGATCAAGCTCATGGGAAGATCACTGGCATCACCACCTAAGTGGATCCAGGGGAATTGAGGAAAAATAGCATAGGAGTATAGATGAATAAGTAGGTAGTGGCGGTTAGGGTGGTGGGTGGGCGTATTGAAAATGAACTCAAAGAAATGGGTGGGATTTATAAAAATTAATGAGGTCGACCACAAAAGATTTTTGAGTGAGTGCTTAGATCAAGTTGATAAATGCCCAAGCGGGTGAGCTGAACAAATAAAAATTATCGCAGCATCGACCCGCTTGGCATTATCAAGAATGGGTGTAAAGGGAGGGAAATTGGATGAGTTATATCTTAAGTGAACTAATTCGGGATGTGTATGTGGCATTAGGCCAACTGGAAATTGCCAAGGCCACTGGGGGGACAACCAGTCTGCTTGTAGATACAAAACTGCAGAATAGGGGAAAAGACGCGGATTGGAAAGGGGGTAGTCTGATCGTGATCAAGGCTGGAGGAAACGCGCCCGAAGGAGAATTTGAGCGAATCACTGCCTCAGATAATAGCGCGGGGGAACTGACTCTGGCAAATGATCTCACTGCGGCAATCGAAAATGGGGACACCTACGGCTTGACCAGCGAGTATTACCCCTTAGATGCGATGATCGAAATGGCCAATGCGGGTTTGCGGGCTTTGGGCGATATCCCTTTGGTGGATACGACCACGTTAGACAGTGTGCAAAGCCAAACAGAATATGCAGCGGCACTAGCATGGAAACGAAGACCGCCAGTGATGATCGACCATCAAGGCGTGGTGGGCGCAGGTAACGAGAAACATTGGCTGCGCATATATGATTGGGAATTTGTTCCGGCCCTTCCTGGCGAAACGGGCATTATTGGATTCCGACGTGAGATTCCGGCAGTGAGGGATATTCGAGTTTGGTATGTCGACAGCCATCCAAGGGTGGAGGCCTATGACGATGTGATCAGCGAGTCGATCGTGCCTGATCTAGCGGTCTCTGCTGTGATAGAGCGGGCCTTGCGCTGGCAGAATTCAAGGTTGGGTGGTGGAGATATCTTTTTAATGCAGCAATGGCAAGATGCCAAGTTAGAACTGGAACGTGCCAGAATTCATCATCAGATTTGGAAGCCTAAAAGAGGCTCGCAATTAAATCTATCTGGGGTGTTGGGATGAGCGTGAATGTTTATCCTGGTGCAAAAAACCCAAGCCATGAGATCAGTTTGAGTGATGGTATTCAAACTTGGGGGTTACGTTTGGCAGGGGGTGAAAAATCGATCAAAGAAAAACCCTTGCGTCCCTCTACGATATATCAACTAAAAGACAAAAGTAAATTTGGGGATTGGGAACCCGGCATGAGCCAGATCGAACAGCGCACTTGGGAAGGAGGGCGCGGGGTGGAAGATTTTGTCGAGAATCCGAAAGGATTTTATGACAGCATGATGGTGTGGACAAGCCTTCCGGGAAAATTATTTCCGAGTGCACAATGGAAATTTGCAAATGGATTGAGGGAGAGTTATGAACATTTGCCAGGGAATATGGATTGGCAGGCATTGTTGGATGATAAGCGTTACCTAACCGTTGATTTTACGATCAGTGGTGCAGATTTTGAGGCGAGCAATGCAAATCTCTGGATCAGGAGAATAGGATCTCCCGCAGAAATGATAGTGGGAATTTATACCGATGATGCTGGGGAACCCGGATCGGCGATCTCGAATGGAAATGATGTACTTAATGTTGATCAGATCACGGATCGGATCAGCCTTTGGCATTCGATCGACTTAACGGAAATGAACGATCTGAGTGCAAGCACAACATTTCATTTGGTCTTGATTGGTGGAGAGCATGATAATGCGGCAAATCATTGGGAAGGGGGCATCGACAAAAATGAGTCAGGGTCAAGAACCTCCGCAAATGGAAGTGGTTGGGAAGAAAGTGAGTTCAAGCTATATTTTCGAATCGTTGGGGTAGGTCTTAAGCGAAAATGGCGGTTATTTAATTTTCGAGGAAGTCTCTATGCAATTGATGAAAGAAAAGATGGGACTCCCTCTACTCTGATGTTGAATGGGGACAGGGGAAAAGCGACCAGTGGGACAGGGACCAGCTTAACCGACAGCAATAAAAGTTGGACTGCGGATGCATGGATGAAGGCTTGGGTAAAAATTATCGAAGGAAAAGGGAAGGGGCAAACGAGAGAGATCGAATCAAATGACAATACAAGCCTGACAGTGGCAGAATGGGATATCCAACCTGATTCCACGAGTGTTTATGGGATCTATGCCACAGAAATTTGGCAGGATATTTCTCCCACCACCGGAAATCTGATCGATGGCGTGGTTTCTGACGTGATCGTGATCGATGATCAGGTTCATTTTGCACAGGGGCAGGACATACCGATTATGAAGATGTGCTGGAATGAGGGAGCCAGCCCACCCGCACATGAATTTGATGAGGATGGGAGCAATGCAACTGATCTGCTGAAGGTGAGGATCGATGAAATAAACGGATTGCAAATTTGGCGTGTGAATCAGGAAACGGCTACGGTTGGTCGGGCAAGCCCAACCGCATGGCTTACCCAATCGAGTTTTGGAAGTGACATAGTAATAGGGGAAAGCGACCGCATGATCCATCAGATCTTTGAAAAAAACGGGGAGTTATTTGTATTCAAATCTGACGGCTTATACCGCATTTCTCCTGATGAAAAGGTGAGCAAATTGTTCTCGGAATTCGGATCGGGAATATCCAGTCAGGATGGAAAAGAAGTCTATGTGAAAGGGGAGGACCTATATTTTTCTTGGGGAGACAGATCCCTTATTCATCTTTCGGGAACCAGCGATCAAAGCATTGGACCAGATCTGGGGATTGGCATTCCGGAGAATCGGAAAGGTCAAATAACGGCAATAGTTGGTTTGACTGATGGTTTGTTGGTGGCGATCAACGCAGGGGAGAACGGGCAATCTTCGGTGCTTTTTCAGGCTTATGAGATGGCAGGTTGGCATGAAGTATTTCGGGCATGGGAAGTGGGAAAAGAAATCAACAATATTTTTTGGCAAAATTGTGAGGGGACGCGTCCGAGACTTTGGATCTCGGTGGGGGGAGAACTTGTATTTCAAGAATGGCCGAATATCACCGGAAACCCTTTGCAGGATTCAGGATTTAGCTTTCAACATGAGTGCGTGCTTGAAACTGCGAGCATGGATATGGGGGTGGCGAGACTGCCCAAATTCATCAAAGAGGTGGGGCTGATCTCCGAAAATCTGACCACAGGGGTGGAGGTGCATTTGGATTATCAGACGGAGGATGAAGTGGGGAGTAACCGATGGACGAAGGCAGAAACCTTTTACAGTTCTCCCGATGACAGCTTGCCGATCATGGAAGGAAATTTACGCAAGATTCGGCTAAGGCTGCGGCTGCTTACGAATGATGCCCACATTCCGCCAGTGGTACAGGCCACCGTGATGGAAGGCTTTGCCCGCATCCCGATGAAATATCAATGGGAAATGGAGGTGATGCTGGGCGATATGCAGCGCGATCTCTCGGGTGGAAAATTTGATCAGGACCCGGATAAATTTATTTTTTGGCTCAAGCAAGCTGCCAATGAGGCAAGGAAAGTGACGATGCGGTCGATTTGGGAGGGCTTGGACGGACAAACCGTGATCGTGGAGCCACCCGAACTTGAGAGAAGTTTTACCAATCGGACAATGGGGGAATGGGGTGGAAAAGTGCGATTAAAAGTGCGGGAAGCATAAATAGTATTTAGGAGGAAAACATGTTAAGTTTTGTGTATAACAAAGCAAAGGCTGCAATTTTAGGAGGGGAAATTGATCTATTAACCGATACGATCAAGGTTGCGTTGGTGGGCAGTGCCTATGCCGCAGACAAAGATGAGGATCAATTTTTTGATGATGTGAGCAATGAAGTGAGCGGCACTGGCTATTCTACTGGTGGAAAGGAATTGAGCAATAAAAGTATTGCGGTAGATGAGGCCAATGATCTGGCGAGTTTCGATGCCGATGATCCAATTTGGACGGTGGCGACGATCAATGCTCGGGGAGCGGTCATTTATAAGGATACGGGCACGGGAAGCAGCAGCCCTTTGATCGCATCTATTGATTTTGGACAAGATTTTTCAAAATCTGGGGCAGATTTTACTATTCAGTGGGATAGTGCCGGCATATTTTATTTGGGGGAATAGAGATGGATTTTATTGAGAATATTTTAGAAAAATCCCCCCATAATGCTCAAGCGTATCAGATTACTAAAAATGCGATCCTCTTTAGTAAACCAAGAAGTAGGACGAAACTGGGGCAATTTTATTCGTCACCGATCGCCTACTTTGAAGGGAGTGAATGGCATGGCTATGATGCAGATTTAAAGGAAAAGGGCGGTTTCAGTTCTGGAAAAGGATCATCCTTTAAGGTATTGCCTACCGGAGAAATTCAATGGGGGGGAATGTATCGACATCTGGTTGAAAGTTTGGGCTATTATGAAATTGCCTCAGATACTTATACCCCTTCAATTCAATTGCCAGCTTTGGGCATAATAAATGGTCCTGTGCACCGTAGAGAATTGGGCATTTATCGCTATGACACGATCCATCAGGCCTTATCGATCAAGGGGGAATTGAGGATCACTGAAAAACCGGCGAACATGACAGGGGATCTGTTTGTACTTTCTTCTAAAGTTTGGGGTGCAAAACTGCCAGTAGGTAAGTTTAGTGAGGATGGCCTTGCATATAGTGAAAATGGAAAAAGCCTAAGAATATTTGGCGGGGGGATTGCCAAGGACGCGCGGGGTGTGCCAGTTGCGGTACAGATGTACGTGAAGGAAATGCCATCCAAAATGATGCGACAGTTGCTGATCGGTGTGCCAGTTTCTTGGTTGGATACTGCGGTGTATCCGGTGACGATCGACCCGACGATCTCTTCAAAAACGGGGAGCAGTGATGCATCGATCAGTGGCACAGATCCAAGTTCATGGAGTAC
>SWCD01024037.1_pt2 | contig 16454 bp, 15 predicted proteins | sample 4693011 | NCBI WGS metagenome assembly SWCD01 (sample SAMN10267278, study PRJNA491770) | bioreactor metagenome | isolation source: DHS bioreactor inoculated with marine | place: Japan: Omine Ridge, Nankai Trough | reverse complement strand
TTCAAGCGCCCGATCTATGCCGGCAACGCCATCATTACCGTCGAGGCGCCGGCCGACCACACCCTGGTCGCCACGGTACGTACCGCGTCATGGCCTGAAGCGGGCAGCGACGGCAGCGCCTCCATCGAGGCCGTCACCGTGGACGCCGAACTGCCAACGCACACCCGTTATCAAGGCCTTGTCGCCGGCGACTCGGATCGCCCGGACCTGCAGAGCGCCAGGCGCGTCGTTTCCGGCGGCCGCGGCGTGGGCTCGGAGGAGAACTTCAGGATCATCTACGACTTCGCCGACAGGCTCGGCGCCGCCGTCGGCGCCTCGCGCGCAGCGGTCGACGCCGGCTACTGCCCGAACGAAATGCAGGTCGGCCAGACCGGCAAGATCATCGCCCCGGAGCTGTACGTCGCCATCGGCATCAGCGGCGCCATCCAGCACCTGACCGGCATCAAGGACGCCGGCACCATCGTAGCAATCAACAAGGACGCCGAGGCGCCGATCTTCGAGGTCGCCGACATCGGCCTGGTCGGCGATCTATTCAAACTCCTGCCGGAACTCATGCAGGCAGTGTGAACCGGAACTGCCTCGGCAGTTCCGGTTCGTCGCTACCCTCACTGCGCCACGAACCAGCTCAGGTTGCCCACCGCGGTCACTGCCTGGGTGGTGCTGGAGTTCGCGGAACGCCAGATCACGTTGTTTCCGCTGGCGATGTAACGCCACAGGATGTCGGACTTGCCGTCGCCGTTATAGTCGCCCACTGCAGCGACTATCCAGTTCTGGCTCGCAACGGACGCAACGGTCTGCACGGTCGTGCTGTTGCCGGACTTCCAAATCGTGTTCGCGCCCGTCGTCTGGTGGCGCCACAGGATGTCGGCGGCGCCATCGCCGTCGAAATCGCCGATTCCGGCCACTTTCCAGGCCTGGTCACCGACCGGGGTGACATTCAGGACGCTTGCCGAACTCCCCGACTTCCATGCCGTGTTGGCGCCCGTCTGGGTATTGCGCCAAAGGATGTCGGACTTGCCGTCCTTGTTGAAGTCACCCACGCCAGCGACGATCCACGCCACGTTCGGCACATCAGTGATGGCCTGCTGCGTAGCATTGTTACCAGACTTCCAGATGAGGTTCTGTCCAGTGCTGGAGTTGCGCCAAAGGATGTCGGACTTGCCGTCACCGTCAAAATCGCCGACGCCAGCGACCTTCCAGTCCAGATTGGCGACCGGCGTCACCGCCTGCGGAGTAGTCGAATTGGCTGCCAACCAGATTACATTGGCACCGAAACTTGAGTTGCGCCAAAGCAGGTCGGATTTGCCATCGCCGTCAAAATCGCCGGAGCCCACGACCTTCCAATTCAGGTCTGCAACCGAATTCACTGGCTGCGTGGTCGCCGAATTCGCCGACCTCCACATCGCGTTCGCCCCGGTGCTGCCGTTGCGCCACAGCACATCCGAAACTCCATCGCCGTTCACGTCGTTGTGGACCTGCCCTGCTACGGGCACGACCGTGTCACGGAACCCTGCGACAAGCGGCATCGAGATGTTCATGCTGCGCACGTTGTCGGACTGATTGGCGACACCCGTGGGGCGGCCACTGTACTGGACACCTGGATTGGCGAAATAGCGGATCGCGAACTGGTTTGCGTCCTTCTTGGGGTAGGCCATCACGGTATAAAAACCGCCCGTCGTGGATTCGCGGTAGCCATACGAGTACGAATGCGTGCCACTGCCATTGCTGTCCTCGGTGTTGTGCGCCTGGCCCATGTTGTGGCCAAACTCGTGCGCCAAGGTCTCCTCGCGGCAGAAGTAGGTCTTGTTGTCGCCCTCGTCGAGGTCGGTACCGTCGCTGACCACCGAATAACCGTATGGCGCGTCCGCGGTTTCGATCGCGTAGCCACCGCCGCCGATCAGCCATGCGATGCCACAGCCGTCGTTTTCCGGAGTACGGAAAGCACGCACCAGCGACACGAGGTCGGCGCCCAGTTCGTCGCGCTTGGCCCGCAGCGCATTGAAGGCCGGGTCGACGGGGATCGAGGAATTGCTACCTGCGGAATAGCCCGTCAGCTTCTCCAGCGCATCGCCGTTGTCGGTATTGTCCGGATAGGTGACCTTCAGAGTGCCCACTAGGCGCACGCGCATCGTGACGCCGCTGTTGACATAGGCCTGGTTGGTGATGTCGGTCATGTTCACCAGGCGGGTAATCGCCTGCGAGTCGCCGCCCAGCTGGGTCGAAAACCCGTTGGTGTAGCCCAGCAGGACATCGACCAGTGCAGTAGAAGCTGCGGACGCGGACTGCGTTCCAGTCGCCTCGGCCTGCATGGATGCAGTGGTACGGCCGGAAGTCGCGGCAGCCAGTCTCGGCGGGATCAGCTGGTCGGTCCCCTTGCGGCGCGCCATGCCATCCAGCCCCGCCAGCTTGCTGCGGTCGGTCGCGACCAGGAATGCCTGGCCGGCGCTCATGGTCAGGCGCAGGGTGTCGGCAACGCCCTGTGGGATCGTGCCGAAGACGGCCTTCTCGCCGAAGGTCAGCACCGCATCGGCGCCGTCGGCGTTGCGGCCGATCCAGGTCCAGTTACCGTCCGGGTGCTCGATGTGGCGCTCGTATTTCAGACGGATCAACTCGCCATCGGGCGCCTTGACCACCATTTCGCCTGTGCGCATTGCGTCCAGCGCATGCGCCTCGCTGAGTGCGACCGGATAGGCGGTGTAGGCACCGCTGTGCTTGACGCCGCGCGTCTGGTTGTAAGCCAGCAGTTCACCGCGATCCGGCAGTGATGCGAAGCCTGTCATCGCCGAACGACCCGCGAATTGCGACGTGGCGCCTTGCTGCAGTGCGCTGCTGGCAGAAGCGGTGGTCTTGCTTGTGGATGAGTCTTGATCGGCGGAGCAGCCGGCCAGCAGTCCGAGCAGGATTGCCGCACTCAGATAAATACGCATTGTCGCGATGTCCCTTGGAAGTCGAAAGTAAAACCAAAATCCCCTAGTCCGCCGGAGAATACGATGAAACAGGCGGCTTGGCTGCGCATCGGCCCGCCCCATTAAAGGAACGTGCAGGCTGGTGCTCGCTTTGCGGGCCCGGTCACGCTTTTCGCGTGAATTTAACCCCGGTTTTTTGCTGCAGCTCCTCAAACTGAACGCCTGGCGCCATTTCGTTCAGGTTCAGCCCGTCTGCGGTCACGTCGAAAACGGCCAGGTCGGTGATGATCCGGTCCACCACGCCCACCCCGGTCAGCGGCAGACTGCACTCGGGCAGGATCTTGTGGCTGCCGTCCTTCGCCACGTGCTCCATCAGCACCACCACCCGCTGGACCCCGGCCACCAGGTCCATGGCGCCGCCCATGCCCTTGACCATCTTGCCGGGGATCATCCAGTTCGCCAAGTCGCCCTTGTCGGTGACCTGCATGGCACCAAGGATGGCCAGGTCAATGTGGCCGCCACGGATCATGGCGAAGCTGTCGTGGCTGCCGAAGTAACTGGCCCCGGCGCGGGCGGTAACGGTTTGCTTGCCGGCGTTGATCAGGTCGGCGTCGACCTCGTCGTCGGTCGGGAACGGGCCGATGCCCAGCAGACCATTCTCTGACTGCAGCCACACGTCGATGCCATCGGGAATGTGGTTGGCCACCATCGTGGGCAGGCCGATGCCGAGGTTGACGTAAGCGCCGTCTGTCAGCTCGCGTGCGGCACGCTGCGCCATCTGTTCGCGGGTCCAGGGCATGTCAGTTCGCCTCCTGGCGCACGGTGCGCTGCTCGATGCGCTTTTCGGGGTTCGGGTTGTGCACGATGCGGTCGACGTAAATTCCGGGCAGATGCACCTGGTCGGGCTCGATGTCGCCGACTTCCACCAGTTCCTCCACTTCGACGACGCAAACCCTGCCTGCCATCGCGCAGGCAGGATTGAAGTTCCGCGCGGTCTTGCGGAACACCAGGTTGCCGGCAGCGTCGGCCTTCCAGGCCTTGACCAACGAAACATCGGCGACCAGGGCGGTTTCCATCACGTAGTGCTTGCCGTCGAACTGGCGCGTTTCCTTGCCCTCGGCAACCACGGTGCCGTAGCCGGTGGCGGTGAAGAACGCCGGGATGCCGGCCCCGCCGGCGCGCAGGCGCTCGGCGAGCGTTCCCTGCGGATTGAACTCCAGCTCCAGTTCACCAGCCAGGAACTGGCGTTCGAATTCCTTGTTCTCGCCGACATAGGACGAGATCATCTTCCGGATCTGGCGTGTTCCCAGCAGTACGCCCAGGCCGAAACCGTCGACGCCCGCGTTGTTGGAAATCACGGTCAGGTCCTTGGCCCCCGAGTCGCGCAGGGCCTCGATCAGCGCTTCGGGGATGCCGCACAGTCCGAATCCGCCGACCGCCAGGGTCTGGCCGTCGGCCACCAGGCCGCGCAGTGCGTCCTTTGCGCTCGCCCGGAGTTTGCAGGCCGCCGGTCCTGTTCCACCTGTCTTGAAAGTACTAGCCATGTCTCGTTCGCTCCTCCTTGTACCTGACGCAATTTTCAACCAGCGGTACCGTTGGCCGGGCAGGGCTCGCTGCCAACGATGGCCTCGGCAAGCTGCGTTCCGCTTGCCTTGTCGCGAAGGATCATCCTGCTGCCGGCACGCATCCAGGCGCCGCTCTCCCGGCTGCCCACCCTGCCAGCCGAGGCGAACACGACCTGTTTGCCTGCCGGATTGACCGCAACCAGTTCGACCGACTTGATGCCTTCGAAACTGCTCGCATCCCAATGGACGACGATCGCCTGCGGGCGGGCGCAGGTGCTCAGGGTCGCCGGCTCGAACCAGATCCCGGATTTCAGCTCATCGGGCATCGACTGGAGGGAAGACGTGGGCGCTTGTTGGGTGGTGGCCGCCTGATCCGGCGTCGCGGATGTGTCGTTTTCCTGCTGGCACCCGGCTATGCCTGCCAACAACAGCACGAAAAGCAAGAGTTGGGTCAAGCGCACGGTGCATCTCCAAAATACGACGGTGGGTCGACCGGACTCGCCCTTTCCGCGGCAGCCGATCTTCGGCGATATCTTACCCGTGGTTACCGGCGATCGGTCCTTTTTCCTCCGAGTCCGGATGCCGCACGCAGAACTCGGGGGTCCAATGCTTGTAGGTGCGCGGCCTGGCGGACTGATTCTTCACCATGACTGCGCACATCCGCGTTGGCTTGATGTGGCCCAAGTCGATCAACAACTCGTTGAGCTGCTCGACGAAATCGATGAAGGCACAGTCGTGCTCGTCGTTGGCATCGAAATTCGCACCGAAGCCACGGCTGGTGAATATGTCGACCAGGTTTCCAAATCCCAGGAAGGCCTCGAACCCGAAATGTTGCGTGAGAATGGGCAGGATATCCTGCGAACGGATGCCCTCGAACCCCTGATTGGAACAGTCTCGATTCTGGTAGGTGGCATCTGTCGTCTTGAGGATGTGGTGGTATTTCTTGCTGTCCGGCAGGAATCGCCAGATTCCCTCGATGATTGCCAGCGCTTCGGGCCAGCGCATGTGCCCATTGCGGCCAACTACATCGATCGATACAAATGCGCCATCGGGGTGCAGCGCGTCCCGTATCGCACTGATCAGGTGCTCGAGCTCCTGCACATGGTGCAGCGCGTGGTGGCACATCGCGCCTGCAAACACCTGGCCGGATTCCGCCCGCCAGGTATTGAAGTCGGCCTCGATGAACCTGAAGTTGTCCGTAAACCCCGCCTTGGCAACGAACTCGCCGGCGCGTTCTATCTGCACCGGGGAGAGTTCGACGCAGTGAAAGCGGAAATCGTCGATACCCTCTCGCTTGAGCACATTGGCGACACCGACTTCCACCTGCGCATCTCCGCAGCCGAAACTGATGAGATCGCGAACGCCGGTCTTGCGGATGCGGTCGGCCATTGGCTTGGCGTAGAATTCCAGGTGGTTGCCCGCCCTGCATACTTCGGAGAATCTCGGCTTGAAGTATTTCTCCTGCCAGTAGCGGAAGATGTCCGCCAGCTGGCCGTGCATGTTTTCGGTACCAGCGTACTGCCGGATCTGCTCCCTGATCCGCTCATCGTGCGATTTTTCTAGCATGGCCTTGCTCCACATCCTGGGCCGGCGTCAGCCGTTCCCGCAAGTATCGATGGAACTGCATCTACCCGGCAAACGCAGACCTTTTCCATCATCCGGAGCAGCCCCAGCGCTCCGACCGCCGAGCGATGGTCACGCGTACGCACAGGATTTGATCAGGAACGAAACGTCCCGGACGTCGAAGCCAAGGCCCGGAATCGTGATCGGCGCATACGAGTCCGATGACTGCAGCGTCAGCAATGCGCCGGACACCGGCGCATCGGACTGTGAGTCGCGTAACGCACCCAGCGGCACTTCAAGCCGCAGCTCGTCGCAGATGGGCGTCGCTTCGCAAACCGCCAGCTCCCTGCCTGATGATGTGACACGAAGTTCAATACGCTCGTTCCCGAATGCTTCCGGGAAGAGGAACTTGAGATCGAGCACCAGCCTGGACCTGTCAGCCCCGAAAACCAGGAACAGTTCCGCGCGCCTGCTCATCCAGTGGTAATTGATCGGGGCGCCCAGGTCAGCATCGGCATGGATTCCCGCTAGCGGGATGATCGCCTCCTCGAACCGTCCGGCATCCCCGGGCCCTCCGGCAGCGGCCGGCGCCGGGTACCCGAAATGCCTGAGCATCGGGCCGAGGATCCATTCGATCAGGCGGTATTCCTCCGCGGCCAGTCCCAGGTCGATGATGTGGCGCTTGTCCGTGGGCAGGCTGAGACGCGGCAGGATATCCGCCGCCGCCGCGGTCATCTGCAACCCAAGCGCGGCGTAGGCCTGCTCCATCACCGATGCCGGATCCCGCACCAGATCCTCAAAACGATAGACGTGGAAACGCCCAGGTTCGGCGTGCATGGCGCAGGAATGGGCGGCACTGATATGACGGTAGTATTCGGCGATCCCGCGCAGCACGTCGGTGGAGAACGCGGAGTCGAAGAATGACTCGCTGCGCAATGCACGCCGTTTCATCGACTCCAGCGTTGAATAGGGCTCGCGCAGGATGCACAAGCCAGTCAGCGACGGATCGGCGTTTTGCAGTGCCTCGATGTGGAACAGGTTATCAGGCGTCTTCTCGCCGATGACGGACCGCCCAGTCACGCTGCATAGATGGCGACGGAGAAGCTGCATGCCCGACACAAACAACGTATCGCCGTAGGCGCCGCTGCGATACATGGCGACAAGATCCTGCAGAAATGGTTCGAACGTAAACTCGTTCCAGACCCGGATTCCGGGTCCGGAAATTTCATCAAGACCGTGCTTGCGAAGCATGTCCTGGAACTTGACCAAGCGCCGGAAAGTCGCGACCCGTTCCGGGCGCGTGCCATCGACCAAGGTGGGGCGCAGCTCGGTCCGTAGCCACTGTTCAAGTACGGGAAGATTCTCCGGGGGGAACGGGCGGTCGCGTCCGAACATGAACATATGCCTGACCAGGCTGCTCTCCATGAAGTAGCAGTAAATGTCTTCATGGACATTGAACAATTGGCCGAAGAATGTGGTCCCGCCACGTGGCATGCCACACACCAGAAAATCCATGCCGCGTCCCGAGGTATCGGTATCGGCCCCGTGCGTGCGCGAAGGGCCTGGTCTTGCCGGCTGCGCCTGCAATTGCCGTGGGAACGAGTGTTGGGTGGAGGACATGGTTGCGTCGACTAAGCCTGCTTCTTCAAGGGTGGATAGCCGTCATGTCGGCCGGCACTGTCTCTGCGGTAATCGGGACCGTGGCGATGACGACATCGCTACCGGCTATGGCAAGTCGCAATTCCATGCCCGGTCTCAGCCAGGCTCCCGTCGACCTTCTGCCGGTCTGGCCGCCGCTAGCGAACCTAACCTGTCTGCCATCGGTGTGCACGACTACGATATCGATGCCGTCGATGCCGCATGCGGTAACATCCCACACGATCTCGCCGACGGCCAGCGGCTGCCCTCCGGGGACGTTCTGGAGTTCCAGTATGTTCACCTCGAACGTCACCAGTTCGGCGTTGAGTGTATTTCCTATTTCCGACGCGCGGGCATTCGCGTCCGAGCGCGCCTCGTCCTCGTAACGCCCGATCAGTTCCTCGACCGGGCCGAAGTCGCGGATGCGTCCTGATTCCAGCCACAACGCCTTGTTCGCGACGCGCTTCAGCAGCGGCGCACTGTGCGAGGCGATCACTACGATGTGCGCTGACTCGACGAAACTGTTCATGCGCGCAACGACTTTCTCACGGAAGTGCGCGTCTCCGGCCCCGATCCATTCGTCCATGAGCAGGACTTCACTCGAAAATGCAGTTGCAATGGCGAATGCCAGGCGCATGGCCATGCCTTGCGAATAGGTACGCAATGGCATGTGCAGGTATGGCCCGAGTTCGGTGAATTCCACGATCTCCGGGAGTATCCGCTCGATCTCCTGGCGCGACTTGCCGGCGATCAACCCCTTGAGCATGATGTTACGATACCCACTGGCCTCCTGACGGAAACCGATCGAGATGTTGAACAATCCAGTGACCGGGCGGTCGCACTCGACGTAGCCACGCTGCGGATGGTAGATACCGGCAAGAACACGTAATAGAGTCGACTTTCCGGCTCCGTTATGCCCGACAATCGCGAGCCTGTCTCCTTGCTCGAGTTCGAACGATATGTCGTCCAGTGCCAGGATCTGTTGCCTGCCACCGCGCTCTGCGACAACGCCGCCGAGCTTGCCGGTAGTGCTGGCAGGTGTGGTCAACGCAGCCTTCGAATGCAGCGGGAAATTTATCGAAACGTGAGAAGCGCGAAGGTACATGGCTATAACCAGAATGCGATGCGCTTGCGGGTGACCACGTAACTCAGGAAGCCCAGCAGCAGACCAATGACATTCACCACCAACACCACCAGCCAACTCTTCCAGGGGATGGTCCCGTGGATCAATGGCTCACGGATGATCTCGATGAAGTGGGTGATGACGTTGTACTTGGCGACGGTCGCCAATCCGGTCCCCTGGCTCGGCATCCAGATGATCGGCGTGACGAAGAACATCAGGCGCATGATCGTCTGTATGGCGTGCATGACGTCGCGATATCGCGCACAGACGGGCGCCAGGATTGCGGCCAGCCAAGCAGGCGTGACGGCATATACGGCGAACCCGGCAACGACCGTGATTGTTGCAGTCGACCATGCGATCTTTTGCCAAACCAGCACCGCCCCCATCACCAGCAATATCAGCAGGAATACCAACCAGTTCCTGAAGATGATCTGCAGGAAGAAAACCGGATAGGGGATGTTGGTGCCGAGCATCCAGTTGGCCGAGGCGGAATAGGCGCTGCAACAGTCCAATACCATGCCGCTGATGTAGGTCCACAGGCCGAACCCCAGGGTGACGAACAGGGCGAACTCGCGGAAGGGGACATTCGCCATCTGTCCGAAGATCATCACCTTGACATAGACGAACAGCGCGAAGGACGTCACCACCCACGACACGCCGAAAACAGTCCTGCGATAGCGATCGGACAAGTCTTCCATTCCGAGCGCAGTCCACAAACGCCACATCCGCATGGCCCTGGTCCAGTCGCTGATGGCGCTGGCGATGGTCGAACGTCCGCCGGAAACCGCAACTGCCGGCATGGTCTTTTCGCTGACCGGATTCATGCCAGTGGCGGGTAGCGGTAGACGGGGTGCGGGTACATCTGCTCGGCGAACAGGCGATCTTCGTGCAGCAACGTCTCCTCGATCGCCTGCATCGCGCCGAGGCAGGAGCCGTGCAGCGGATCGTCGAAGACGAAATACCCGTCCTTGACCATCACCGGCCTGGTCGCCTTGATCGCGTACTTGACGCCCTCGTAGATGTCGCAATCCACGTGCGCGAGCGCGACCCCGCGACCCGCGGCCGCAATTTCCGGGAACGTATCGTCGAACACGCCCTGGACCGGAACGACCCACTGCTCGAGCCCGTGCGCCTTGATCGCCTCGCGGAAGCCAGCAATATCGGTATCGTGGAAATCGCCTTCGCTGTGCAGGTCCCGGACGGCGTCGGTTGTCGGCATGCCGCCGTAGGTGTCGAGCGCATGCACCTTGGCGCTGGAACCGAGCGAACGCAGCAACGAGCCCATGAAGATCGCGGAGCCGCCCCTGTAGCTTCCGAACTCGACGATGTCGCCCGGATCGAGTTGCGGCAGGCCGAACCGGATCAGCATATAGAGGTTCATCAGCTTCGCGTGCGGCAACAGCGAGCCGCGCGCCTTGGCCAGTGCGAGGGCATCCTGATAGTCCTGCTGCATGCCGATCTGCCCGGCGAGCGGACCGTATTCCAGCCCCCATCCGCGCAGGTGACCGTGCTGGATCGCCCGCCCCCTGTCCAGCTGCCACGGTCGCGCCGACAGGCGCGAAATCTGTTCAAGCATGTCGTTATCGTTCGTATTCGCCAAGAGGATGAGCTCCCGATTCATGGGTGGGGCACGGCGCCGCGGCCGGTCAATGTCGCTCGGCGACGAGGTACTGCGACCAGCCCGTATAGGACCAGAATGCCGCCTGCCGAGAGAAGCCGTCGTCGTCGTCCCTGAAATGTGCCAGCAGTTCGTCTTCCAGCCATGGCAGACGCACGATACCGCGCGTCGTGATCGAAAAGCCCTTCGCCTGGAGGCTTGCGGCGACGGCATCGGCATCCGGCAGTTCGCGGTGCGTATGGTCGTCGTCGAAGCGGGAGATGATCAGTGGTACGCCAGCGTCTTCCAGTTCGCTGCGCGAGGGCAATGCCAGCGATTCTGGCGATGGCCATTCAAGATAGACCCGCGCATCGTTGCCGAGCTTGCGCGACGCCCATGCGGCGAGGCTCGCGGGATCCTCGATGTGTTCGATGAAGTGCGCGCAGATGATGGCGTCGAAGATCGTTCCATCGAATTCTGGCGGCGATGCGTTCCAATCGCTGACCTCGAAGCCTTTGAAATCGTCGAACAGACGACCTTTCTCGATGGAGTAGGCGTAGAGTTCAAGGTCTGCCCGCTGCGGTGCGGGCCACTTGCGGAACACCGAAAGGGAACCGTCGCCGGCGCCGATATCGACCACCTTCGAGCCCGGCGGCAAGGTCTTGAGGAATGCCGTGCGAGGGTGGAAGGTGAAGTACAGTTCCGTGGCCTGCTCCCTGGTCAGGGCCGGCTTGCGGTCGCGGGCGAACCATTCGCGGATCCGGGCGATATCCATTGGCGACTTGCCTACCAAGATGAGATTCCTTCCCGCCAACTGCGGATGACCCGCCGCGCCGTTCGCGGCAACGACCGCGGATAGCCGCGGGCGCGATGGTGCAAGCTGTCAATTATCGTCGATATCGGCCGAATCCTGCGATCCGGATGCTTCGGCGAGCAGCTCGGCGAAAGCAGGCAGTTCATCCCCGGTAAATAATACGCGCCGCTCGACCCCCGCCGCTGCCGCCGCCTGCAGATCGGAGGGCTTGTCGCCGATCATCAGCGATCCACCCGGATCGATGCACAGATCTGCTACTGCCCGCAGGAACATGCCGGGGGCGGGTTTGCGGCAGTCGCAGTCCTGCCGCAGCGGAGCCACCCCTTCGGAGGGATGGTGGGGACAGTAGTAGGTCGCGAGCAAGGTCGCGCCACGGCGCGCGAACTGTGCGTGGATCCAGCGCGTCAATTCGAGGAACCGCGCCTCGTCGTAGAGGCCGCGCGCGATCCCGGCTTGGTTGGTGGCCACGACTGGGAGGTAGCCGGCGCCGATGGCGTCCCGGCAGAGTTCGAACGCACCCCGAATCCAGTCGATCCGCGTGGCCGTGCATACATGCCCATGATCGAGGTTGATGACGCCGTCGCGATCCAGGAACAGTGCTCGTCGTGGCGCGGCATGGCGGGCGAGAAGCGCCGCCGCTGCCGGATCCAGATAACGGAATTGTCGGTCTCCAGTCATCGGCGGGACGTCGCAAAGTGTTGCTGTGCCCACAGGTAGTCCTCCGGCACCCCGATATCGACGAAGTCGGTGGTTTGCGTGTAGGCAGCAATGCCCCCCGATGCGGCGAGTGGCTGCAGCACGTCATGTTCCAGCGAGAACCGCCCTTGCAGAGGCAGCCCCTGCAGGGCCTTTTCCGTGAAGAAATAGCACCCCGCATTGATGTCGCCGGCGCCCTCTTTTCCTTTTTCGCGGAAGGCCGTGACGCGTCCGGCGTCCGCCTCGACCGCGCCGTAGCGGCCGGCATCAGCCACCCGCGCCAGCGCAATCCCGACCGGGGCTCCCTGGCGCCGCGTCGCTTCCTCGAGCATGCGTGGCGAGTAGCGCAGGAAGGTATCGCCATTGACGACGTGGGCGCCGTTTCCGGCAAGCAATGGCATGGCCATGCGCAATGCACCACCCGTCCCCAGCGGCTGCTGTTCGACTGAATACTCCACGGCCATGCCATGCCATCGCGACCCGATCGCATGTTCGATCGTACTGGCCATGTATCCGGTTGCCAGGATCACCCGCCGTATCCCTTCCTGCGCCAGCTGATCCAGCACCCATGCCAGGAATGGGCGGCCTGCGACGGGCGCGAGTGGTTTGGGGACATCGGCCACGACACCACGCAGCCTCGTCCCCAACCCGCCGACCAGCAGTATGACTTCGTCAACCGGCATTTTGGGGATGCATCTCCGATTCAATCAGCGCACAAACCAAGTGGCCGACGAATTCATGGCCTTCCTGGATGCGCGGCGTTTCATCTGACGGAATGCGGAAACAGATGTCGCACTTCGCCGCCAGGTCGCCGCCGCCGCTGCCGGTGAAACCTATGACGCGCATGCCGCGCGCGCTGGCTGCAGCGACCGCGCGCAGGATGTTCTGCGACCGACCCGAAGTGGAAATCGCGAACAGGACGTCGCCGTGCTGCCCCAGCGCCTCGACCTGGCGTGCGAACACGTAGTCGTAGCCATAATCGTTGCCGATCGCGGTCAGGATGCTGGTATCCGTGGTCAGCGCGATCGCGGCCAGGCCGGGACGGTCGTAATAGAAACGGCTGACCAGCTCGCCGGCCCAGTGTTGGGCGTCCGCTGCGCTGCCGCCATTGCCGGCGAACAGCAGTCGGTTGCCCGCTCGCAGTGCTTCGGTGGAGAGGTCCACCGCTTCGATGATCTGTCGTTGCAGCCCGGGATCGGCGGACATCGCCTTGAAAACGGCCATATTCTTCGCGAATTCGCTGGCAATGAACTCCTTCATGGCGCCCTCCAGGCGATCGCACCGAGCGGGTTGAAGTGGAAATCCAGCAGGCTGCCACCCTGCGCAAGCAGCGCCTGCGACAGCCGCATGCGCTCGGCAGGATCGCAAACGAACATCATGAAACCACCGCCACCCGCACCCGATACCTTCGTGGCGATCGCACCGTTTGCTGCCGCGACGGCTTCGACCGCGTCGATCATCGGATTGCTGATGCTGCTGGCCATCTCTTTCTTGGCCTCCCAGCCGGCCTGCATGGTGCGCGCAAATGCAGGCAGGTCCCCTTTCAGCAACGCCTCCTTCATCTGCGTCGCCTCCAGCTTGAGGCGATGCATCGCATCGAGCGAACTCTGCTTGCCGCTGGCGGTATTGCGCGCCTGTTCGTCGATAATCCGGGCGGACTCTCGCGAAACCCCGGTGAAATACAGCAGCAGCGATGCCTCAAGCTCGGCCAGAACCCAGTCCTTGATCCGCAGCGGATTGACGATGACGCGGTCGTCGCGATGGAATTCCATGAAGTTGAATCCGCCGAATGCGGCGGCGTACTGGTCCTGCTTGCCGCCGGCAAGCGCGAGGTCGCAGCGCTCCACCTCGTAGGCCAGGTGCGCGGTCTCGTACTCGCCCAGGGCAAGACCGAAATACTCGGCGAGCGCGACGACGAGCGCGACGACGAGCGTGGAAGATGAACCCAATCCGGAGCCTGGCGGGGCATCGGACCAGGTACGCACGCGGACCGGGGGCTGTTCACCGCCGAGATGGTCGCGGCAGATCCTTTGATACGCGCCGACCAGCAGCTGCAGGGCCGGGTTGTCGTTGGCGATGGCGCCGGCATCCGTGCTCAGCGATGCGCCGCGGTCGAGGGCGTGGAATTCGGCCCGTCCCGCGGGCGAGGCATCGACGGTCGCATAGGCATATTTGTCGATGGCGGCATTCATCACATGACCGCCGAACTGGTCGCAATAAGGTGCGACGTCGGTGCCTCCGCCGGCAAGTCCGAGCCGCAACGGCGCGCGCGCGCGGACGATCATGCACCCTCTCCCTGCACCGGCGCCACGCCGAGCGCATCAAGCAGCGCGTCCGCCATGGCCCGACGCGAGAAACGCGCCTCCGCATACTCGGCCGCCACGCGCGCGCGGTTTTGCCAGCGCCCGTCCTCATGCAGCAGACCCACGATCGCATCGGCAAGCCCGCGAGCATCGACGGCGATATCGCACACCTGCTCGGCGCCCGGGAGCCCCTGCGCGCCGACCGGTGTGGTGACCAGCGGCAGGCCCTGCTGGAATGCCTCCACCACCTTGCTTTTGACGCCGGCACCGAAACGCAGTGGCACGACTCCCACGCGTGCACAGCGATAGCGGTGCTGTAGCTCGGCATCGGACACGAAACCCGTTACCTCGACCCGTTTCCCCGCCAGCTCCCGCACCCGCGCGCTTGGGTTGGCACCGACCAGCGCCAAATGCGCGTCCGGCGCATGTTCCCAGACACGCGGCATGATCTCGCGCACCAGCCATTCCGCGGCATCGACATTAGGAGGGTGCGCGAAACCGGCGACGAACAGGATGCCCGAGCGGCCATCCGTAGCGCTTTCGGTCTCGAAAGCGTCGAATGCGTAAGGAACGATCGCGCGCGCATCGACGCCAGGCTCAAGTCTCGACACCGTATCGGCTTCGTCTTGCGAGGGATACAGCACTACATCGAGTTTGCGCCATAGCGCGCGTTCGCGGGATTCCAGCTTGTCGGCGCATGCGGCCAGTTCCGGTTGCGACAGCACTTCGGCCTCCTGGCGAACGCGTTGAAAATGCAGATCGTGCCCGTAATACACGATACGCGCGTTGCGGAAAGTACGCGCATCGTCGATGACCTTCTCCGCCACGTCGGGTCGCGACAGCAGGATCGCATCGAAGACGTCGCCATGGCTGTCGTGCAGCGCCGACAGGCCCTGCAACCAGCGAATGCCGTGGATGACCTCCACGCCCATAGCCTGCAGTCGTGGCGCGTATTCGGCGTCATAGACGAGGTTTTCAGGCCAGAACTTGACCACGCAGCCGGCTTCGACCAACCGCTGCAGGAAGGCATAGATCGTGCGCGAGCCGGCATCGCGATCAGGTTGCGGCACATAGTGGTCGACCACCAGCACCAGGGGCCGGCCCCAGGCGCGATCGCGCGCGCGCGCGACCATCTGCCCGTTCGGGAAATGCGCGGCCAGCCGGTGCGCCCAGCGTTGGCGGAATTTCCGCTGGTTCGCCACCTGGAAGGCCTTGATGCCGCTGCCGGTGTCGGTGCCATGGGAGATACCCTCGTGATGCGTCACCACGGAGAACGGCGTGTAGTAGGCCTGCAGGCCGCGTTCACGGATCTTGAACGCGAGATCCGAATCTTCACAGTACGCGGGCACGTAGTTTTCATCGAATCCGCCGAGTTCGGCGAACAGGGCGCGCCGCACCATCATCGCGGCACCCGAACAATAGTCAACTCGACGCACATAGTTGAACTCATTCGCCTCGGTGTCGCCCAGGCGTCCGTAGTTCCATGCCGATCCGTCCTGCCAGACGATGCCACCGGCCTCCTGCAGACGTCCGTCCGGGTATACTAGCTTGGAGCCGGCAAGGCCGGCATCGCCATGCTGCCGGAACACATCCACCAGCGCATCGAGCCATCCCGGATGGACCTCGGTGTCGTTGTTGAGGAAGCACAGGTATTCCCCGCGCGCCAGCGCTATGGCCTGGTTGCAGGAGCGGATGAACCCGATGTTCTGCGGGTTGCAATGGAAACGCAGGCCGGGCACCGCAGCCAGCGCCTGGATCTCCTCGTCGCCAGAAGCGTCTTCGAGCACCAGCACCTCGAACGGAAACGGAGCACCGGCCAGCTGCAGCGAGCGCAGGCATGCCAGCGTGTAGCCGTAGCTGCCGTATGTCGGCACTACTACTGTCACCAGTGGCGCTTCGTTCTGCTCGAAGCGAACGTCGGCAAGGGAATAAGGCAGCGCCGAGAGTCCCGGACGAACAGGCGGCACCGGCAGCACGGCTTCCGCGCGTGTTCCGCGCGCCCATGCAATCGCGCGACGCAGCGGGGCGCTCCAGCGCCAGATGGACGAACGCCGGTAGTTACCGACCAGGACCCTCAGCTGCGCCGCATAGCGATCCCGCTCATCCAGCATCCGGCGCTGGATCGCAGCCTGCAGATATTGCTCCGCCAGTTCGGCCTTGTGCTTCTCGTTGTCCGCATGCAGCGCAACAGCACGGGCATTCAGCGCGGCCAGCTCCGCATCCAGGCCCCGTGCCCACTGCACCGTCTT
>SWCD01008028.1_pt1 | contig 16504 bp, 14 predicted proteins | sample 4693011 | NCBI WGS metagenome assembly SWCD01 (sample SAMN10267278, study PRJNA491770) | bioreactor metagenome | isolation source: DHS bioreactor inoculated with marine | place: Japan: Omine Ridge, Nankai Trough | reverse complement strand
CCAGGAGCCAGGCGTCGACTCTTTTGTCTTCTCCTCCGTTGGCCTTGTACTCCTCGAAGGCGAGGATCGCCTTCTGCTGGCTTCGGAGCTTCTCCTTGTAGAGGAGGCCCAGGTTCAGCCAGGCGGAGAGCTGCTCGGGATCCGCTTCCACGACGGACTCGAAGAGCTCGGCGGCGCGGGCGAAGTTCCCGGTTCCGGACTGGGCGAAGGCCAGGTCGAGTTGCAGTTCGAGAGACTCGCCGATGATGTCCATGGCGCGCGTGAAGATGCGCACGGCTTCCTTCCACTTGCCGAGCATGGCGTAGTGATTGCCGAGAGTGCGCCAATAGAGGGCGTTCTCCTCTTCCAGCTTGGTCGCTCTGAGGTACGCGGCTTCCGCGGGGCGGGTCTTGCCCAGGGCGCTTTCGCAGAGCCCGGTGAAGTAGTAGGCCTGGGCTGACCTGCTGTCGAGCTTGAGAGCCTGGCGGACCCAGCTCATGGCCTGGTCCGGCAGCCCCATCCGGAGGGACATGTGGCAGAGGTTCAGGTAGGAGAGCGGGTTCTCCTTGTTCAGGGCTATGGCTCGGGAGAAGGACTTCTTGGCGAAGCCGTACTCCCGCATGTCGGTGTAGACGAGACCCAGCATGTTGAGGGAGGTGAAGGTGTTCGACTTGAGGTTCACGGCCTCCTCGAACAGCGTGCGTGCGGTGACTTCCTCCTTCTTCTCCTCGTCCTCCGGGTCGTCGCCGTCCGCCGCTTTCCCGTCTGCCCCCTTGGCATCCTTCTCGAAGTCCTCGAGGTCGGGAATGGCCTCATCTCCGCCGTCCTTCTCCCCGTCCTTCTCCCCGTCGGCGCCTTTTTCACCGTCCTCGCCGCCCTCGTCGTCGGCGGCCAGGTCGGCTTCTTCGTCTTCCTCCGGGAGTCGTTCGCGGGCCAGGAGCAGCATGCCCTCGAGCAGGATCGGCATCGGCGACCCGGGGGCGAACTTCCGCGCCAGCTTGATCTCCTCCTCCGCCGCGTCCAGGTCTCCTATTCCAAGGAGCAACGTGGCGAGGTTCAGGTGGGACACGGAGTGGCCCGGATCGACCTCGATGGCCTTGCGGTAGAACTCCTCTGCTCTCCCGAAGTCCCCACGACGTTCATCCAGGCAGCCGAGGGCGTTCCACGCCACTGCCGAAGATCGTCGGACCTCGGTGGCCGTAGTCAGGGGCTGCTCCGCTTCCCTGAGCTTGCCCATCGAGGTGTAAAGGGAGCCCACCGCGCAAAGCGCCTCGTAGTGGCGGGGCTCGAGTCTGAGCACCTTGCGGTAGAGGTTCAGGGCCTTGCCGGCATCGAGCAGGCGGGCGTGCAGATACATCGAGTCAGGCGTTGCGGCGGAGCCCGAGGCCGCGGACGCGTACTCCTTGATCAGTTCCTTGGAGGCGCCCCCCGCCCGGCGCAGATCCTGATAGGCGATCCGGGCCGGGAGGGAGTCAGGGTGATCCGCGAGCAGCTCCTTGATGAGAGTCATCGCCTTCGAGTAGTCCCCGGCGGCGGTGAGCGTGGCTACGGTCCGCAGACGATCATCGAGGGAGGACTCGTTCTCCTCGGCTTCCGGGGCGGGCTGGGCGGCCGTCGGCAGCGCCAGGAGGAGCAGCAGCACGAGGCAAGCCGGCGTGGACTTCATTCGTTTCCGCTTTCCTTCGCGGGCGCATCCTTCCCGGCTTCGGTCTTCGGCTCTACGTCTTCAGCGGGGTGCTCGGCCATGGGACAGGCCCCGGACAGGAGATTGGTCTCGGCGCGTCCGTCGTTGAAGGCCCGCCAGAGGAGATCCCAGCCGCGCTCCTGCGAGCACTCCCACCGGGTGAACTCGGTGTGCAGCTTGAGTTCGTCGCGGATGGCGTTGGCGGGGTCCTTCGGGGCGTCCGCGCTCTTGTTGGCGCCGAGGTCTTCGTTCGGACCGGCCGCGCCGGAGTCGGAGGGGGCGGTTCGTTCCTTGCCGGAATCCGATCCGGTGTCCGATCCGCCGCCGGTGTCGGCCGCGCCACCGGAGTCGGAGCCGCCGCCGGAGTCTCCGCCGGAGTCAGATCCTCCGCTTCCGCCGGTGTCGGTGCCTGCGCCTGCGCCGGCGCCGCCACCACCACCACCACCACCGCCGCCGCCGCCGCCGCGGCCTCCACGCCAGCCGCGACCGTCCGCGAAATCGGGGACGACGAGGAACAGAAGAGCGAATGCGAGGGGGATGAGAAGGAGGAGCTTCTTCATGTCAGACTCCTGCTGAACCGGGCCGGAGCCCGGTGGATCCTCGATACGTTATGCGCACCGGGGGAGCCCGCCATCGTAGAGAGGGGCCCCACCGACTTGCACCGTACCTGTCCATTGAACGACTTTGCTCGGTGAGAAGTTCCGCGGAATCTCGTCGGCCTTCTCCGGGGGCTGAAGGAAATTGCCGTCCCCCGGGCAAATCCCGTGCTCCGCGGGGTCGGACCGGACCTTTCCTGGGCGGACCCCCCGCGAAATCCTACAATCCGGGGATGAAAACCAGAATCGGGTTCCTCGCCCTCGTGATGGCCCTGCTTCTTCTGCCGGCCGTGCGCGCGGAGGAGGAGGGGAACGTCTGGGAGAAGCGGGCCGCGGATCGCGCCCCCTCCGTCGTCTTCGTGAAGTACGTGCTGAAGATCCAGATGTCGAATGGCGTCGAGACCCGGGAGGAAGAGCGAAACCGGGAGGTCCTGGGCGTCTTGGTGGGCGAGCGCGGGCTCATCATGAGCTCGAACTCGCACTTCGACCCCGCCGCGGCGCTGCCGGCCCGGATGCGCAGCCAGGTCAAGGGGACGCCGACCGACATCAAGGTCCTCTTCGGGAGCGAGGAAAAGGAGTACGAGGCCCAGATCGTGGCCCGGGACTCCGTCCTCGACCTCGCCTTCCTGCAGATCCTCGATCTCGAGGGGCGCGAGCTGAAGGTCCTCGATTTGAAGGTCGGCGCGGATCCGGTCCTGGGGCAGGAACTCTACGGGATCAGTCGCATGGGTCGGGCCTACGACTGCGCACCGGTGGTCACCAGGCTGTTTGTGGGTTCCACTCTCTCGAAGCCCCGGCAGATGTGGGGTGCCTCCGGCGAGCTTCCCTCTCCCGGCCTTCCGGTTTTCAACCACCAGGATCAGCCTGCGGCGATCGTCTCCATGCAGGAGGGATCGGTCGGTGTGGGGGGCGGAGGCCGGCGACGGCCCTTCCTGCTTCCGATCTCGGCCATCCAGAAGAGCCTTCAGATGGCGACCGAGCGCGCCGCGGAGGCTCTCGATGCGGCCTCGGAAGCGGGCGGTGAAGACACCGATACCGAGAGCCCGGAGCCGGAGGACGAGCCGGCTCCCGAGGACGACGGAGGTGGGGAGGAGTAGCACCGCGGACCTCCCCTCTATTCCTTGTCCAAGCTCATTCTCATCGCCATGGCCGGCGGACTGGGAGCCCTCGCTCGATACGGGCTCACCGGGCTCGTTCACCGGGGATTCGGCGCCACGTTTCCTCTCGGCACCGCGGTCGTCAACATCGCCGGCTGCCTCGCCTTCGGCCTGATCTGGGGTCTCACGGAGAGCCGGCTGGAGCTGTCTCCCGAGAACCGATTGATCATTCTGACCGGGTTTGTCGGCTCCTTCACCACCTTCTCGACCTTCATCTTCGAGGCGGGAATGCTGATCCGGGAGAGCCAGTGGTTGCACGCCCTGGCGTCCATATTCGGGCAGAACCTGCTGGGCGTTCTGGCCCTCGTGGCCGGCATCCTGCTGGCCCGGCTTCTCTGACCGCCCAGAATCCGTGAAGGGCGGGGTCCGGAGTCGCTACGATCCCGGGATGACCCGCCTGCCCTCCCTCCGCGGCATCCTCCGCTCCGAGAACTTCGGCGCGGTGACCCTGGCGATCAGCGTCGGCCTGATCGGCGGGCTGGGCGCCATCCTCTTTCGCTACCTGATCGACGGCGCGGATTGGCTGTTCTTCAGTGGCGGGGCGCGCGCGCTCTCCTTTCTCGGCGGCGACTACGTCATCCTCCTTCCGGTCATCGGCATGGTCATCGTCTCGACCATCGTCAGGAAGTGGGCCCCGGAGGCGGAGGGGCACGGCGTGCCGGAGGTGATGTACGCCGTGAAGAAGCAGGGCGGGCGAATCCGGCCCCGGGTCGTGGGCATCAAGGCCATCGCCAGCGCCATCTGCATCGGATCCGGTGGCTCCGTCGGTCGGGAAGGCCCGATCGTCCAGATCGGCTGCACCATCGGCAGCGCCTTCGGGCAATACCTGAAGCTCGACGAGCGGCGGATCAAGCTGCTTGTGGCCTGCGGCGCGGCGGCCGGGATCGCGGGAACGTTCAACGCGCCGATCGCCGGTGTGATCTTCGCCCTGGAGGTCATCCTCGGGACCTTCGCCGCCCGGTCCTTCGGTCTGGTGGTGATCTCCTCCGTCGCTTCCACCGCTCTCTGCCGCGCGGTCCTGGGGGACGAGCCGGCCTTCGTGCTCCGCGAGGTCTTCCATCTCGAGAGCTTCCTCGAACTGCCGCTCTACCTGGTGCTCGGCCTGTTTGCCGGGATCTTCGCCTTCCTGGTGATCCGGATCCTCTACTTCTTCGAGGAGTTCTTCGCCGCCTGGAAGCTCCCCGCCGCCGCCAAGGCAGCAATCGCGGGCCTTGGCGTGGGGCTCATCGGCTGGTTCGGCATCCACTACCTCGGTGGGCGCTACCTCTTCGGGGTGGGCTACGACGGCATCCAGGCGGCCCTGCAACTCGGTAAGCCGGACGGCCTGGAGTTCACCCTCTCCGGGGGCTTGACGATCACCGCGCTCCTGCTGCTCGTGGTGCTGAAGATCCCGGCCATGTCCCTGACGCTGGCCGGCGGGGGCTCCGGGGGCGTGTTTGCCCCGTCCATCTTCGTCGGGGCGATGCTCGGCGGAGCTTTCGGGTTGGCGGCGAACGCACTGTTCCCGGCCGTCACCGCCCCCGCCGGCGCCTACGCCCTGGTGGGGATGGGGGCCGTCTTCGCCGGGACCGCCCATGCGCCGGTGACGTCGATCCTGATCCTGTTCGAGATGACCGACGACTACAAGATCATCCTGCCGCTGATGATCGCGGTGGTGATCAGCCACCTTTTGTCCGCGACGTTGAGCCCCGACTCCATCTACCTCCTGAAGCTCCGGCGTCGGGGCGGTTTGACGCCCCCGGCCCCCCGGAGCAGCGTTCTCGACCAGATCCTGGTCGCCGACGCCCTGGGCACCGATTTCGAGACGGTTTCCCCGGAGGAAACCGTGGAGCGACTCACCGCGCGCTTCCACGCCGGCCACCTGCGGGCGTTCGAGGTCCTCGATGACGAGTCGCGCCTGGTGGGGATCGTCACCGAGTACGACGTCGAGTCGGCATTCATGGCGGGAGACGTGGCGACGAAACGGGTCGAGGACATCATGACCCGCGATCTCGTGGTGGTGACCCCGCGGCAGACCATGCACGAGGTGGTGGAGGAGTTGAACCGGCTCGACGTGGGCCAGATCCCGGTCGTCTCATCGCAGGATCCGACGAAGCTCGTGGGGGTGCTCCGGCGCGCCGAGGTCTTCTGGGCTTACGGTCAGCTCTCCCTCGAGCACCGCAAGATGCTGAAGGAATCGGTCAAGGCCATGGCCCCCGACCACGGGGACGCGGTGCAGATCCGCCTGACGGTGGAGAGAAGCCACGGGCGCCTGTGCTTCAAGAAGATCAAGGAGATCCTGGTTCCGGATCAGTGCCTGATCGTGATGCTGCATCGGGGGGAGCGGGCCGTGGTCCCGCGCGGCGACACGGTTGTCGAGCCCGGAGATACCCTGGTCCTCATGACCATCCGGGCGCGCGAACCCGGGCTGCGGCAGTGGATGGAGTCGCTTCGCGCCTGAGCCCCGCGCCGCAAAAACCACCCGAAAAACGACTCTCGATTGCGTTTTTTTTTCCGATACCGTTGGGTAGAGGGCCCAACTTCGGTCACGCAAGGATCTTTCCGCTCGGGGACGACCGACTACAATGTCCGCCAGGGTAGGGCGACTCGTGCGGTGGTCGGGCCACATCGCCTGCTGTTCAGATATCGAGGGTCGCTCATGTCGAGCTGCTTTGCCTGCGGTGCGGAAAACGACGCCGACGCCACGGTCTGCGGAAGGTGCGGGAAGACTCTCGATAAGACTCGGGAGGCGCTCCCCACATCCTCCGGCCGTTCGTCGGGACCGAGGAGCACCAAGCCGAGCAATCGGATCGAGGTCACCCGCGACACTCAGGGCGAGGTCGTGGTGAGGGAAGTGCGTCCAGACGGAAAGTTCTACCGGCACGACTGTCCGTTCTGCGGTCGCTCCGTGAAGGTTCCGGACGGCGCGGACCGCTGCCCGTTCTGCGGCGGCCAGCTCGATGCGGACGCGGAAGTCACGGTGGAGACGGAGCCGGCGATCGCCAACCCTCAACCGCGCGATCCCACCAGCCCCCTTGCGGTCCTCTACCACATCCTGCCCTCCGGCGACGAAGAGGCGATCCCGCTTGAGAACCGTGTCTCGGTGATCGGCAGGATGATGGGCATCCCGAAGACCCTGGTCTTCGGCCGGGACCCGTATCTCTCCCCGGTGCACGCCGAGTTCCGCTACTACGAAGAGGGCGTCCGCGTGGTGGACCGCGACAGCTTGAACGGTGTCTTCGGCCAGATCCGCGGCCCAACCCCCCTGGAAGACGGGCAGATGATCCTGATGGGGGAGCAGATCTTCAAGTTCGAGATCCTCCGGGACAACCTACAGTCCAGTCCCTCCGGTGCGGACGGGACGGTCCCCTTGGGGAGCGGGCTGGATCGTCCGGGAGCGCAGGTCGTCAAGATCCTGGCGGACGGTGGAGACGGCCCGAGCTACAGCATCAGTGGCCGGAGCCGCGTATTCGGCCGCCGATCGGGCCACTACACCTTCCCCGAGGATGCGCTGATGAGCCATCAGCACGCCGTGATCGAGGATCAGGCCGGGCGCTTCATCCTGACCGACCTGACGAGTACGAACGGGACGATGGTGCGCGTCACGGAGGCGCACGTCGGCCCGGGCGCGGTGGTACGGATGGGTAGCCAGCGATTCAGGATCGAGTATCGACGTCGGTAACGCAGGGGAGGTTCATGTGGGAATGGAAGCCGTGCTCCGAATCGTCACCAGGGGCGGTGAGAAGATCCAGGTGCCCGAAGGCGAGGAAGTCATCCTCGGCCGTGGGGAGAACTGCGACGTACGTTTCGCGGAGGACGCCACCGTCTCTCCGAAGCACGCCCGACTGCTGATGGAGGACGGGGGCCTCTACGTCGTGGACCTCGGAGCGGTGAACGGCGTATTCGTTCGCGTGAAGGACCCCGTGCTGCTGGAAACCAAGGACCGGATCCGCCTGGGAGACCACATCTTCAGCTTCGAGGTCATCCCCTGGATGGACGTGGCCAAGGCGAACATCACCAAGGTCCACGGCGACCCCAGCACGGAAGTGATCGGCACCAAGGGCGAGATCGCCAAGGCCCGCCTGATCATCAACCTCGACACCGGCCACCGCGGGAAGGAGTACTTCATCGGGGAGACCACGATTGTCCTCGGCAACGGAGACGGCACCCACAACTTCCTCTCCGACCCCAAGATCTCCAGGAAGCACGCCAAGATCACCCCCCGCGAGCAGGGCGGCTTCATGCTCGCCGACCTCGACAGCGCCGAGGGCACCTGGCGCCAGACCCGCGGGAGGGTGAACCTGACCCCCGGCCAGGAAGTGTTGATCGGGCACCAGAGGCTCATTGTGGAGTCGGTTCCAGCCTGAGCCGTTCAGGCCCCGTCCATGAACCTTTCATCGTCCCCCTTGTGATTGCGGGTCGGCACGGCCCCCTCGGCCCAATCTGACGAGACCCGTCCATCTACCTTGCCGCCACCCCTTTGGGATTGCGGGTGGGCACGCCCCCCTGAATCCGTTTTCCTTTCCCTGAATCCGAAAAACGGCGCTGACGGCGCAGCGCCCTCCACATTGTGTTGGGCGCTGCTCCCTGAAATGCCGACCGCTCGGATGGGGGCCACCCGTCCTGGCGCCCTTCGGGCGGAGGCCTAATCCAACGTATACGTCGTAGGCCGCAAAATCTTCCCCTCCGCCAACTGCCCCCGCTCCCACTTCACGAAGTCCGAGCGGACGCCCATGACGTGGCTGTAGCGCTGGGAGTAGTGCACGACGTCGCGCTCCATCAGTTCGTCGGAGAGCTTGCGGTCGGTGCGCTTCAGCTCGTCGCGGCGGGCTCGGTACTCGTCCTGATCCATGGCCTCGAGCTTCTCGACCAGGTCGACGTAGATCTCGCGGCACTCCCAGTCGGTGCGGGCGTTTACGTACCAGTGGCAGAAGGTGGCCAGCTTCTCCAGGTAGAGGTTATGGGCGTCGTCGAACTTCAGGCAGGAGGCGTCGAAGTAGTTGCCCATGGTCTCGGCCTTCTTGAAGTCGATCAGGCCGAGGTCCTTCGAGATCGTGTAGCCGGCGGTTCCGGGGAAGGGGTAGAAGAGCGCCCAGCGGAAGCGGCCCATCTTGATCTCGGCGCAGATGTCGAGGGTCTCCTCGATCTCCTCCCTGGTTTCGGTGGGGAGGCCGAGCATGACGAAGGCCGAGGTGTGCAGGTCATAGCGCTGCGCGGCCTTGAAGCTCGCCACGAGCTTGTCGTTGTTCATGAATCGCCAGAGGACTTCCTTGCGGACGCGGTTGGAGCCCGATTCCAGGCCGAACTTCGCGATCAGGCAGCCGGAGTCCTTCAGGGCGAAGGCGATCTCGTCGTCGAAGACCTGCACGTGGGCGTTCACGACGTAGGGGAGGGCCAGGCCGGAGGCCTTGTAGGCGGCGCAGAACTCGAGGACGTACTTCTTGTCCAGGGTGAAGAGGTCGTCGTCGAAGATGACGGTCTTCAGGAGATCCGGGTATCGCTCCTTGATCATCAGGATCTCGCCGAGGATCCGCTCGATGTCGTAGCGCCTCAAGTACTCCTTCCGGCTCTTGGACCCGCCCTCGTCCTGGTAGAGGTCCACGATCTCCTTGTTGAAGCAGTAGGTGCACTTGAAGGGGCAGCCGCGGCTGGTGAGGACCGAGATCCAGCCGTTCTTCACGGTGAGGATCTTCTCGATGTCGAAGAGGTCGTAGTCCTTCGCCGGCATGGTCGTGAGGTCGGGATAGGCGCCGACGGGGTTGTGGAAGCTCCGGCCGGAGTGATGGATGCGCGTGCCGGGGACGGTGGCCAGGTCGCCGCCGTTCTCGAGGCGGGTCACGTACTCGAGGAAGGAATAGTCCGCCTCGCCCACGAAGACCAGGTCCCACCACGGATCCGCGGCGACCTCCTCCGGCACCATGGTGCAGTGCACGCCGCCCACGACGATGGGCACGGTGACGCCGCCGTCATTCAGTCCCCGGGCCATCTCCGAGCTCCAGGGATACTGCTGGCTCATGGCGGAGAAGCCGATCACGTCCGGCTCGAACTCCCGGACCACCGCGCGGACGTCATCGATTCTCGGGATCGGTCCCAGACCCTCGTTCACGTGGATCAGGCGGGTCTCGTGGCCGTGGGCCTTCAGGATTCCGCTCATCGCCGCCAGGCCGTGATTGAAGCCGACCGGGGTGTCGATGGATGGGTAGATGAAGAGAACCTTCACGCCTGCCTCCGGGGGTGGTCCGCCGCTCATTCTGGCCGGTTGGATGCCCTGTGGGGAAGGGGATTTCCTACCTAATTCGGACATATGTGTCAAGATTGCGGGGGTGTCGGCAGGACACCAGGTTCGGTGGGCCGACAGGCGGGGAAAAAGGTTGGCCGCTTCCGGGGAGCCAAACTAGGATGTGCCCTTCTTTCCCGGGCAGGGGAATTCCCTACAATCGCCGCTGCCCTAACCACAGATGAGGACGGCTCTTATGGGTGCTGAACTCAACGACTACCTACCTGTGCTTTTGACCATCGCCATTGCCGCGGGGCTTGCGGGGGCCTTCATCGTCCTCTCCATGGTCATCGGCAAGAAGGCCAAGGGTAGCCCGGTCCGCGATACCCCCTACGAGTGCGGCATGCCCATCATCACCGATGCGCACGCTCGTTTCTCGGTGAAGTTCTACCTCGTGGCGATGCTCTTCATCCTGTTCGACATCGAGGTGGTCTTCCTCTACCCCTGGGCCGTGGTCTTCACCGAACTTCCGCCTGTTCTCGTGTTCGTGGAGATGCTCGTGTTCATCACCATCCTGTTTGCCGGATGGCTGTTCATGGTCAAGAAAGGAGTCCTCCGGTGGGAGAAAGCGGAGTGACCGAGAAGCGCATAAAGGACGTCAGCGTATCCGGACCCTCCCAGGAGGGCGGGTTCATCATGACTTCGGTGGACGCGCTCATCAACTGGGGCCGCAAGAACTCGATCTGGCCCATCCCCATGGGCCTTTCCTGTTGCGCCATCGAGTTCATGGCCACCGGAGCCTCGCGCTTCGACATGGCGCGGTTCGGGGCGGAGGTCTGTCGTTTCAGTCCCCGGCAGGCGGACCTGATGCTCGTCGCCGGGACGATGACCTACAAGATGTCCCACGCCGTGAAGCTCCTCTGGGATCAGATGGCGGAGCCGAAGTGGTGCATTTCCATGGGCGCCTGCGCCAACAGCGGCGGGATGTTCCGGTCGTACCCCGTGGTGCAGGGGATCGACCAGGTCCTGCCCGTGGATTTCTACATCCCCGGCTGCCCGCCGCGTCCGGAGATGGTGCTGAACGCCTTGATGAAGTTGCAGGACAAGATCATGACGGAGAAGCCCCACCACGACTCGCTGTTCAAGGGGCCGAAGTAGCGCCGGGGCCGATCTTACGGAGACGGATCGATGGCTGAAGGCAAAGAAATGTTGGGCGCCGCCTATGTCCGCGAGAAGTTCGCGGATCAGGTGGTCGAGGACCAGGAGTTCAACGGTCAGGTGTGGTTGACCGTCAAGCCCGAGGCGGTGCACGACGTGGTGGCGGGCCTGAAGGACGAGGCCGGCTTCGACATGCTCGAGGACCTGACCGCGGTCGACTACCTGGATCGTCCCGAGGTCGAGGGTCGTTTCCGGATCGTGTACCACTTCCTCGCCACGTCCCGCGCCGAGCTCTTCCGGTTGAAGGCGTTCGTCGAGGACGACACGGTCGAGGTGGCGACGGTCAGTGACCTCTACCCGGGCGCGAACTGGCTCGAGCGCGAGGTCTACGACATGTTCGGCCTTTCGTTCGCGAACCACCCGGACCTCAGGCGGATGCTGCTGCCGGATGACTGGGAGGGCTACCCCTGCCGTCGTGACTACGACGTGCGCGGCCCGATCCCGATCACCGATCCCATGCGCGAGGGTGACTTTGAGAGGAAGATCGCCGGGGACCCCGCGTAGCGGGACCGAAAAGGCGAGGAGCGTCAGATGCCCGAGCAGAAGATCGTCACGGCCATGATCGACCGCACCGAGGAAGGTGTCCTCGAGTTCGACGAGCACGTGGCCATCGAGGACCGCATGGTCCTCAATATGGGGCCGTCGCACCCCTCCACCCACGGCGTGCTCCGAATCATCCTCACCCTGGCGGGGGAGGAGATCGAGATCGCGCAGCCGGACCTCGGCTACCTGCACCGTGGGATGGAGAAGATTGCCGAGGGGCACGGCTACCACAAGTTCATCCCCTACACCGACCGGTGGGACTACCTGGCGCCGATCGCGAACAACATGACGTACGTCACCGCGATCGAGAGGCTCATGGGCATCGAGGTCCCGGAGCGGGCCAGCGCCCTGCGCGTCCTGTGCTGGGAACTCGGCCGCATCCAGAGCCACCTGCTCGGCCTGGGGGCGTTCGCCATGGACGTGGGCGCCATGACGATCTTCCTCTGGAGCTTCCGCGAGCGCGAGGTCCTCTACGACCTGATCGAGCGCCTGTGCGGCGCCCGCTTCACGACCAGCTATGCGCGGATCGGCGGGATGGAGCGTGACGCCCCCGAGGACTGGCTGAAGGACTTGAAGACGTTCTGCGAGGATTTCCCGGAGCGCGTGGACGAGTACGAGTGCCTACTCACCCGCAACCGCATCTGGGTGGATCGCGTCGCGGACGTGGGCGTCATCAGCGCCGAGGACGCGCTGGCCTACGGGCTCACCGGCCCGAACCTGCGCGGCAGCGGCGTCAAGTACGACCTCCGCAAGGAGGAGCCCTACTGCGGGTACGAGAACTACGAGTTCGACGTGCCGGTGGGTGTGAAGGGCGACTGCTACGACCGCTATCTGTGCCGCATCGAGGAAATGCGGCAGTCCGCGAAGATCATCCTCCAGGTGATCGACCGGCTGCCCGAAGGACCCTACATTCTGGATGATTACAAGTCCTCCATCCCCGAGAAGCAGGGTGTGCTTCAGGGCATGGAGCAGTTGATCCACCAGTTCATCGTGATCACCGAAGGACCCCGGGCCCCGAAGGGCGGTGAGTTCTACTTCCGGGCCGAGAACCCCAAGGGGACCCTCGGCATCTACGCCGTGGGGGACGGGTCGAACCATCCCCAGCGGCTCCGGATCCGCGGGCCGTCCTTCATGAACCTGTCCATCCTTCCGAAGTGCCTGCCGGGGCACCTGGTCGCCGACACGGTGGCCATCCTCGGCTCGCTCGACTTCGTGATGGGCGAGGCGGACCGATAGCGCCAGGGACTGAAACGCACAATTCGAGGGCGAGTGAGATGGCTCAAGGGAACGGAGTTTTCCCGCCGGAGCATCTGAAGGAAGAGTTCGAGAAGATCGTGGCACGGTATCCCAAGCCGACCGCCGCGCTCATCCCGATCCTGATGCGGCTCCAGGAGGAGTACCGACACATCAACACCGAGCACATGGACTCCCTCGCGGAGTACCTCGGCACGACGCCGGCGCATGTGCTCGGCGTGGTGACCTTCTACACCATGTTCTCGCAGAAGGAGCGGGGGAAGCATCACATCTACCTCTGCAAGACCCTCTCCTGCCACATCCGCGGGGCGGTGGAGCTTTTGGCTGCCTTCGAGAAGAAGCTCGGCGTGAAGGCGCACTCCGGGGAGAAGACCGAGGACGGCGAGTTCTCCATCGAGACCGCCGAGTGCCTGGGCCTCTGCGAGCAGGCCCCCTGCATCCTGGTGGACGACAAGCGCTACGGTGGCCTTTCGCCTGAGATGGTGGACCAGATCATCGAGGAGCTGAGGGGATGAGCGTGAAGCCGACCAACATCCTCCTTAAGGGCATGGAGAAGGAGAACTCCGCCTCGATCGACACCTACCTCGAGGACGGGGGCTACAAGGCCCTTGCGAAGGCCCTCGGGGAGATGAAGCCCGAGGAGGTCGTGGCCGAGGTGGCGAAGGCGCGGATCCGCGGACGCGGGGGCGCGGGCTTCGAGGCCGGCCGCAAGTGGGGGTTTTTGCCGAAGGGCCTCGACAAGCCGGTCTACCTGGCCTGCAACGCGGACGAGTCCGAGCCGGGCACCTTCAAGGACCGGCACATCATGGAGCACGTGCCGCACCGGTTGATCGAGGGCTGCCTGATCACCTGCTACGCCATCGGCTCGAAGACGGGCTACATCTACGTCCGCGGTGAGTTCCCGCAGGCGCAGCAGGCGCTCTGGAAGGCCATCGACGAGGCCCGCGACAAGGGATACCTCGGCGAGAAGATCCTGGGCACCGACTTCTGTTGCGAGATCTACGTCCACACCGGGGCCGGCGCCTACGTGTGCGGGGAGGAGACCGGGATGCTCTCGTCGATCGAGGGCGGACGCGGGCACCCCCGGCTCAAGCCGCCCTTCCCCGCGGTGGAGGGCCTCTTCCGCTGTCCGACGATCGTGAACAACGTGGAGACGCTCGCGAACGTCCCGTTCGTGATCGCCGAGGGGGCGGACGCCTTTCTCGCCCTCGGTACCGAGGACACCCCCGGACCGAAGCTGTTCTGCGTCTCCGGACACGTCGAGAAGCCGGGCTGCTACGAGTACGAGGCCGGCGCGAGCCTTTCGGACGTGATCGAGGCCGCGGGCGGCATGTGGCAGGGCCGGAAGATGAAGGCGGTCATTCCGGGTGGCGCTTCGGCGCACATCCTGAAGCCCGACGAGATCGATGTACCCATGGACTTCGGAGGCATGGCCAAGGCGGGATCCATCCTGGGCTCCGCCGGGATCGTGGTCGTGGACGAGACCGTCTGCATCGTGGAACTCCTTCGTAACGCTCTGGAGTTCTTCGCCCACGAGTCCTGCGGGCAGTGCACGCCGTGCCGGGAAGGCACCGGCTGGGCGAAGAAGATCGTCGCTCGCATCGAGGACGGCAAGGGAACGATGGAGGACATCGACAAGCTGTGGGAGGTGGCCGACAACTTCGAGGGGATGGGCGGCAAGACCATCTGTGCCCTCGCCGACGCCGCGGCCTGGCCCACCAAGTCCTACATCGAGAAGTTCCGTGAAGAATTCGAGGAGCACGTGCGGCTCGGTCGCTGCCCCCTGAAGGGGTGAGCGCCGACCGCGGAGCGAGAATATGCCGACGCTGACGATTGACGGCCGGGAAATCACCGTCGAGCCGGGCACGACGGTCATCCAGGCCGCTGAAGAGCTGGGAATCTTCGTCCCGCGCTACTGCTGGCACCCCGGGCTCGCCATTGCCGGGAACTGCCGCATCTGCCAGGTCGAGGTGGTGAAGCCGAAGCTCAAGTTCCCGTGCACCATCGCCTGCAATCTGATGTGCGGCGACGGCATGGTGATCGAGACGGACTCCGCCGAGGCGAAGAAGGCGCGCGCCGACGTGATGGAGTTCCTGCTGATCAACCACCCGCTGGACTGCCCGATCTGCGACCAGGCCGGCGAGTGCGTCCTGCAGGAGTACTCCTACGACCACGGCCACGACAAGACGCGGTTCACCGAAGAGAAGGTGCACAAGTCGAAGCGCGTGGAGTTCTCCGACAAGGTCACCTTCGACGGCGAGCGCTGCATCCTCTGCACCCGCTGCATCCGCTTCTGCGCGGAGGTGGTGGGCCAGGAGGAACTCTGCCTGGTGGAGCGTGGCGACCACCAGGAGATCGCCGTGGCCCGCGGCCGCAAGCTCGAGAACCCCTACTCGATGAACGTCATCGACCTCTGCCCGGTCGGAGCCCTGACGTCCACCGACTTCAGGTTCAAGAGCCGGGTCTGGTTCATGAAGGAAACGCCCTCCGCCTGCACTTCCTGCGCGCGGAACTGCTCGATCGACGTGGGCGCGCGCTGGGACAAGGTCATGCGCCTGACTCCCCGCGAGAACCAGGACATCAACAAGTGGTGGATGTGCGACTACGGTCGCCTGAACTACAAGTACGTCAACGCCGACGACCGCCTGGGCCACGCCTACGTCAAGGACGGGGGCAAGCTGGTCCGGGCGAAGGTCGACGATGCAATGGGCAGGGCGAGCGACCTGATCAACAAGTTCGTCGGCAAGAACGGCGCCGAGGCCCTGTTCGGGCTCGTCTCCGCGAAGCTGACGAACGAGGAGATCTTCCTGGCCCGCCGGTACCTCGCGGAGTCCGCGGGGACACCGAACATCGACCTCAAGGTGAAAGAGGGCGAGGGCGACGACTTCCTTCTGTGTGCGGATCGGAACCCCAACACCTTCGGCGCCAATCTGATCGGCGTTCCCGCCGAGGGCGGCGTCAGGACGGCGGATCTGGCCGCGGCCATCAAGGACGGCGGGATCAAGGCCGTGGTGATCTTCGGCGATGACTTCGATGATGACGCCGGGCTGCTCGAGGCCTTGTCGGGGCTCGATTTCCTGGTGGTCATGGGCTTCAGGCTCTCCGAGACGGCCAGGCTGGCCGACGTGGTGCTGCCGGGGGTCACCTTCGCCGAGAAGGAAGGCACCATCACGAACATCGAGGGGTTCGTTTCCAAGCTTAACCCGGCCCTCAAGCCTCCGGTCGAGGCGCGCCGGGATCTCGATATCCTTCGCGGGCTGCTCTCGCTCGCGGAGCCGAACGATGAGCTCCCGGGGGACGCGGAAGGCGTGTTCCGGATGCTCGGCGGTGCGGTACCGGCCTTTGCAGGCCTGAAGTACGGGGAACTCTACGCGGGTTCCCGCAAAGTGGCGACCGAGGCCGTCGCCGAAGCTGACTGAGGTTCGAGGGGCACGGACTGATGGACATCATGACCGATGTAGGCTGGCCGGCGATCAAGATCTTCGTGATCTCGCAGCTGGCGTTGATGCTCGTGGCCGTCCTGGTGTGGGCGGAGCGGCGGGTGGCGGCCCTGATTCAGGACCGGCTCGGTCCGAACCGGGTGGGGCCCCTCGGGCTCCTGCAACCGGTGGCGGACGTGATCAAGCTCTTCCTGAAGGAAGACCTCACCCCCGGCCACGTCAACAAGCCGTTCTTCATCCTGGCCCCGGCCATCTGCATGATGCCCGCCATCATCGCTCTGGCCGTGATCCCCTTCGCCGGCTCGGTGATCATCGCCGACCTCGACGTCGGGATCCTCTTCATCTTCGCGATCTCCTCGCTCGCCGTCTTCGGCATCACGATCGGCGGCTGGGCCAGCAACTCGAAGTTCTCGCTCCTCGGAGGCATTCGCTCCACG
>SWCD01011907.1_pt1 | contig 16512 bp, 19 predicted proteins | sample 4693011 | NCBI WGS metagenome assembly SWCD01 (sample SAMN10267278, study PRJNA491770) | bioreactor metagenome | isolation source: DHS bioreactor inoculated with marine | place: Japan: Omine Ridge, Nankai Trough | reverse complement strand
GCCGCGGTAGAGCTCTGCCATACCGCCCCGGGCAATCCGGTCAAGGAGAAGATATTTCCCATATTTTTCAGGTTTAAATTCTACCATTATACGCTAAAACACCCCCCAACAGGCCGTGCACTCCGTCATACCCCGCACCATTACGACACATGCCAGCCCCTTCTAAATCCTTGAACCTCTCCGCTCTGAAATAGTTGGTAAGTAACAAACAGGCGTCAACTCTAACTTTCGAAAATAACTCAAAATATGTACAGCACAATACCTATCGGTTCAGGCAAAAAAAATCAACGCATTCCTATCCCTATAATATCAGATAATACACCATAGCATATTCTTACCTTATTACCTGAAAAAACTACAAAAGAGTATGGAATTATCCGGGATTTTCCATGAATTGCGCTCTCTTAAAAGGGTTACAATATGCCTGCTTTCCTTAAAAGTTATTTTAATGGCAATCTTTAGTTTTTAAGAGATTTTTCTTTGTTTTGTTGGGCCTGAATCCAGCCCACACGAATGGAGTATTGTTGACCGGCATTTTGCCAGTCTGAACATAAATCGGTATGGAGCTTCATGGGCCTGGGTGCGTCTTTGCCTTTCACCTTCCGGCACACGCCGGACTGGACATCATCCACCTTAAAAAATTTGCAGTTAAGACATACCTTTTCCATAGTTTACTTCCTGACAAAGATTTCTTTTTTCAACGTTGACGAACACCAGCCATAATTAACTTTCTTTAATAAACATATTAGCATCAGTTGAACAGGATAAATTCTTTGCTCTGCATACAATTTTGCAACCTGATCTTTCTTTTCTTATCAGGCGAAAAATCTTCTTCCTCCATTTTGTTGCAATGAAAGCGAGGGGTTAGGGGACAGATTGTCACGCCAGATTCTGACCAGCCCCGACCAGATTCTGGTCTCGTCTTTTTTTGTTTCTCTTCCTCACTCGCCCGCATTTAAAAAAAATACCCCCGTTTTCAGGGTGATAGCTTTTTTTGCTTCATCCCGAAGCCCACGGCATAAAACCTGTAATTGCTGGAATAGATTCATCAACCCACAGATACTTTTATTTACATATATTATTTTTTCACCAGGAGAGGGAGAACTCATGAAGCAAAAAAAACATCGTTTAAAACTGGCTTGCCTGTTGGCGGCAACCCCCATTTTTTTGGCATTATCTGCCATGGGTACACCGGCTCAGGCTGCTGATCTAATGCCCGATGACTGCGTCAAATGTCATGAAACCGCACCCAAAGATATTGCCAGCAACGGCGGGGCCCATAGAACCGAGATTTCTTGTATCGAATGTCATGATGGCCATCCACCTATTTCAGGAGAAAACATCATCCCTCAATGTAGCCAGTGCCATGAGGGAACGAAGCATTACAAGCTCGACAACTGTTCCTCCTGCCATAACAACCCCCATACACCGCTGACAATCTCCATTGACGACAACCTCACTGAGCCATGTCTGACCTGTCATACAGACCAGATGGCTCAACTTCAGCAGCATGAAAGCAAGCATACCCAGGTAAGCTGCTCCACCTGTCATCGCGATCAGCATAAGATGATCCCAGACTGTATGCATTGCCATTCGCCGCATAGTAAAGAGATGACCCAGAAAGACTGCTTATCTTGCCATAAGCCGCATATGCCTATGCAGGTCACCTACCCGGCTGAAACACCTTCAGCAAGCTGCGCCAGCTGTCATGACGATGTCTTAAGTCAGCTTGAGGCTAACCCGGCCAAGCATGCCAAGATTTCCTGTGCAACCTGTCATCAGGAGAAGCATAAGATGATTCCGGCTTGTAGCTCCTGTCATGGCGAGCCGCATCCGGAAACCATGCACAAGAACTTCCCGAAATGTGGTCAGTGTCATGGCATTGCCCATGATTTAAATAAATAAAATCTACCGGCCTTGTTCGGCCGATTTGCATAAAAAAAGGACCCTGCTCTTAAAAGCAGGGTCCTTTTTTTATTGTGACAACCATCGATCCGTCTTCATTATTCGTGATACACTGGCGCCATGAATCTTTCTATTCTTGCCATACTAACTCTTATTATGATTCTGGCTTTCAGTGCAGAGATGGCTTGGGGTGCTTTGCGGATGAAAAGCCTTGGCACCATCAGTCCTGAAGTTTCTGAACCTGAGCCTGCTGTCTCAATCATTTTTTCAGCCTTGAACGAAGAAGAGACAATCGTTAAAGCCCTGCAGTCGCTTGTTAAGCTTGACTACAACAACCTTGAAATTATAGCGGTTAATGATCGCTCCACAGATACTACCGGCAAGCTTCTAGAGCAACAAGCAGCTCTTTCTTCCAAAATCAAAGTCCTCCATATAGACGCCCTGCCAGCCGGTTGGCTTGGCAAAAACCACGCCCTGCACTTTGGCGCCCAGCATGCCCGGGGCGATTTTCTTCTCTTTACCGATGCTGATGTCAGCCTAGAAGCAACAACCTTGAAACGCGCTATCAGGCACATGCAGGACAAAAAGATCGATCACCTCAGTCTTTTCTTTTCTGCTCAAATCACTGGTGGTTTACTCAACATGGTTGTTGTTGAACTGGGTGTTAATATCGCAGCACTTCTTAAACCCTGGAAGGCTTCAGACCCAAAAAGCTCCCATGCCATAGGTATAGGGGCTTTTAATTTAGTAACAAGAGAGGCTTACAACGAAATAGGAGGACATACTAAAATTGCCATGTCTCCCATTGATGATGTGATGCTGGGTGTACTTCTCAAAAAACACGGCTTTCAGCTGGAATGTCTTCAGGGAGGCCAATTTGTCAAGGTTCCCTGGTACACTTCGCTGTCAGCCATGTTGAACGGCTTAGAAAAAAACAGCTATGCCGCCCTTGATTATAATCTCTGGAAGGTTGTTGGCGTCAGTATTGTCATGCTCGCCGCCGGTATCTGGCCTTATTGGGCCCTCATTTTTACAAGCGGCACAACAAGGCTCCTTAATGCTGCCATTGTTGGTTGCTATTTTCTACTTTTCGGTGCGGCAATCCATTTCGCCGGCCTTCCCAAAAAGATCCTGTTTTGGCTGCCCATTTCAACCCACATACGACTTTACACACTCTGGCGAGCAGTTTGTGCTACAATCCATCAAGGCGGTATTAATTGGCGCGGTACCTTTTATCCTTTGGCAGAGTTGAAAGCACATCATATCCCCATGCAAGGAGTAAGGCATGACAAAAGGAACAGCAAATAAAAGAGCACGCCAGGAGGCGCTCATTCAGCTTGGTAAAGATTTGACCAGAAGATCTCACTCACATTGCGAGTTGTGTGGTAAGGGAGGCACAAGGCTGGCCGCAATTGAGGTTCCACCATTACCCACTGAGCCAGATTTAGAACACTCCATATTCATCTGCGAACAATGTCAGGAAGAGATGGACCCGAAAAATCTGCGCTCGCAATACTGGCGATTTCTTGAAACAGCTATCTGGAGCGAGCTGCCACCTGTGCAGATCACGGCTGTCAGATTGACACGGCAATTTAGTAACCAGGGTGAAAATTGGGCCACCACATTACTGGAAAGCCTCTACCTGGAGCCGGACATAATTGACTGGCTTGATGGATCGTGACAATCGGGAATTATTTGGACTTGCGACGAATAACGGTGTTACTCGAAGCAGAGGTTTTACCCTTCCCATCCCCTGAGAGATCCTGTTCACCTACCGGGACATCACCCACCTGGTGATTGTCGGCATTAGCCATACGAATAGCCAATTTACGGCGATGAGCCGGCATCTCTTTAAAGGTAAACTCTTTCTGGCCATCCTGGGCCTGAAACCGCTGCCACTCGGCCTTCCAGCCTTCACGATACCACAGAGAATGATAGGTACCTTCATGCCGTTGTTGGGTATACTTTCTTTTGGCACTCTCAAGACATAGTTTTTTCATACTTCTAAAACACCCGGCTTAGCTTGCGCGAAAACTAAACCATCAAACATTTAAAACTTTTAAAGAAAATGGTTTTGTTCTGACCAACATCACCCCGCGATGATAATCAAAAACCACCTCCACCCCCTAACAAATACTTTAACTTAAGCGTATACTAACTCTCTGAATCTGCTTACAAAACTTGTTGTCAAGCATAGCCTTAAATAGGAAAAACTACCAGAAAAAAATACAATCAGAAACAATATCAAGCCCTTACATTAGGCTCTAACTATAGGATAGGCAGCTTTGCTAGAAAACTCAAACTTTAAATCATAGCAGGAGATATAAATTATCTCCTGCTATCCGCAGCCACGTGGTCTGATCGATACAAAACAAAAAAGCGGCATAACCCCGAAGGATTATGCCGCTTTACTCAATAGAAAAGGGAGGTGCCGGAAAGGGTCAGGAAGCCTGCTCCAAGGCAACACTTACTGCCACCGAAGCACCAACCATAGGATTATTCCCCATACCGATCAGACCCATCATCTCCACATGGGCGGGCACAGAAGAGGAACCGGCAAATTGGGCATCAGAATGCATGCGGCCCATGGTATCGGTCATACCGTAGGATGCAGGCCCGGCACCCATATTATCAGGATGCAGGGTACGGCCTGTACCACCACCGGAGGCTACCGAGAAATACTTCTTGCCCTGCTGGACACATTCCTTTTTATAGGTACCAGCCACCGGGTGCTGGAAACGGGTAGGGTTAGTGGAGTTACCAGTGATGGAAACATCGACACCTTCCAGGTGGTTAATGGCTACGCCCTCGCGGACATCATCGGCACCATAGCAGCGCACCTTGCCGCGATCACCTTCGGAGTAGACAGTCTCCTCAACAATGCTGACCTCGCCTTTGCTGTAATCAAAGGCGGTCTTGACATGTGTGAATCCGTTAATCCGGGCGATGATATGAGCAGCATCTTTACCAAGGCCGTTTAAGATAACCTTAAGAGGCTCTTTACGAACCCGGTTTGCTGACTTGGCAATACCAATGGCACCCTCGGCAGCAGCAAAGGACTCATGACCGGCCAGAAAAGCAAAGCATTTGGTCTCATCACGTAGCAGCATGGCAGCCAAATTACCGTGTCCAAGGCCGACTTTGCGATCAGCCGCCACAGAACCGGGAATACAAAAACTTTGCAAGCCTTCGCCGATTGCCGCAGCAATATCAGAGGCCACGGTGAGCTTCTTTTTGATGGCAATGGCTGCGCCTACGATATAAGCCCAGCAGGCATTCTCAAAACAGATGGGCTGGATCTCTTTGACCAATTTATAAACATCAACCCCGTAATCTTCGCAGATCTGGCGCGCCTCTTCGAGGGACGCGATACCATACTGCTCAAGCACAGGAGTAATCTGATCGATTCTTCTTTCATATCCTTCAAACAATGACATGTTCTTTCTCCTTAATGCTTACTCTTTACGAGGGTCGATGGTTTTAACGGCATCAGCAAAACGGCCATAGATGCCCGTGGCATCTTCCAAGGCCTTATTGGCATCAACGCCTTTACGGATGGCATCCATCATCAGCCCGAGGTGGACAAATTTATAACCGATGATTTCATCATTAGCATCCAAACCGTTTTCCAAAACGTATCCCTCAGCCATTTCAAGATAACGAGGACCCTTGCGGGCTGTGCCGTACATGCTGCCAGTTACCGAACGAAGCCCCTTACCCAAGTCTTCAAGACCGGCGCCGATGGGTAGACCGCCTTCAGAAAAGGCTGACTGGCTACGGCCATAAACAATCTGCTGGAAGAGTTCGCGCATGGCCACATTAATGGCATCACAAACCAAGTCGGTGTTCAAAGCTTCAAGGATGGTCTTGCCTGGTAAAATCTCAGAAGCCATGGCTGCCGAATGGGTCATACCTGTACAACCCACGGTCTCAATCAAGGCCTCTTCAATGATACCGTTTTTGATGTTCACAGTGAGCTTGCAACCGCCCTGATGAGGGGCACACCAACCAACACCGTGGGTCAGACCGCTGACATCACCTATCTCTTTAACCTGGGTCCAGCCACCTTCTTGGGGGATGGGAGCCGGGCCGTTTTTGGGGCCCTTGGCCACACAGCACATTTCTTCAACTTCAGAAGAATAGATCATGGTTTAACTCCAAAATATGGGTTCTAACTATGGGATATTACAGTACATACCTTCTTCCAAGCGTGCTGAAGCCGACCATTCCCGTCGTAAAATCAGGGGGAAACATCCCTTATTGCCTAGCCCAAGCACCACATCCATATAACCCATTTGACGAAAAAAACCAGACCTCGCCCCTACCTTTTTCTAAGACAATTATTGTCCTGCCTTTACCATGATATACCTTTTAAGCTGACCATACTGAGTAGCAGTCAAGGATACCTTGCCTTTTTTTCTGGCAAGAATAGCTTGCCACTGCTCTGCACTTCGTTCCTCAGGGAAAATAAAGTCATGACAACGGCCACATTCTCTTAGAAAATAACGCTTACCCTTGCTAACATCCTCATTTCCTGGATTCAAAGATGAAGAAGGGGGGCTGAAAACACAGCCCCCCAGTCCAATGAGGAGAAAAGAAAAAAACAACTTCCTCATGATACGCTCCTTAAAATTGCCAACCGATACCAAAGTTGATGGTGTTATCCGGATCAGTATCCGCCTCAGACTTCAACACTTGATAGTCGGCTTTGACCACCACGTTCGGGGTAGGATGGAAGGTGATGCCCATGGTCCAGTCGTGCCTGTCTTTTGAAGGATCGGCAAGTACACCTGTCGGCATATCATACTGGGTATCGTACTCGTCATAGCGGACAAAAAGTGCAGCGTCAGCCTTGCTCAACTTTCCGGTACGCCACGAATCAGGAAAGACATGATAAGCTGCTTCCAGATAGTATCCAAAAATCTCCTCAGCAACACCTGCAGCCAGATTCTCAGCATTGTTGATTTTTTCCAAGGCCACGGCACCTGCAAGATCTAAATTTTTATAGCTGAAATCAAAATCAGCCTCGCAGATGGAAAGATCGGCCACCAGATCAGGGTCATCACCTTTATTGCCGTTATTAAGACCGGAATAGTAATGGGAGGCGCCGACACGCATCTGCAGATCACGCTCTGCAAAAGGAGTGTAATCTAAGCGGATAACATAGGCCGGATCATTCAAGCTGGGCCGCTCCTTGAGACGACTGCCCCTGATTCCTGAACTGCTGATCTCAGAGCCGTCCAGTCCGCCAAGAAATGCAAGCTGATAACTAACATCACCAACAGAGCCAAACAGCCCAGCACCATCAGACCACCACGTTGTGGGAATGACATACTTATAGAAATTAGGGCGCTCAACACCGTTAAAGGTGGTGGGCTCGTGTACCTGGTTGAGACGACCGACCGGTACAAGTGTGCGACCCACCCGGATATTGGCGTAGTCAGCAAGCAAAAAATCGAGGTAGGCCTGCTCAAGCTCTAACTCGCCACTGTCTCCAGACGAAACCATAGCATGCTCTATCTCGATCTCTGAGGTAAACTTGATCCAATCGGCAAAATCATAGCCGATATAGGCCACAAAACGGTGGATATCAAATTGGTCATTTGAATCACCATTCGCATCATCACCTTCAACAATATTGGCATGAACTTCACCGTAACCACCGAAAGAAAATTTTGAGAAGGCGTTTGAAAGGGTGCTTGCCCCAGAATCCCCAGTCGAGTCTCCGGTACTGCTTGCTGCAGTCATACGTTCTTCCATTTCTGCCAAATCTTTGTTTTTTTCATCAAGGGCATCCACCAACTTCTCCACGGTGGTTTCAAGAGTAGACAATCTGTCATCATACTCTCCTGCAACCGCAGGGGCTGCCGCCAACGTCAGTGCCATTGTGAGTGCTGCTAGTTTTTTCATGTTCATATCTCCTTGCCATGAATAAAGGTTTGTTAAAAGTTAGGCGTACCTAAAACAGTTCAGCCCAGACTAATATCTGGATCTATTTCGCAAGTCAAGCTTTTTTTAGGCTTGCCTAACTTTTTTACCACCAGGAGATATCCCCCCCACCCTTATTTAATCGAAGCACTAAAGCATACAGACATCCTGCGCAGGATGTTTCGCACACAAAAAATATCTTGACAATCAAACTAAACAAAGGCATATTGTCGCATAATGGCCTTCGTGAACCCGCAACACAACCACCTGCTTAGGCTAAAGACAGAGGATAATAAGAGAAGAGGAGCAGAAGCTCTGCCCATGAGAGAAACACCCGAACAGGGCTTTTGAGGTACTACGATAATGGAATATGATTCTTTTTTTTGGGTGGCATTGCAGTCAAGCCTTGTGCTCGGACTCATCCACGGCATTAACCCCTGTGGCCATTCCTGGCTTGTGCTTGCGCCCTTTGTAGCCGGCAAGAAGGACGGCAGAAAGGTGAGCTTTCTGACCATTGCCTTTCTGGCTGGCACGGCAGCGGCTTGCCTTGCGCTCGGTGCAAGTCTCGGTGCTATCTCCCAGGTTATTCCCGCAAACCTGCAGTGGTGGGTTGAAATTGGCACCGGTGTCGCGCTGGCGGCCATTGGCCTGGTTTTGATTATTAAACCGACCATCCTCCACAACCATGATCACAGCCATCAACATGAAGAGGAGCATGATCACCATCACGACCACGGTCACGGGCATGGACATCAAGAAATACCACATCACAATACCGAGGGTTGCTGCGGCCACCACCACACCAAAAAAGAACATGCCACTGCCGTGGCCCTTTTTGGAGTTGGGTTTGTTAATATGATCATCCCCTGTCCCACGGTTGCAATCATGTACGGCTATGCCCTTGACTCAGGAAGCATCACAAAGGCAACCCTGGTCTTTGCTGCCTATGCGCTGACCACCGCCATTGCCGTGGCAGCTGTAATTTACGCAATATTTAAGGTCACCAGCCTGCTTCACAAGCTGAACCAGCACTGGGTGGAAAACGCCATTATGCGTACTGCAGGCGTCATCACCCTGGTCTTCAGCACGTACTCCCTTGCACCCCATATCGCCTAATCAAAATGGAAGGACAGATGGACACAAAACTGGAATACCTCAGCCAGCAAATCATTGAATTTTACGATAAGATTTCCTCATGGGAACAGGAGGTGGTGAAAGAGTCAGGCCTGACACCCACGCAGATGCATGCCATTGAGATCATTGGTCATGCCGAAGAAATACGGATGAAGGAGTTATCCGAACAGATGGGCCTTACCACCGGCACCATCACAGTGATGGTGGATGGCCTTGAGAAACAGGGGGCTGTACAAAGGAAACGACACGAGGTGGACAAACGTTCCATCCTGGTGGTGCTGACAGATATGCCCTGTATCACAAAGAAGTTGGCTACCTGTCGGCAGCTCTTACCAAAATGAATTTGCAGCTCTAAGAACAATCAGGGGATAGGGGCAATGCCTTTGGCCTTTCTGCCTTTGACCTCTCCCATCTTCCGGAAGATTTCCATTACCTCTGGAGGCATTTTCTTTTTACCATCAGCCATACCCTTCATCTGGTCGGCCAGATAAGAGTGATTCATCAACAAATCTAACACTGCAACCATGAACTCCTGCTTCCAGCGACTGAGCTTTTCGAGGTTCTGAAATTTATGCATGAAAAAGAGTTTTGCGGCCCGGGCCAGTTCTTTTTCAAGCTCAGGGATAGTCATCTTCTCCGGCTTCACCACCGGTTCAACAAGGTTATAACGTCGAAAATCCGTACTGACCACATGGGGCTCCAGCGTCTCATAAAGGTCAGCATAGGGCCAGGGAGCAATGGCCAGAAAAAAGGCCATATCAGGGTTATAATGCTTGGCAAGCTCAATGGTCTTGCTGATTGATTCCGGAGTCTCGTTGGGCATGCCAAGGACAAAAGAAGTTTCCGAGACAATATCAGCACCATTAATGATATCAATGGCCTGCTTGGACTGCTCTATCTTGGTATTCTTCTTGAAAAGATTCAGAGTGTCCTGCGAGCCTGCCTCGACTCCGACATAGATATGCTCCACCCCTGCCTCGCGATACTTATCCATGATATCAGCATCACGAAGAATATCATCCACCCGGGTTTCCATGAGAAGCTGGACGCCAACCTGGCGCTCAATCAACAAATCAAGAATGCGCTCCCAGCGTTCCCTGTCCAGGGTGGGAATCTCATCAGCCAGCATGGCCACAGTAACGCCATGCTCTTTATTAAGATGGGCCAATTCATCAACAAAATTCTCGGCACTACGAGCCCGCCACGAACGCTTCCAGAAGAGCTGCTGGGAGCAAAAAGAGCAATTCTGCTGGCAACCGCGTGACGAAGAAACAATAGCCAGAACCGAATCTTTTTTGGGGCGATAGGTATAGATGGGCCACTCCACCAAATCCCAGGCAGGCTTTAGGCTGTCGAGGTCTTCAATAAAAGGACGCTCACCTGTTGTTACCACCTTGCCCTCTTTTTGGTAAGCAAGACCTGTCACCTGATCAACATCTCCGTCGTTATTCAGGCAGTCAAGAAGCTCGGGCAGAGTTTCTTCACCCTCGCCCAAAACAATGTAGTCCACTGTGTCGGCATGCTGTCGAAAGATGTCCTCATAACAAAAGGTGGCATGGACATTCCCCAGAACTGTCACTGTCTGCGGATTAATCTTCTTAGCCAGAGCCAACAACTCCAGCGCATCATCAATGGAGGCAGTAAACGAAGTGGTGGCTACGACGTCTGCATTAAACTCTTTAATGCGCTTTTCAATATCAGGCCACTCATGCCAATGGGACATGGCATCGTAATAATCGACCTCATAGCCTGCCTCTCGCAACGCACCGGCAATATAGACAAAGCCGAGATTAAGCCATGTGCCTGCCGACTCCACTACCCCGGAATGGTAAGGTGGGGTTATGAGAGAGACTTTTTCAATTTGATTCATCACTTGCTTGCGGCTCTGCCTTATTGTCGTCGTGAGATTTACTGGGGCTGCATTTGCACGAATTTTTCTTGTCTGCAGCCTCTTTCAGGGTTTGGCTGTTTTCTTTCTGCCCTGCCCGGATCATTGGATCTGCCACCGTTGAAGCGCAGGTACATCCTTCTGAGGTGCCAACCTGTTTGTCACTGATCTTTTTAGTCATGAGCCTTCTCCAGCACTTTACATATCTTACTCAAGCCCACGACCTTCCTGGTCATTAAATAATCAGTAATCTTATTAAACAGCTTGCCGCTTGGCATGCCCCCGGAGTAGCCGATCACATAGGCTCCATGTTCATGGCTCCAGCGGCCAAGAATCTCAAAGCCGCCTTTATGGGTCATCCCCAGGTTGTCTGTCTGCACCCCTAAAACCATACCCCGATTTGCTAGGTCATAATGGCGAAGCAGGCCGATAACGCCATCAGCAACCGGCTCTAGGGTCTCGGGGTCAACTGCCATTGTTCGTGTCCAGGCCGGGCTTTTCTTATACCGCTTATCTTCGCAGGCTCGGAGGCTATTGTTCAACACATTGTCAAAATAATTAGTACTGCTTTCTGCTGTTCCCAGCACATTAATACAATACTCCTGGGCAATGCCAAAAATTAAGCTGCACAGTTGAAAATATTCTTCTTTGGTGCAGTCGCCGAACTGGCCCATATAACCGCCGCCGTCGCAAACCCGGGAACCTGGCGGCAGATTGAAGACAAGTTGTTCTTTATGGCACTCCTTTAAAAAATAGATCAATGCTGATGTGGCACCGATTATGGCAAGGGGCTCTCCACTTTTTTCAGCGTGTTTAATGGCAACAAGCAGCTTTTTTACATCGAGCCCCGTATGGCCGACTAAAAAAGCACTGTCCTTTGTGCCGAAGCGTTTGCGCACCTCTTCCATGCCGATAGCCATACCCATCCCAGGAGCCATTTTCGGAGAAGGCACAAGAAACACTATTTTCATCCGCTCCACATCAGGGAAGAGATATTCCTTGGTCATTGCTCCGTTGGCCTGCAGCACCAATGACAGGGATCCGGTATCACGGTAAACTTTACCTCGATTTTTCCGGCCTGTCGTACCACTGGTAAAATTTGACTGAACAGCCTTTTCAAGGGGAAATGAAGCGAGGTCATGGGACTTAAAAGCGGCAGATGGCACAGCAGGAATCTCAGACCAGCTGGTCACCGAGTCCGGGGTTCTCTTCTTTTCCCTGCAGTACTCTTGATACGGCTCAATATTCTGAAACTGTATTTCGAATTCACGTAGAGCCAGCTCATTGAACAATGACTGGTTGTCATAATCGACGCCATGGACCATGTAGTCTAAAATGTCTGCGTCAAGCTGCTTCACATTCTTATTGTCCAAAAAAACTCCTAAAAAATATGAGTGTACTGCCACCAAATGCCTGCACCAAAAACAGAAAACAAAACTATATGTTTGAATATGAGCATTTTCCGGCGTTTCTGTTCCATTTCCTTACCGTAAGCATTGTCCACATAGGTAAATGTCCTGCCGGCTCCGGTCATAAAAACCAGCACCACACAGCCTAAGCCAATAAAGAAAAACTGCTTTTGGATCGAATTGATGGCCACGGCAAGGCCACTCTCCATTTTATACTTACCAAGCAAGGCAACGGCCAGCACGGTGGCAGCCCAGCAACCCGCGGCGAAATCATGCATAAAGCCGATAAATATGGTCAGTCCTTTTTTCATCTTACAAAAGATACTCAGTATGGATTGTTTTGGTGATGAACGGGATGATAAACAAAGTTGCAACAACAAAAATAAAACAAATGATCATGCAATAGGCAGCTTTACGCTCTTTTAAAGCCATAAAGCGGCGCATATGCAGATACAAACCAAACAGCAGCCAAGTGATTAAAGACCAAGTTTCGATGGGGTCCCAGGCCCAATATCTCCCCCAGCTTTTATAGGCCCAAATAGATCCGGCAATGATCGAAATGGTCCAGAAGACAAAACCCATACCGCAAAAACGGTAGGAAAACATATCAAGCCCCGCAAGCTCGGGAAGTCTTGTGTAAATCGGTTTTTCAGGAGTGCGCTGTTTCAAAATAAAAAAAACAGCGCATGCCAAGGAGATTAAGATAGTACCGAGGGTGAGCTTGGCAAAGAGGATGTGGACAATGAGCCAGAAGGTCTGGAAAGTACCGGGCAGATTTTGGATCTGTGGAGTGGAGAAAATCCCCATGCCGATTAATAAAAAACCCATCGGTAAAACAACCATACCGGCAAACCGTAATTTAGGCCGCCAATATGAGACAACAAGAAAGGTGGCCATGACGATCCACACCGTCGAGGAAATACCCTCAAACTTATTGAGATACGGGCCATGGCCGGTCATGTACCACCTGACAACGGTTGCCGCACTATGAGCTACCAGGCCAAAGACAGTCCCCCATAAACCCCAGGTTAATTTTGCCTTTGCCTCAAAAAAAACAGCCCAAGTGAAGAAAACCGTGGCCAGCACATAAAAAGTGACAGCGGTCCAATAACATATCAATTCCGAAATAAACATCGCTTCCTGCCTTGTGGCCTTAAATACTTAGAGGGCTGTTACTGTTTGGACTCATATTTTTCCGGGTAAGGCCAATACATCAACACCAAGCCGATGGTGGCCAGCAAAAAACCGGTATAAAGCAATGGGATTCCATAGCTCCGGGCCGCTATAATTCGTGTCCAGTATCTTGTGTCAAAAAAATGGAGGGTTATTTCTTTTGTCAGCGGCACTGAGTCACCCAGGTTCATTCTGCCATCAAAAAGAACCTGGTTACTGTTAGACACCTGTAAATCAACCACCGGTTTTTCAATAAAAAAAGAGGGTTTGGATGTATCCGGCCAAAAACTCATATTAAAAACAAACGGTGTTTCGGGAAAATCATTTTTCCCTGTCACAGGCCTATACTTATTTCCTGTGGCGTTTAATAAAAAATGGGTGGCTACCGGACGCTTATCCTGAAACGACAAGACAAAGGTGAGGGAGTAGCCAAAATCGTTGCCCTGATACAGGGTTACATCGTTGTACTGTATGGGCTTACTCAAGCTGAGCTGCACAGGTGCAGTTTGCTCATTGGCGGTTTGTGCCAGCATGAGTTTACTTTTCAGTGATTTTTCGTCATCATTTTGCCAATAATCCACCTTGAAGCTGGCAAGTGCCAAAAAAAAACCCGGATCAAACTGCTCTGCAAAATTCCCGTGGTTTGTTCGTGTCCAGTTTTCTTGTTTTGCCTCGAAGGTTTCACCCTCAATAATCTGAACCTCGCCCCATTGAAAAAAGGAAAGGCCATAAAGCGCTGCAGTAACGACAACCACAAGGCTTAAGTGAAACAAAAACACACCGCTTTTGGCCAGATAAAAAGAGAGGGGCCTGTGATCTGGCTGATCTTTACTCTTTTTTAACAGGCTGCGAAGTTGATCCCAGGTGGTGAGGCACAAGGCCAGCCAGAGGAGGCCAATGAGAGCAAGAAACCAGGCCGAGGTATAAATCTGGTCGAGCTGCAAAAAGGCGATGGTTTTTGCAAAGAGAGGGTTTGTCTCATGAAGAGTTTCAAAGTAAGCCTCGCCCCGAAAAACCTTTTGCGGAATAAACGCACCAACCACAATACTACAGGTGATAAAGGTAAGGAGAAGCACAACATTTCTTGGCCGCAACAGCAAACGCTTTGCTTCATTTAAAAGAGACATCGAGTTAAAACAGTTTGGCCATGAAGAGTTTTATCAAGGATCATAACCTCCAACCCGGGCTCCCTCATCAGGGTGACGGTTGGCTCCGCAGGCAGAGCCGTTGGCCCAACAATTATCCTTGTCGTAATTTTGACCTGCGACGTCGGTTGCCTTTTTAAAGCCAAGAATAAGAGGGAAGTGGGTGCCATCCGGATTGTCAATCCTATACGGTGCCGGGTCTGTCTCATAGCCGATAAGCCTGCTCCGGGCTCCATGGGGGATGGGGCTGTGACATGAAATACAAAGATACCCGGTGCCGCTGGGGTATGATATTCGGTAGGGGTTGCCCGTATAATCACGATCAGCATGCTCGTCATGGGCGATATTATAAAACCCATTGGCTGATGTATTCCAGATAGGGTGGCATTTCAGGCATAAGAGCTGGCTTTGTGCTGCAGCGTATCTAGTTGGATAGTTTCTATCATCCACATCGTTCAAGGTCCAATACTGGCCGTCTGGTCGCTTGGGCCAGTAGGAGTTATTGGTGCCTTTCAGCATGTTCAGGCTTGATGAACCATGGGGGCCGACAGCGCCCGTCGCACTTTCATCATCCGCACCATGACAGTCGGAACAATACATGGTCTGCACACCAACCCTACCGGTCACATTCCAGGGTGATTTTAAACGCACCGTATCGAGTGATTTAGGGGAGTAAGACCCAGTCTGACTATTTAGACCATTCCGAACCGGATGAACGCCTGTTCTGTTCACACTAAACTCCATACTCTGGTCTGTGGATGGAATACCGGACGGCCCGGTGAAGGTGCTGATCCCATTACCTGTCTGAAAAGCATAGTTAGAATGGCATTTAAGACAAATCTGGTACTCTTTGGTGGACTCGGTCAACTCTGTATAGCTTACCGGCGGAGAAAGCCAGGCAACAGACTCCACGGCCGGTTCAACACCCCATACTCCGGTCAGCACCCCTGAGACTTTATTGTTATCTGCAGGTGTCGCTGTCAGATAATTGTGAGTCGAGCCGGTGAACGGATTAGCCCCTGTGAAATAATTTATCGTATGCGGTTCATGGCAGTCGGCGCATTCAACATGACGATTGCCTCCACGAAAGGGAGCTCCGCCCTGCCCTTTCTCCATGACACTGATAGTGTGGCGGTCTGCAATATCATCTGTGGGATGACCATAAATTTTATCGAACTGAGCAGCTACATTTGGTGAAACAGGAGAACCGTCGTGACAGGTTTCACACAGCACTTCCTCTTTGGCAAAACCTAAGACAGGAGAAGCTGTATTGGTGCCGGATGAAGGGATGGGCTCGGAACCTTCAATGCTGGCATGCTGCTCATGGCAGTGACCACAATTACCAGTGGCATAGGTAGTGAATTTTGAATCTATTGTTGAGCGGTCAACACCACTAACACTGTTGCCATGTGATGATGACAAATAGCTGCCGGCCTCGCTCGCAGGCGGACACAACAGTACAAGGCTTGCCAATACAAGTACTGTCTTTATTTGAAATTTCAAAAGCTTTGCCATCTTCATACTTCTCCCACCTTGGCAGCAGCTTAAAACCGATGAGCCGCCTCAATATTTGCCAGCCAACTTCTTGAATCAGGTACTCAATTTATCAAGCTCTGCTTTAACCAGGCCTAAGGCTTCCTTAATCTTCTCGTCGGCAGCCCCGGCTTCATTAACACTGGTTTGAATACGCTTCACCTTCACGTTTAAATCATTAATGGTCTGATTGGTGATAGCCGCAAAATCCTGGAGGGTATCACCCTCACGCAGGACAACCTTTACAGTAAGATCACCCTGTCCCACCTTGCGGAGATCCTCTTCAATATGGTAGAGAGGCCCGGCGATTTTCTGCGGCAAAAAGAGGGCAAGCAACAAGCCGCTCACCAGGCTCACTGCGGAGCCTGCCAAAATGACGGGTAATAGGAGGTCACTG
>SWCD01011561.1_pt1 | contig 16515 bp, 15 predicted proteins | sample 4693011 | NCBI WGS metagenome assembly SWCD01 (sample SAMN10267278, study PRJNA491770) | bioreactor metagenome | isolation source: DHS bioreactor inoculated with marine | place: Japan: Omine Ridge, Nankai Trough | reverse complement strand
AAGCGCCGCCTGATCACGCCGTCACCAACTTTCGGGCATAGCTCTTGTCATAGTGATACAAACCCACAATCGCTAAGCTGTTTATTTTATAGTGAAAGCAGCCTTTCGCTGCACTACAGAATTTCAGCACTCTGGGCGCGTTCCAGTCATTTGCCGCACGCGGCTTGACCGTCCGCTGTCGGGAAACTGTCCAGACTTTGCGAAGGTTACGATCTGCGCATCGCGCGTGTTCGCGTGAACTGCGGACCCGTCACTCGCGCCGCGCTACGCCGCCGAGCCGCCCACCGTCAGCCCGCCCATCAGAACCGTGGGTTGGCCCACGCCCACGGGCACCCATTGGCCCTGTTTGCCGCAATTGCCCATGCCGGGATCGAGGGCCATGTCGTTGCCCAAGCCCCGGATTTGCTGGAGTGCGGTGGCGCCGTCGCCGATCAGGGTGGCGCCTTTGACGGGTGCGCCGATCTGACCATTCTTCACGCGGTAGGCCTCGGTGCAGGAAAAGACGAATTTGCCGTTGGTGATATCGACCTGACCGCCGCCAAAGCCCACGGCATAGATGCCGTCCTTCAACTCGGCTACCAGATCGCCGGGTGTGGCGGAGCCACCCATCATATAGGTGTTGGTCATGCGCGGCATGGGGGCGTGGGCATAGCTCTCGCGGCGCCCGTTGCCGGTGGGGGCCACGCCCATCAGGCGGGCGTTCTGGCGGTCCTGCATATAGCCCACGAGGATGCCATCCTCGATCAGAACATTGCGGGCCGAGGGCGTGCCTTCGTCGTCAATGGTGATGCTGCCGCGCCGGTCGGGGATGGTGCCGTCGTCGAGCACGGTCACACCGGGGGCGGCGATACGTTGACCCATGAGACCGGCAAAGGCGGACGAGCCCTTGCGATTGAAATCGCCCTCAAGCCCATGACCGATGGCCTCGTGCAAGAGGATGCCGGGCCAGCCGGGGCCAAGCACCACATCCATGGTGCCCGCGGGGGCCGGTTCGGCATCGAGGTTGACGAGCGCTATGCGCAGCGCCTCGCGGGTCTTGGCCTGCCAGTCGGCGGGATCAAGCAGGCCATCCAGCCCAACACGCCCGCCGCCCCCGGCGCTGCCGCTCTCGCGGCGGCCCTCCTGTTCGACGATGATCGAGACATTGACGCGCGTCATCGGGCGGATGTCCTGCAGGTCTTGGCCATCGGGGCGCAGGATCACGACCTCTTGCAAGGAGGCCGCAATCGAGGCCGTGACCTGTACGACGCGGGCATCAAGGCCGCGCGCGAAAGCGTCCATCTCGCGCAGCGTGTCGAGCTTGACCGGAAAGGAGGCCCCGGCGATGGGATCGGCATCGGTATAGAGGCGACGATTGGTCGGGGTTGGCCCCGCTGCCAATGTGCCGCCGCCTGCACCCACGGCGAGACGCGCGGTTTCGACCGCGCGTTTCAGCGCGGCCTCGGTTACTTCGGAGGAATGGGCATAGCCTGTGACTTCGCCTCGCACGGCGCGCAGGCCAAACCCCTCGGAGGCGTCATAGGACGCGGTCTTGACCCGGCCATCGTCGAACATGAGCCCCTCGGCGCGGCGGCGTTCGAGAAACAGCTCGCCATCGTCGGCCCCATGGGTCGCCGCGCGCAGGCGTGTGAGGGCGGTATCGCGGTCAAGCAGGGTCTCGAATGGGCGAAAGGCGGTGTCGGTCATGGGGATTCTTTCTCTGCCGTGCGGTCCGTGGGGGCGATAATTTGATTTAAATCAAAAAAGCGTCCGTTTGCCGCAATGGTCTTTCTTGTCGTTTCAGGCAGAATATGGTTTTAGACAGCACCGAGACAATGGGATTCCGCCCTGCGGCGGGATGACCTTCGCAAAAAGACATGAACCGCTTTAACCGATCAGGGTGTAAAATGCGACTAACTTCCAGCCTTATGGCGGCTCTGACCGCCTTTCTCGCCCTTCCTGCCATGGCTCAAGACGGGCTTGAGATCGTGGGTAAGCCCGTAGAGGGCAAGATGGGCTTTCAGCCGGCGGCGACCGAGCTTGCGCGCGACCTGCAATGGCTGGACGGGATGATCAACGTGATCATTATCGCGATCGTGCTTTTTGTGACGGCGCTGTTGGTGGTGGTGATGATCCGCTATAACCGCAAATCCAACGCAAAACCGGCGAGTTTTACACATAATTCACCGCTGGAAATTGCCTGGACGATCATCCCGATTGTGATTCTCGTCTTTATCGGCGCCTTCTCTTTGCCGGTGCTGTTCAAGCAGCAAGAAATTCCCGATGGCGAAATCAACATCAAAGTGACGGGCTATCAGTGGTATTGGGGGTATGAATATACCGACCACGATTTCGCCTTTGACAGCTACATGATCGGGGCGCCGGCAACGGGTGGCGACAATCGCATGACGCCCGAGGTCGAGGCGCAGTTGATTGAGGCCGGTTACAGCAAGGATGAGTTCCTGCTGGCCACCGACACTTCGGTCGTGGTTCCCGTGGGCAAGACTGTGGTCATGACTGTAACCGGGGCGGATGTGATCCATAGCTGGACGATCCCCGCCTTTGGTGTGAAGCAGGATGCGGTGCCCGGGCGTCTGGCGCAGCTGTGGTTCAAGGCCGAGAAGGAAGGGATCTATTTCGGACAGTGTTCCGAGCTTTGCGGTCAGGCGCACGCCTATATGCCTATCACCGTCAAGGTTGTGAGCGAGGCCGAGTACGAGAAATGGCTTGATGGTGCGATCGAGGAATACGCGGGCACGCCGCGTTCCGTGACCGTGGCGCAAGCCGACTGATAAGACCGGGGCGCGCGCCGCAAGGTTGAGCCCCACGCCTACCGCTGAGGGCCGCGCACCTTGCGCGTTCCGGCAGGAGAAAAAGATGAGCGATGCGAGCCTGAACACAGCCAGCCCCGTGAGCCGCGCCCAAGAGGGTGAGGCAGGCTTTGGCGATTTCTTTGCCCTGCTCAAGCCGCGGGTAATGACGCTTGTCGTGTTCACGGCGCTGGTTGGTCTCTTGGCAGCACCGGTTGGCGTGCATCCTGTGATCGGCTTTGCCGCGATCCTGTTCATTGCTGTTGGTGGCGGTGCCGCAGGCGCGCTTAACATGTGGTGGGAATCCGACATTGACGCGCTGATGAGGCGGACGCAGAAGCGCCCCATCCCGGCGGGCAAGGTCACGCGGGACGAGGCCTTTGCCTTTGGCATCACGCTGGCGGTAATGTCGGTTGTCATGCTGTGGCTGGCGACCAACGCGCTGGCGGCGGGCATCCTTGCGTTTACGATTTTCTTCTATGTCGTGATCTACACGATCGGCCTGAAACGCTGGACGCCGCAGAATATCGTCATTGGCGGGGCGGCGGGTGCGTTCCCTCCGATGATTGGCTGGGCGGCGGCAACGGGCACGGTGAGCCTCGAGTCGGTTTTGATGTTCGCGCTGATCTTCATGTGGACACCGCCGCATTTCTGGGCGCTCGCACTCTTCATGCGCGGCGATTACGACACGGCAGGCGTGCCGATGCTGACCGTGACGCATGGGCGGCGCGCCACGCGGGTGCACATTCTGGTCTACACCGTGCTCTTGGCGGCGCTGGCGATTGGCGCTGCGTTCACAGGTATTGGCGGGCCGGTTTATCTTGTGGTTGCTTTGGTGTTCAATGCCCTGTTCCTGCGCGACGCGATTGCAATCTGGCGCCGCGACGAGGATCAGGCCGAGGCCGATAACTACCGGGTCGAAAAACGGGCGTTCAAGCTGTCGCTCTGGTATCTCTTTGCACATTTCACGGCCATTCTGGCGGAGGCCGCGCTGAGCGGTCTTGGCCTTGGGGGATGGGCATGAGCTTTCGCGAGGAGCATGAGCTGCACAAGCGCCGGTTTGGCCGCAATCTGGGTCTTGGCCTCGTGCTGGCAGGGTTCGTGGCCTTGGTGTTCGGCATGACAATTGCCAAGGTTTCGGATGATGGATTTGCGGTGCCCAAGATCGAGCAGGAGGGGAAGTGATGGCGATGGACCCGAAACTCAAGACAGTGACCCAGACTGTTGGCGTGGTGGTGCTGATGGGCGGGCTCGCCTGGGCCTCGGTGCCGTTCTATGACTGGTTCTGCCGTGTCACCGGCTTTGGCGGGGCGACGGGCGTTTCCGAGGTAGCAAGCGAGGATGTGCTGGAGCAAACCGTCAAGGTGCGGTTCGATGCCAGCAAGGAGCGCGGAATGCCGTGGGAGTTCAAGCCGATGGAGCGCCAGATGGAGCTACGCATCGGCGAGACGGGGCTGGCGTTTTATGAGGCCTATAACCCAACCGACCGTGTCGTGGCGGGATCGGCCAGCTATAATGTGACACCTTACGAAGCGGGTGGCTTTTTCACCAAGATCGACTGTTTCTGTTTCGAACAACAGGTGCTACAGCCGGGCGAGCGGGTGCAGATGCCCGTGACCTTTTATGTTGACCCGGAGATCGTGACCGACCGTGACGCGAAATACGTGCATACGATCACGCTGTCCTATACGTTCCACGAAATTGACCTGCCCGAAGAGCAAGCTGCGCTTGAGCAGGGCACATCACAAGATAAAAACCTGAACTGAGCCTTCGACGAGGGATAATACAAAGATGGCACACGAGAAAAACCACGATTACCACATTCTGCCCCCCTCCATCTGGCCGTTGCTTGGCTCTTTGGCGGGGTTCGTCATGCTCTTCGGGGCGGTTCTGTTCTTTCACGATCATGGGCCGTGGATGCTGCTCGCGGGCGTCGTCGGCGTGCTCTATGTCATGTTCGGCTGGTGGGCCGATGTGGTGAACGAGGGCCAGACCGGCGATCACACCCCGGTCGTGCGGATTGGTCTGCGCTATGGCTTCATCATGTTCATCATGTCCGAAGTGATGTTCTTTGCCGCGTGGTTCTGGAGCTTTTTCAAGCACGCCATGTACCCGATGGGCGAAAACTATCCGATGGTCGATGGCGTCTGGCCGCCTGCCGGGATCGAGACCTTTGATCCTTGGCACCTGCCGCTGATCAACACGCTGATCCTTTTGTGCTCGGGCTGTGCCGCCACTTGGGCGCATCATGCGCTGGTGCATGAGAACAACCGTCAGGACATGAAGCGAGGGCTGATTATCGCGATTGCCTTGGGCGCGATCTTTACCGTGTTCCAGGCCTATGAATACAGCCATGCGGCGTTTGGCTTCTCCGGCAATATCTACGGTGCCAACTTCTTCATGGCGACCGGGTTCCACGGCGCGCATGTGGTGATCGGCACGATTTTCCTCTTCGTTTGCCTCATTCGCGTGCAAAAAGGGCATTTCACGCCTCAGCAGCACGTAGGATTTGAAGCCGCGGCTTGGTATTGGCACTTTGTCGATGTGGTGTGGCTGTTCCTCTTTGCCGCGGTCTACATCTGGGGTGCGTGACGATCTTCTGAAGGAGATCGGCGCTTTGCGCCTGAGTATTTGAACCAAGAAGAAGATGCGGGGGGTTTTCTTTCCCCGCATTTTCCTTTTGAGAGTGTGACATGCGGAAAAGCGTTCTGATCCCCCTGATCTTTGGCATTGCCGGTGTGGCGGTGCTGGTCCGCTTGGGCCAGTGGCAGGTCGAGCGGCTGGCGTGGAAAGAGGGTGTCCTGGCCGATATTGCCGCGCATATCAGCGCGGACCCGGTGGCGTTGCCCGAGATGGTAGAGCCGGAGAGGGATCGCTATCTGCCGGTGGCTTTGACAGGGCGTATTGGCGACACCGCGCTGCGGGTACTCGTCAGTCAAAAGCAGGTGGGGGCTGGATACCGCGTGATTTCCCCGCTGGAAACCGACGGGCGGCGGGTGCTGTTGGATCGGGGGTTTGTCAAGGTAAGTGCCGATATTCCGGCCCCGCCCGAGGAGGCGGTCACGGTGCAAGGCAATCTGCACTGGCCGGACGAACGGCTGAGTTCGACGCCCGAGAACGACGTGGCGGGCAATATCTGGTTCGCGCGCGACATCGCGCAGATGGCCGAGGTTCTGGGCACTGAGCCGGTGCTGGTGGTGACGCGGAAATTGTCGGTGCCAGAGGTGGGCGTGTCGCCCTTGCCGGTCGACACTAGCGGAATTCCGAACGATCACCTGAGTTACGCAATCACATGGTTTTCGCTGGCCGTGATATGGGCCGCGATGACAGGGTTTTTCATCTGGCGCATGCGGCAGGCAGAAAGAGGCACGACGTGAAATACATCTCGACACGGGGCCGCGCGCCCACGCTGAGTTTCGAAGAGGCGATGCTGACGGGGCTCGCGCGTGATGGCGGGCTTTATCTGCCGGAGAGCATTCCGGTGATGGCGGCGGATGATATCCGCGCGCTGCACGGGGTGAGCTATGAGGAGGCCGCGTTCCGGGTGATGCGGCCCTATATCGGCGATGCCTTTACCGACGACGAGTTTCGCGGGATCATCGCGCGGGCCTATGCGGGCTTCGGCCACGCCGCACGGGCACCATTGAAGCAGTTGGATAGCGGGCATTTCCTGTTGGAACTGTTCCACGGGCCGACGCTGGCGTTCAAGGATTTCGCCATGCAGCTGATCGGGCAGATGTTCGAATTCTCGCTGAAGCGGTCGGGGAGCCGGGTGAGCATCGTCGGCGCGACCTCCGGCGATACCGGGTCGGCGGCGATCGAGGCGTTTCGGGGTCTGGATGCGGTGGATGTGTTCATCCTCTATCCGCATGGGCGCGTCAGCGAGGTGCAGCGGCGGCAGATGACGACGCCGGTCGAGAGCAATGTGCATGCGCTGGCCATCGACGGGCATTTCGACGATGCCCAGGCGCGCGTCAAGGATATGTTCAACGATTTTGAGTTCCGCGACGGCGTGCGGCTGGCCGGGGTCAACAGTATCAACTGGGCACGGGTTCTGGCGCAGGTGGTGTATTATTTCACCTCTGCCGTGAGCCTTGGCGCGCCGGACCGCAAGGTGAGTTTCACCGTGCCTACGGGCAATTTCGGCGATGTCTTTGCCGGGTATATCGCCAAGCGGATGGGTCTGCCGATTGACCGGCTGGTGGTGGCGACCAACCAGAATGACATTCTGCACCGCTGCCTGAGCACGGGGGACTATCGCCCCGATGGTGTGGCCCCGTCGATCAGCCCGTCGATGGATATTCAGGTGTCCTCGAATTTCGAGCGCGCGCTCTATTACGCCTACGGGCAGGATGGCAATGCCGTGGGGCAGGTGATGGACGAGCTGAAGGCGGGCGGATTCACCGTGAGCCAAGGGGCGCTGGAGGCGCTGCGCGAGACCTTTGACAGCGGGCGCTGTGACGAGGATCAGACCCGCGCGGCGATCCGGGCGACATGGGGCGCGAGTGGCGAGTTGCTCTGCCCGCATAGTGCCGTGGGGGTGCATGTGGCCGAGGCGCAGCGCGATGCGCATGTGCCGATGATCACGCTGGCCACCGCGCATCCGGCCAAGTTCCCGGCGGCAGTCGAGGAGGCGAGCGGCATTCACCCCCCCTTGCCCGCGCGTATGGCGGACCTGTATGAGCGGGACGAGCGCGTGACGCGGGTCGCCAATGACCTGAGCGCCATTGAAACACTGATCAAGGAACGGATTGCCCATTGAGTGTCCAGCTGACCACCCTGCCGAACGGATTTCGCGTCGTTTCGGAACATATGCCCGGCCTGCAATCGGCAGCGATTGGCGTCTGGGTTCTGGCTGGGGCGCGCCATGAAGAAGCCAGCCAGAACGGCATTGCGCATTTTCTGGAACATATGGCCTTTAAGGGCACCAAGCGGCGTTCGGCCTTGCAGATTGCAGAAGCAATCGAGGATGTGGGCGGCTATATCAACGCCTACACGAGCCGCGAGGTGACGGCCTATTATGTGCGCGTCCTCAAGGAAGATGTGCCGCTGGCGCTAGACGTGGTGGCGGATATTTTGCGCAACCCGGTGTTTGATCCGCGCGAGATCGAAGTAGAGCGTGGCGTGATCCTGCAAGAGATCGGGCAGGCGGCGGATACGCCCGATGACATCATTTTCGACTGGTTGCAGGAAAAGGCCTATCCCGACCATCCGCTTGGCCGCACCATCCTGGGGGCGGAAGAGCGGGTGCGCGGCTTTGCCAAGCCCGATCTGGAGCGGTTTGTGGATCAGTATTATCGGCCCGGTCAGATGGTTCTGTCTGCGGCCGGAGCGGTGGATCATGATGCGCTGGTGCGTATGGCCGAAGACATGTTCGGCGACATGATCCCCAGCCATGCGATCGAACCGCCGGTTGCGCGATTTGCCGGGGGCGAGACGCGGCATGTCAAGGATCTGGAGCAGGCGCATTTCGCGCTGGCCTTCGAGAGCCCGGATTACGCGCATCCCGATATTTACACCGCGCAAATCTATGCCTCGGCGCTGGGCGGGTCGATGTCGTCGCGGTTGTTTCAGGAAATCCGCGAGCGGCGGGGGCTGTGCTATTCGATCTATGCGCAGGCCGGGGCCTATTCCGACACCGGCATGATGACGATTTATGCAGGCACTTCGGGCGAGCAATTGGGCGATCTTGCGGGGATTACCATCGACGAGATGAAGCGCGCTGCCGAGGATATGACCGCCGCCGAAGTCGAGCGGGCACGGGCGCAGATGAAGGCTGGGCTGTTGATGGGTCTTGAAAGCCCGAGCAACCGGGCGGAGCGTCTGGCGCGGATGTTGCAAATCTGGGGGCGGGTGCCGGACCTGCCCGAGGTTGTGGAACGAATCGACGCGGTGACGCTGGCGGATGTGCGGCGGTTGGCCGAAACGACGGTCGCGCGCGCGCCCTCGGCGCTGGCGCTCTATGGTCCGGTTGAGCAGGCCCCGACGTTGGCCGCGCTTGATGCGAGGCGTGCCGCCTGATGATGCTCTTGCCGCGCCGCAAGCTCAGGATCGAGACAGAGCGTCTTACCCTGCGGCAGCCGGTGATTGGTGATTTTCGCAACTGGAGCAGTTTGCGGGCAGATAGCGCGGATTTCCTGACGCCGTGGGAACCGCTCTGGGCGGTGGACCATTTGGCGCGCAAGGGGTTCTCCAACCGGGTCTGGTGGGCGCAGCGTTCAATCGCCAGTGGCAGCGCGATGCCACTCTTTTTGGTGAGGCGCGAGGATCAGGCGCTATTGGGCGCGATCACGCTGGACAATATCCGGCGCGGGCCTGCGCAGGCGGGCACGCTGGGCTATTGGATCGGCCAGCCCTATGCGCGCCAAGGCTATATGCGCGAGGCGATTGCGGGGGTGGTGCACCACGCCTTTGACAGGCTGGATCTGAGCCGGATCGAAGCGGCGTGCCTGCCGGAAAATCAGGCGTCACGGGCGCTGTTGGAAAAATGTGGCTTCAAATACGAAGGCGTCGCGCAGAGTTACTTGCAGATCAACGGACGCTGGCGGACGCATGTTCTTTATGCGCAGTTGCGGGCGGACCGGCGCGGGCGGACGGATGTGGGCTAAGCCCACAGGTCATTCGCGGAACGCCTTGGCCAGATAATCGGTGAAGGGTTTGACCAGATAAGCCAGCGGCGTGCGGTCGGCAGTGCGGATGAACGCCTCGACTGGCATGCCGGGGATGAGCGTGCTGCCCTCGGGCAAGCGGGCCTGTTCGCCTTCACTCAGCACGATCTCGGCGCGGTAATAGCTGGCGCGCGTGGCCTCATCCTCGAACGCATCGGCTGAAATTTGGGTCACACGACCAAAGAGTTCCGGCGTGGTGCGTTGATCCAGCGCCGAGAAACGCAGGGTGACTTCCTGTCCAACAAATAGTTTGTCGATATGGATGCTGTCGACACGCGCGTTGATCACCAGCGGGCGGTCCTGTGGCACGATGAAGAGGACCGGATCGGCAGGACGAATGACCGAGCGTAGGGCAAAAACCTGAAGGTTATAGACCACACCGGAAAGTGGGGCTGGAATATCAAGTCGTCCCATCTGTTCGATCAGGGCGCGGCGTTGTTCGCGCAGCTCCAGTTCGCGGAATTGCAGGTCGCGCAAGGTGGTGATTGCCTCTTCGCGCCGGTCGGTCCCAAGCTTGAGGATCGAGATTTCGATTTCGGTGATGCGGCCCTCGGCTTCGGCCTTTTGGGCGGCAAGATCGCCCATGGTGCCGCTTAGCCGTGCCTGTTCGCGTTGCAGCCCGAGCACGCGGGTTGCCTGTGCCAGGCCGCGATCCAGCAGCGATTGCTGGTCGGTCAGTTCCATCTCGATCAGTTCAAGCTGGCGGGCGAGGGCCACTTGTTGCGCCTCGATGCCGTCGATCTGGTTGGAAATCTGCCCGCGCCGCTTGTCGAGTTGGTCAATCTCGGCGGCAACGGTTTGGGCGCGGGCCTCGAACAGGGTTTTCTGACCTGTCATGAGATCGGCAGCATCGGCGTTCTGCGCCGAAAGTTCGATCAGGAGCGGATCGAACTTCAGGGTATCGCGCCCGTCACGCTCGGCCTCTAGACGGCCACGGCGCGCCATGAGTTCGGCAAGCTGGTTCTCGATGATCGAGAGCTCTGATTTCAGTTCGGTAGGATCGAGCCGCACGAGTACCTGACCGGTGGTGACCTTGTCGCCCTCCTTGACCTCGATGGCAGAGACGACACCCCCGTCGGGGTGTTGCACCACTTGCCGGTTCTGATCCACCTCGATGCGTCCCGGCGCGATGATCGCCCCGGAAATCTGGGTGAAGCTGGCCCAAGTGCCAAAACCGCCCACCAGCAGAACAAGGCCAATGAGGCCGATAATCAGCGGCTTGCTTGCCGACCAAGCGCTATTGTTTGGGGCGATCATCGCACACCTCCGGGTCCGGTTGATCCGGTGACTTGTTGATGGTTCTGGAGCACATCCTTGAGTACCTGTTCGCGTGGACCAAAGGCGCGCATGACGCCGGCCTCAAGCATCAGAAGCATGTCGCATTCCTTGATTGCGGCGGGGCGGTGAGCGACGACGATCACCGCCTTGCCTTCGGCCTTTAGGCTGCGAATGGCAAGATTGACCGCCTCGCTGCCTTCGTTGTCGAGATTTGAATTGGGTTCATCGAGCACGAGGATCATGGGATCGCCATACATGGCACGGGCCAGTCCGATGCGTTGCATTTGACCGCCCGAGAGCCGTCCGCCATTGGCGCTGACCCGGGTATCATAGCCATTGGGCAGTTTGAGGATCATCTCATGCGCGTCGGCCTTGCGGGCGGCTGCGACGATCTTGGCAGGGTCGGGTTCGGGGGCGAGGCGGGCGATGTTTTCGGCTATGGTGCCGTCAAAAAGCTGCACACGCTGCGGCAGGTAGCCGATCAACTCGCCCAGCACGGAGGGTGCGTATTGGTCGAGTGTCGCCCCATCAAGGCGGATCTTGCCGCCCGCTGGCCGCCAGACACCGGTGATGGCGCGTGCGAGGGTGGATTTGCCCGCGCCAGAGGGTCCGATCACGCCCACGGCCTGCCCCGGTTCGATCTTGAAATTCAGGGTTTTCAGCACGGCTTGGCTCTCGCCCGGGGGGACCATGGTGAGCTGTTGCACCTCAAGCCGCGCCTTGGGGCGGGGCAGGGGCGTGCGCGGCTGTTCGGGCGGGACAGTGCCGAGAAGTTCGGCCAAGCTGCCCCAGCCCTTGCTGGCGCGCTGCACCAGGGCCCATTGGCCGATGGCCTGTTCGATGGGCGCAAGTGCGCGCCCCATCAGGATCGAGCCTGCAATCATGGCACCGGGCGTCAACTCTCCACGCAGCACCAGCCACGCGCCAAGGCCCAGCATCGCCGATTGCAACAGTAGGCGCAGCGTCTTGGTGGTGGTTGTGAAGGTGCCACCGAGATCGGCGGCGTCGATTGCGGTCGAGAGGGCACGCCCGCGCATGGCCTGCCAGCGGTCAAAGGCGGCATCGCGCATACCCATGGCCTGAATCATCTCGGATTCGTTACGCAACTGTTCGGAAATCGCTTCAGCCTGAACGCTTGCGCTGGTGGCCTGCCCCGTGGGGCGGCGGGTCACGATCTGATTGACAAGGGTCACGACCACCAAGAGAGCGCCCCCGGCAAGGGCAAGTATGCCAAGCCAAGGGTGAAACACCCAGATTGCGGCCAGAAAGAACGGTGCCCATGGCATGTCGAAAATCGCCAGAAGCACTGGCGAGGTCATCAGGCGCTGGATCGACTCGAGGTCGCGCAGGCCGGTGGCAGTGTTGGCATCGGGTTGAACGGCGGATTTTCGAATCACCGCGTCGAACACCCGCCGGTCGAGCCGCGCCTGAAAGCGCGCGCCCACACGGCCCATGATGCGCCCTCGAGCATAATCGAGAAGGCCCATCATCGTATAGAGAAACAGCACCAGTACCGAGAGGGCGATCAGGGTTTCCAGTGAACGGCTGCCGAGGACACGATCATAGACCTGCAACATATAGATGGGACCGGTCAACATCAGCAGATTGGCGAAAAAGCTGAAGATGCCGACAAACCAGTAGAGACTACGGCTTTCACGTCGGGCCGCGCGCAATTCCTGGCGGCCCGCTTCCAGTTTCATCTTGTCCAAACTCGTATTCCGTCTTTTGTGTTCAAGTCTTTAAGGCATCAACGCAATCCTGCCTTCCCTTACAGGCAATGTCACCATTCTGCCACAGCATTGTGAACATGGGGCGTAGGATGATGGGTTTGTTCGGGCTATAGTTTATGTAAGGCTGAGACTCGTTTAATGACGGATACCCCATTGCTAACCTTATCTTTCCCTGTGCCCGCCGGAGCTGTGCTGCGCCTGATCACCCTGTCAGGAGTGGTCGCGCTGAGCGCCTGCGCAAAGCCCAGCCCGTCCGAGGCCACGCGCGACGTGTTCGATCCCTACGAATCGCAGAACCGCGAGGTGCATGACTTTAACCGAGGTTTTGACCGTGCGCTCGTGCGGCCGGTCGCCAAAGGCTACAGCGCCGCAATTCCCGATGATATCGAAACGGTTATCGGGCGTTTTGCGACGAATCTCTCACTGCCCAGCGACATCGTGAATAACGTCCTGCAGTTGAACATGCGGGGTGCCATCCATGATACCGCGCGGCTGGTGGTGAATACCACCTTTGGCCTTGGTGGCCTGTTCGATCCCGCCAGCGAAATGGGGATGCCTGCGGGCACAAACACCGATTTCGGCGAAACCTTGCACGTCTGGGGCGCGCGGGAAGGGGCCTATGTGGAACTGCCGGTCTTGGGGCCGTCGACCGAGCGGGATACCTGGGGCATCGCCGTCGATCTCTTTACCAACCCCTTGAGTTATCTTGTCGAATCCCCCGAGAGCCTGATCGGCACTGGGGCGGGTGTGGCCGCAGGCCTGTCCAAGCGCGATAAGTTCAGCGAGACGATTGACGCCATTCTCTATGAGAGCGCCGACAGTTATGCACAGTCGCGGTCCATTTTCCTGCAAAACCGGCGCTTCAAACTGGGCGGCACGGCTGGTAGTGTCTACGACGACCCTTACGGCACTCTTGAGCCATCCGCGCCATTGGAGGATCCCTATGCTGAGTAAGATAAACCGCCGCCATTTTTTCAACGCAGCCTTGGCTGCAACCGCGCTGACCGCGCTGCCCCGGATGGGTTGGGCACTGGACGATGCGCGCGCCCGAACGCTGGTGGATGAGGTGGTTGTGAACATCAACCGCGTGATCGCCTCGGGCAAGCCGCTGTCGGGGATGATCAAGGATTTCGAGCGTATCTTTAACACCTATGCCGATGTGAACATCATCGCGCGTTCGACCCTTGGGGCCGATGCCAACCGGGTGTCGGCGGCGCAGATGCGCGCCTTTACCGATGCGTTCCGCGGCTATATTGCGCGAAAATACGGCAAGCGGTTCAACGAATTCGCCGGCGGTCGTATCGAGGTCAATTCGGTCAAGCCTGTGAAATCCTGGCATGAGGTGAAATCCACCGCTTATTTGCGCGGGCAGTCGCCGTTCGAGGTGAGTTTCCTTGTGTCTGACCGGTCGGGCAAGGACCTGTTCTTCGATATGATCATCGAAGGCATCAGCCTGCGGCTGAGCGAGCGCACCGAGATTGGCGCGATGCTGGACCGCCGCAATGGTGATGTGAACGCGCTGATTGCGGACCTCAAACAAGCGGGCTGAGGCTTTTTTACTATTCAGTGTATCTTGATCGGCGCCCCTGCGGGCGCCGTTTTCAATTTCCGCCAAAGATGCTGCGCAGGATGTTTTCAATTGGGTTGCCGTTGGCAATAGGCGCGCGGCGTTGCTGGGTCTGCGGGGCGGGCGTAGGCGCGGGTCGGGGTTGCGGACGCAACATCGGCAGGGGTTTGGGATCAATCCCCTCATGCACACGTACCATGGTTTCCTGCCAGATTTCTGCGGGCAATCCGCCGCCCGTCACGCCTTTGAGGGGCGTGTTGTCGTCATAGCCCATCCAGACCCCGGCCACGTAATCGGCGGTAAAGCCCAGAAACCACGCATCGCGGGCGGCCTGTGTGGTGCCGGTCTTGCCTGCCGCCTCACGGCCGGGCAGGCGGGCGCGGCTGCCGGTGCCGCCTTCGATCACCTTGGTCATCATGTAGATGAGTTCCTGCGCCGCGCTTTCCTGAATGACACGTTCGCCGATGCCGCCGCCGGTGCCCATGAGCGGTTCTGACTCGCCCAGAAGTTTCAATTCGACAAGGCCGTAGGGCGTGACCGACGAGCCGCCGTTGAGGATACCCGCATAGGCGCCGGTCATTTCCAGCAACGTGCTCTCGGAGGCCCCAAGCGCCAAGGCCGGACCTGCGGCCAGATCGCTGTCGATGCCGAAATCGCTGGCCACCTTGCGCACGAGATCACGTCCGACGCTTTCGGAGATTTTGACCGCCGGGATGTTGAGCGATTGCGCCAATGCGTCGGTAAGGGTGACGCGGCCTTTGTAGTTTCGGGTGTAGTTTTCCGGGCACCAGCGGCCCGAACCGGGGATGTCGAGGCAATAGGGCTCGTCCACCACGACCGAATCATAGCTGTAGCCCAGTTCGACGGCGGTGGCGTAGACAAAGGGCTTGAAGGCAGATCCGGTCTGGCGCTTGGCCTGAGTGGCGCGGTTAAAGGCGCCGACCACCTTGGTTTTGCGCCCGCCGACCATGGCCCGCACCGCGCCATCGGCGGACATGACCACTATGGCGGCTTGCGCCTTGGAGCCTTCACGCACCTTTTCGTCAAAGATATAGGTCAGCGCGTCCTCGGCCGCGCGCTGGATACGCTGATCGAGGGTGGTGCGGATGATCACATCCTCGGTCGTGTCGCGGGTAAAGAATTCGGGGCCGGAGGCCATCACCCAATCGGCGAAATAGCCGCCTGCCTGGCGTTCTGCGGCCTCGGAGAGTTCGGCGGGATTGGCGAGGGCGAGGGCCGCTTCCTGATCGGTGAGATAGCCCTGACGGCGCATGAGCCCCACCACGACCGAGGCACGGTTGCGCGAGCGTTCCAGATTGGCAGTGGGCGCGAGGGTTGAGGGTGCGGTCAGCAGACCCGCGATCATCGCACCCTCGGCGGGGTTGAGATTGGCCGCAGATTTGCCGAAATAGCGCTGTGCTGCGGCCTCTGCGCCATAGGCTCCGCCCCCCAGATAGGCGCGGTTGAGATAGACCGACAGGATCTGATCCTTGGTGTATTTTGCCTCCATTGCCATGGCATAGATCGCCTCGCGCGCTTTGCGCGACAGCGACGAGCGGCGGCAATCAGCGATATAATCGGCCTCGCTCTCCCATTCACTTTCTTTATAGGCGTTGCCAAAGCACAGGAGTTTCGCGGTCTGCTGCGTGATGGTCGAGCCGCCGTTGCCTTGCAGGGGGCCACGGCCCTCGTTCAGGTTGATGCGGATGGCGCTGGCGATGCCAATGGGATCGACTCCAGGGTGCAGATAAAAGCGCCGGTCTTCGGTGGCGATCACCGCGTTCTTGAGATGCGGGCTGACGGTGTCGGCGGTCACGACGCCGCCAAATTGATCGCCGCGCCAGGCAAAGACCTCGCCCTCGTGATCGAGAAGGGTGACAGAGCCTTTGGCGCGGCCATCCATGAGAGTCTGGTATTCGGGCAGGCTTGAATAAGTGATGGCCACCAGAGTGCCTACGACAAGGGCGACGATCGCCGTTACCCGCCATGTGATCCACCAGGTTACGCGCAATATCCCCCGCAACAGCCCGCCGACAAGCCGCACCATCACGTTGTTGGAGCGTGGACGAGCGCGGCGCCGCGCACCTTTAGCCTTGCGCGCGGGCGCAGGCTTGGGGCGCGCCTTGGGGGTGCGCTTGGGGGCCACCAGAGGCGGTTTTTTTGGTCCTGTCGTGCTCATTGTTGCCCTGCTCGGCCTCATGTGTTCGGCTCAGTTTATAGTGTGGGATCACAAAAGTAGAGACCCCACGCGTGCCGATCGCGCTTTCCGATGTGCACAAAAATAGTGCAAATTAACCAATATGCCTAAATTTTATGCATATGAGGCGAATTCGAGCGGCGAATTCCCTTCTTGACCCTTCCAGACTCTGCCATCTGCGCCTTTTCTGCATGTGCAAACAACGCGCTGAGACACCGCAAACCGAAAGGGGCAGACGTGAAACTCATCATTGCAACGATAAAGCCGTTCAAGCTGGAAGTTGGGG
>SWCD01023175.1_pt1 | contig 16518 bp, 14 predicted proteins | sample 4693011 | NCBI WGS metagenome assembly SWCD01 (sample SAMN10267278, study PRJNA491770) | bioreactor metagenome | isolation source: DHS bioreactor inoculated with marine | place: Japan: Omine Ridge, Nankai Trough | reverse complement strand
AAAAAAATGCAAGATGTAGATTTTGTAAATGGTTTAATCGATTTTATAAAAAACTCACCCACACCGTTTCACGCGGTCGAGATCATGGCGCAGATATTGGAACGCCATGGTTTCAAACAACTGGATGAAGCCGAGCCATGGGATGTGAACAGTGGAAAACCGGGAGAATGTTTTTATGTCACGCGCAATGATTCGTCTATCATCGCCTTTCAACTGAACCAGTCACTGGCCGAAAATGGCATGCGCATGGTAGGCGCGCATACTGACAGTCCGTGTCTGAAAGTAAAACCCAACCCTGAGATCATCAACAACAATTATTTGCAACTGGGTGTCGAAGTTTATGGTGGCGCACTGCTGAACCCGTGGTTTGACCGTGACCTGTCGCTGGCCGGCCGTGTCAGTTATCTCAATGAAGATGGCGCTATCGATCATCAGTTGATCGACCTGGAAAAAGCGGTCGCGGTCATCCCCAGCCTGGCGATTCACCTGGATCGGGATGCCAACGAAAAACGCTCGGTCAACAAACAGAAAGACCTGCCGCCGATATTGATGAAATTACCGGAGAACGATGGCGAGACCAGTATTGATTTCAAAGCCATTCTGCTGAAACTGATCAACGTAAAAAATGCGTCGCTGGAGATTAATCCCGCGCGGGCAGAAAAAATACTGAGTTATGAACTGTGTTTTTATGACACGCAACCACCCGCTGTTATCGGTCTGCACGACGACTTTATCGCCAGTGCGCGGCTGGATAATCTGCTCAGCTGTTACACCGCCCTGATGGCGTTGATCGAAGGTGATGGCAAACAGAATACCCTGCTGGTGTGCAGCGACCACGAAGAAGTCGGCAGCATGTCGGCGGCCGGCGCACAGGGGCCGTTTTTGAAATCCGTGCTGGAGCGGCTGTGCCAGGGTGATGAAAACCTCTCGCGCATGATCGCCAACAGCGTGATGATCTCGGCGGACAACGCCCACGGTATACACCCGAATTATGCTGATAAACACGATAGCAATCATGGTCCGATATTGAATAATGGCCCGGTGATAAAGACCAACGCGAACCAGCGTTACGCCAGCAACAGTCAGACCGGCGCGTTGTTCGAACATCTGTGTGAGCTGGCTGATGTGCCGGTACAGTCTTTTGTGGTGCGCTCCGACATGGCCTGCGGCAGTACCATTGGGCCCATCACCGCGAGTGAGATCGGCGTGAAGACGGTGGATGTCGGGGTGCCGACGTTTGCCATGCACTCGATCCGTGAGCTGGCCGGACGCTGGGATGCGTTCTATCTGTATCGTGTTCTGAAACAATTTTTTAACTAGTTGATATCTGCAGAGTATTTGTTAAAGCGGTCTATAATGGCACCATGTTATCTTGACATTGGCTGTTAAATGATTATCGTAGTAAGTTCGCCTGTAAAGATGGCATGAGTTAAAAAAACATACGAAATTCCTGTAGAAAATTGTTCTTTTCATAGCGCAAGACCTTACAAAGCTGACCATTGATGGTTGGCTTTTTTTTGCCTGTATTTTTATATTTATAAACATTTCAGCGTTATATGCATATATACTTGAATGCAAGTTAAATCATATTGTTAAGTATCTGAAATTAAAAGAATGCGAACTCTAAAAAAGTCCCACAAGCTGGATGCGGTTTGTTATGACATCCGCGGTCCTGTGCATCGCGAAGCACGTCGCCTGGAAGAAGAAGGGCACAAAATCCTTAAGCTGAATATCGGTAATCCGGCGCCGTTTGGTTTTGATGCGCCGGAAGAGATTGTGCAGGACCTGATCCACAATGTGCCCGTCTCGCAGGGGTACAGTGACTCCAGAGGCCTGTATTCGGGGCGCAAGGCGGTGATGCAATACTGCCAGCAGAAGGGCATCAAAAATGTTGAGATCGATGATGTTTATTTAGGTAACGGTGCCAGCGAACTCATCGTGATGTCGATGCAGGCTTTGATCAACAATGGTGATGAGGTGCTTATTCCCGCGCCGGATTATCCGTTGTGGACAGCGGCGGTATGTCTCTCCGGCGGCAAAGCGGTTCACTACCTGTGTGACGAACAATCCGACTGGTACCCGGACATCGCGGACATCAAGTCGAAGATTTCCGAGAATACGCGCGGTATCGTGCTTATTAATCCCAATAATCCGACGGGTGCGGTTTATCCTGAAGAGATACTGCAAAGTATTCTTGAGCTTGCCCGGCAGCATGAGCTGATCGTTTTTTCTGATGAGATCTACGACAAGATCGTGTACGACGAAGCGAAACATATTTCGACTGCGTCACTGGCGGATGATGTTTTATGTATAACTTATAACGGCCTGTCAAAAGCCTATCGAGTGGCCGGCTTTCGTGCCGGCTGGATGGTGATCAGCGGTGATAAAGCGCATGCCACAGATTATATTGAAGGTATTGAGTTGCTGGCGTCGATGCGGCTCTGTTCGAACGTACCGGGACAACATGCTATTCAAACTGCGCTGGGCGGTTATCAGAGTATCAACGAACTGATCGTGCCCGGCGGTCGCCTCTACGAGCAGCGCAATATGGCGCACGAGATGCTGACATCGATGCCAGGCATCAGTTGCGTCAAACCCAAAGGTGCGATGTATCTGTTTGCCAAAATGGACCAGAAAAAATACCATATTATGGATGACGAAAAGATGGTGCTGGATCTGTTGACTCAGGAAAAAATTCTGATCGTTCACGGTTCAGCGTTTAACTGGCCAAATACCGACCATTTTAGAGTTGTGTTTTTGCCGCATGTGGACGAGCTCAGCAGGGCTTTGAATGCTATCGGTAATTTTTTTTCTCATTACAAGCAATAAAACAATGTCAGGGTCGCTGGCTGAAAATCTAAGCAGCGTTCAGCAAAAAATTCAGCAGTGTGCTGAAACCGTTGGGCGGGACATCAACGATATCCGTCTGATCGCTGTTTCGAAAACACGTTCGCTTGATGAGGTTCAGTCTGTTGTATCTTTAGGGCAAAATGCTTTTGGAGAAAATACCATCCAGGATGCGATGACAAAAATTCCACTGCTGAATAATCAGGCGCTGGAGTGGCATTTTATCGGCCATCTTCAGTCAAAGAAAGCCGGAAAAATCCCCGGTTATTTTCAGTGGATACACTCGCTCGACAGCATCAAGCTGGCGCAGAAGCTTTCCAGTGCAATGGTCAGTAATTCAAAAAATTCTAAACTTAATTGTTTGATACAGGTGAACGTCAGCGGCGAGGATAGTAAATCTGGTTTAAAGCCTGAGGCGGTAAAACCTTTCCTGCAGGATGTGTTAGATCAGCGATTCCCCTGTTTGTCGTGGCGTGGACTGATGACCATCGGTGTACGTGGTGATGAGCAGCAGACGCGAAACGCTTTCTCGCAACTGAGAGCGCTGCAGCAATCCTGTAAAGATGAATTTTCTCTACCGGAATTCGACCAGCTGTCGATGGGGATGAGTGGTGATTATTGCCTGGCGATAGAAGAAGGCGCGACTCTGATCAGAGTAGGCACGTCTATTTTTGGTCAGCGAATTCAGACTTGATTGCGGTCTTATATTCAGGAGAAGGAAACGTGAATGCTTAGAAATAAAGGCGGGCACGTAAACCAAAGTCTACGTGCCCTAGCAGCGCATGATTGCTGCTAATTCGTTGCGGTGTCTGTTCAGTAAACTGTGGTCAGACGGCATGATTTAGCAATCACACTACATTCGGATTATTTGACCCCGCCGCCTCATTTGCAGGCTGCGTTATCATCAAGCCAGGTTTTTCTACCTTAAGCTCTGTTCGCCCATTCAGTTGTAGAACCGGCAGGTGTAGTACTTGTTTGGTGCATTTTTAACAGCATAGACTTGCGTCGTTCTTCTGCTGCCTGGCGGTGTTTATCCACCATCTTTTTCATGAGTGCGTGACGTTCGTCCATTAGTTTGATGTACGCTCTTCCTTGCGTCTGGCTGTCTGCTGCAGATTGCTGTCTCCGTTCCTGCGTGAAACATCTATACGCTTCTAGCTGCGCTTCGTGCATCTGCCGGCGGCGTTCTCCCATTTGTGTAAATATACGAAAGTCGTTTGCAAATCTCTGTTGAGAGTTGACTCCTGACCCTGTCTTTACAGCAGGATAAAAGTCACCGTCAACATGACCAGCAGCGTCAGCATTGCTGATAGTGTTACCAGTCCCGTTATCTTTATGCGCATTTTTTATCGATTCCCCAGCGAATAAAACATTTGATAAAGCCAGCGTAGCTAGCAGTGTTACCAGCTGTGTAACCGTTCCCAGTGATGTCATTCCATTAACCTGTGTCATGACAGTTTGTGATGTTGTTTAGTATTTAGATACAATGTAAATACATTACAAAACAATTATATTAGAAAATTATTATATAGTCAAATCGAATTGTGCCAACATTGCAGGTGAAACAGTATTTTTATTGGCGTTTGCTTAATATCGAGTAATAAAAAAAGGGCATGTGAAATGCCCTTTTTTTAATCATAGTCAGAGGTGTATTTTCACATGCTATGCATCTGTACTGGTGCGGCAGTCATTTTAGAGTCACGCATGATTTGATGAATTTCTTCATGCAGTTTAGAAATTTGATTATGTATCTCCTGAATTCTCTGGCTGGCTGCCAGGCGGTTTTTCTGTGCACGTTGAAACGCCGCTTTTTTGGCTTCGGCAACTTTTACACGCTTTTCCTGCTGAGCCTTCATTGCGGCTTCGTATCTTGCGCGTCGATCCTGCATCTCTCTTTCGTAAGCCTGACGACGTTGCTGCAACATCTCCATGTGTCGTTTAGCTCTGGTCTGTACTTGTTTATGATTGTATGACTCGTACTTATAGCGAGTCTGAATCTGAGCTGGTCGCGTACCACCATCGTTGTTTACAGGCGACGTCTGTTGAGGTGTGGCGGCTACGACTTTTTCTGTCGTGACTATAACCTGGGCCGTAACGGGTGTTTCTTCAGCGTTTGTAACAACGTTTTTCTCAGTGATTTCAGTCTGAGCGATGGTTTCTTCCGCTGTTGCCCTGGCACTTAAAGCAGCCTGGTTTTGTGTTACTTTATTTTCAGCGTCTGTCGTTTCGATAATAATCTCAGTCGCCGTAGCAGCAGCTGGTGCCTCTTTCTGGGCCTGAGTGTCGTTGTTGTTGCCTTTGTAGAAGGTGGCACCGATAACGATGGCTGAGAGCAGAAGTAAAGCGGCCGGGATCATGAGGTTGTTTCTTGTCGGTCCAGCTGCGTTTTCATCCTGGCTGGCTTTTTTCATGTAAGGTGCGGTGTCAGCTGTTTTTGTCTCTGCAGCATTTTCAGTTTTGTTTTCTGTTTCACTCATTATGTTCTTCCGGATTGTTCGAATACGAATAAATTTAGACAGGTGTTTCTGTGCGTTGTTTTTTTAGCTAATGATGACCCATAAAAAAGCTGAACACCTTAAGAATTCAGCCTTTTGAAGTCAATACTACAGTTTACTACTGAGCGGTTGTTTCAACGGTTGGCACAGCCTGAACTGGTGCCCGGCCGTATGGTGACGGACTGTAGGGAGCCAGGCCATAATCCGGTTGATAGCCATATGGCGCGTAGCCATTGTTGTAACCAGAATAATTATAGCCATTGTAGTTATTATAACCGTTCCAGTTGTTGTTGGCGTTACCGCGACCTTTGCCTTTCATCTTAAATTTCATTTCCATATCCATGTTCATGTCCATATCACCCATCATGTCGTCCATGAAGTCGCCGAAAGCGTTGTTATCCCAGTTATTGTTGTTATAACCGTTATTGTAATAGCCATTATCATTGTCGAATGGTCCCCACCATGCGTTGGCACTGGTAGAGGCGAGCAGAGCTGTGACAGCAGCGAGTATCTGTAAAGTTTTCATCTTAAAAACCTCTGTTAGCAGTCGTGTTTCCCATGCGCCTGTGATTCTTATGAATCACAGGTTTAATTGTATTAGAAAGTACGAATATTCGCCATATGACAGAGGGGATAGGTAATTATCATAGAAAGCAAAAGTATCAGTGTAAAAACCTGTTCGCACATTTTTCATAAACGATAAAAAAGCCGTGTCATGTTAAATGACACGGCCTTTATGAGCTTTAATTAAAGCTTATAAGTCTGCTTATTTAGCAGCTGGCGCTACAGCAGCAGGAGCCGCCTGTGGAGCTGGTGCTGCCTGAGGAGCTGGCGCGTAACCTTGTGGAGCATAACCGCGGTAGCCGTTGTAACCATTGTAGTAACCGTTAGAACCATTATAGTAACCATTGTTGTCCCAGTTACCATTGCCGTTACCACGACCACGACCGCTGCCTTTAGCTTTCATGCCAAAAGAGAAAGAACCGTCGAACTCGCCGTCGCCGTCGAAGTCGCCAGAACCGTTACCGTTGCTGTTGCTGTTATTGTTCCAGTTGTTGTCACCGTTGTAAGAACCGTTAGAACCATTTGAGCCGTTAGAACCGTTATTAGCTTGTGGAGCCGGTGCGTAGTAACCGCGTGGAGCATAACCATTGTTGTAACCGTTGTTGTAACCGTTAGAACCATTGTAGTAGTTATCACCGTAGTAAGAACCGTTACCGTTTCCACGACCACGACCTTTACCGGAAGCTTTCATGCCGAAAGAGAATGAGCTGTCAAATTCGCCGTCGCCATCGAAGTCGCCATTACCGTTTCCGTTGTTGTTCCAGTTGTTGTTACCGTTGTAGTTAGAATTGTTGTTGTCACCGAAGAAAGGCATATCCCAATCAGCAGAAACAGCAGTAGAAGTTGCTAAGATAGTTGCAGCAGCAATTGTCAATATAGTTTTCATTGTTAAACCCTCATTTAAGTTTATACATCTGTTAAAAAAATTCATGCGCCTGGTTCGTCTGAATGGTTGATTTCATTCATTAGAACTGCTGAGTGTTATTATATTAGAATTGTTTAATATAAGTCAATGGTGAAATACTGTGGTTAAAGTATGTTCTAACTAAATTTAATTTAAATTAATTCTTATAATTCAATTGGTTATTTTTTATAATTAATGTGTTTTGTTAGGTAAGCGTACCGCTTAATGGGTAGCTAAAAGTAGTGAATTTACCCAATAAAGACCGGATTGGTTCTATCTTTTAAAAGTGAGAAGCAGAAAGACCGACACAACAGGCTGCCAGTCTTTCTGCTCAGTTTTTGCCGTTCTCTTGCCTGGCCGCTATGATAAAAAGGCCGGGCTGACGAGAAATATTAACTGATGCTTACTCTGATGTGTTTATATGCGATTAAGTGCTTGCTCGCGGCTAGTCTGGTTGCGTTGCATGCTGGCTGCACGCAATTCAAATAACTCTTTATTACGTAAAACCAGCGCTTCGATCATCTGCTGTTGTTGCGCAATCTGCTCACGTAGACGAACGACCTGGCTGTCCTGATTGGCTTTGTAGCGATCAAGCTGCTGAGATTCCAGTGTTTTGATGCGGCCAAACATTTCAGTCATGTGCTGTTTCTGTTCCAGTTTATAAGATTTGATACGCGCCTGATTTTCCTGTGTCAGTTTCGCCTGACGAGCCTGTGCAGCATCTTTTGCGGCGACCATCTCGAATTGAGCAGCTGTTGCAGGATTTGCCTGTGCTGTTTTAGCCGTTGTTGCGGGTGCCGTAGTGACTTGTTGCACAATCACAATTTCAGTAGCCGGAGTCTCAACTACCTCAACTACCTCAGCTACAACTTCTGCTGTTGCTTTGCTGGCCACTTCTTCGACACCTTCAACTTCTTTAATTTCTGCGGCTATCGCAGTTGTTGATGCATCAGCAGTTAACTCAGCGATGCTTGTTTCATCAGCGGCTGATGCATGCATATCCGCCACTTCTTCTTCGATTGCTGCAATCTGCTCGTCAACTGTTTTTAATTGTCTATCCAGCATGATTGCTGTTGTCACGATGATGCTTACCATGATGACAGCTACAACGGCATATTTACCTAAAGGACCGAATACGGTTTTATTGTCGCTGGTTTCGGGTGTTGTTGTGTTCTCTGTTTTTGTTTCAGTAGTCATGATGATCTCCCGATTAGGATGAGTGATATTTTAGGTTTATCATCACATGGCCATCTCAGGCTCCCTGTGATTTGTCGTACTCCTGTACATAAAAAGCCCGACTTCTGTAGTACAGAGGCCGGGCCTTATCTTTAACTAACTAATACCTGTAGCTTATTTAGCTTCAGTTTTAGTTTCAGCAGCTGGTGCAGGCGCTACAGCTGGAGCAGGTGCTGCTTGAGGAGCTGGCGCGTAACCTTGTGGAGCATAACCGCGGTAGCCATTGTAGTAACCGTTAGAACCATTGTAGTAACCGTTGTTGTCCCAGTTGCTGTTACCGTTACCGTGTCCTTTACCTTTACCAGATGCTTTCATGCCGAAAGAGAAAGAACCGTCGAAGTCGCCAGAACCGTCTACGTCAGAAGCACCGTTGCCACTGTTGTTCATGCTGTTGTTACCATTGTATGAACCGTTAGAACCGTTGTAAGAGCCGTTTGAACCATTGTAGCCGTTAGAACCGTTGTAGTTGTTATCGCCAGTGTAGTTGCCATTACCGTTACCGTGGCCTTTACCTTTACCAGATGCTTTCATACCGAAAGAGAAAGAACTGTCGAACTCGCCGTCAGCATCAGCAGCACCGTTACCGGTACCGTTGTTGTTCCAGTTGTTGTTACCGTTGTAGTTAGAGTTGTTGTTGTCGCCGAAGAAAGGCATATCCCAATTAGCAGAAGCAGCGGTAGAAGTTGCCAGGATAGTCGCAGCAGCGATAAGTTGTAATGTTTTCATTTTAAACCTCAAAGTTTGTTTAACAGCTATATTAAAAAAATAATTTCATGCGCTTATGGTCTTAACGACCAGTCCATAAAGTATATTATAAAATACTTATATTAGCAAGTTCTAAATTGATTTATGTCACTGTGTAAAAATAAGGCATTGTTTTTTATGGCTTTAAATGTATGGTTTTTTATACGTCTATTGTGCCTGCATAGGCGAGCAGATTTTCGAGCAACACCAGTTGTGAGCCAACGACGCCAGGTGATTGTTGAATTTCTTCGATTTCGGCATGAAACTGGTTCATCGTGCGGTGTGAGGTGGTGGGGTTAGTGAACTTGTCGTGCCGATAATCATTCCATCGCTGCGCCTCCTGTGCGTCAAGCGTGTCTGGAAAATTTCTGGCGCGGTAACGAAATAACAGCTCATCCAGGCGGGTATCGTCAAAATTAAAATGCAGGTCGGCGAGTTCGTTCGCCGGAGTGTTGCGGATGGTGTCGATGCGTTGTGTGTCATCACGGCTGAAAAAACCGCCGGAGTATAACTGGCCATCGGGGTCGCTGGTTTCAGGAAAATCACTGTGCTGGAAAATGGCCGTGGTTTTGGCGGCAAACTCATCGATGTGTTGCAGGATGATTTCGCGGTGTTGCTGGCATAAGTCGACATCAATGTTCAGTCGCTGCGCTGCTGTCTCGTCCATGGTTTTCAACGGCACGATCACCGGACACTTATTAATGTGTATCTGTTTCAGCGGAATGCGTTTGACACCTTCGGGTAATTCTCTGGCCGGGGTGTACAGACGCGCGGCCATCTCTTCGCTGTCGGCATCGAGAAACTGTTCAGGATGTACTTCCAGATCATAAACGATAAAACCGTTTTTATTGACCGGGTGCTGGCAGATGGGCATAATCATGGCAATCGCGCCGCGTTCTGCCGAATAACGTGAAGACACATGCAGGATGGCATCGCGCGTACGCAGGTTGATGAGCTTGCTGACCTCGGTCTTCTTGCGCATGTCGTAAATATATTTATAGAGACGCGGCTGCTTTTCCCTGATGAGTTTGGCGACGGCAATGGTGGCGTAAACATCGGACATGGCGTCGTGTGCGGCTTCGTGTTTGATGCCGTTCTCCGCGGTGAGCAGTTCCAGGCGGATACTGGGGCGGCCATCCTGTTCGGGCCAGTTGATGCCTTCGGGGCGCAGCGCACGGGTCAGGCGCACGGTGTCGATGATGTCCCAACGCGAATTGCCATGTTGCCATTCGTGCGCATAAGCGTTGAAGAAATTGCGGTATAGCGTGTTGCGGGTAAACTCGTCATCGAAGCGGATGTTATTAAAACCAGCGACACAGGTATTGGGTCTGGAAAACTCGTGGTGGATGGCAGCGATAAACTCGGCTTCGTTAATGCCATCGGCCAGTGCTTTCTGCGGTGTGATGCCGGTGATCAGACAGGCGTGCGGGTCGGGCAGGCAATCATCTGCCGGCTTGCAATATAAAGTCAGCGGGTCGCTGATGATGTTTAACTCTTCGTCCGTGCGGATACCGGCAAACTGAGACAGACGATCATAGCGCGGATCGATGCCGAAGGTTTCGTAGTCGTACCAGTAGATTGAATTTGCCATAGGTCAAATTAATGAATAATGAATAATGAATTTTAAAAAAGGCTCTCTAATTAATTTATCAGCTTTACAGTTTTTTTGCTTTAGCTTTTAATTATTCATTATTCATTGCCGCTAAGTCGTAAGCCTGCGGTAAATATCCGAAACCTTCAGCGGCAACTCAGCCACTTCACTAATAACAGAATAATTAGCGGCACCATACATGTGCGGCAGATAATCGCGCGCTTTTTCATCGATGGTGATGCAGTAAGAATGGATGCCATCGCGGTGGGCTTCATATAATGCCTGCCTGGTATCTTCCACGCCGTATTCGCCGCGATAAGTGTCGTAGTCGTCGGGTTTGCCGTCGGACAGGGTGATCAGTAGTTTGGTCGAGGCTTCGACTTCGTTCAGTATTCGCGTCATGTGGCGGATGAACACGCCCATGCGCGTGTAATCCTTTGGCTGGATGTTGCTGATACGTGCTTTTATCTCGTCGTCATAGTCTTCGTCGAAGGCTTTTATTTTGTATAGCTCACAACGTTTTCGCGTTACGCCGGAAAAACCGTAGATGGCAAAACGGTCACCCAGTATCTGGATGACCTCCGACAGCAGGATCAACGATTCGCGTTCGGCATCATTGATCCAGCCTTTGGTCGAACCGCTCATGTCGACCATGAACATCACTGCGACGTTGCGCTCTTCCTTGTGCATTTTGGTGAACAGGCGGTCGGTCATTTCCATGCCGCTTTTGACATCGCCGTAAGCTTCCACCAGCGCATCGATGTCGATGTCGTCGCCGTGCACCTGGCGTTTTAATAATTTGTCTTCGCCGCGCAGAATTTCAAAAGTATGGCGCAGGCTTTTCAACAGGCCTTTGTGTTTTTCCAGCGTGTTGGTCACGAAGTCATCGTATTTCGGTTCGATTTCCAGTTCGCGCAGCACGCACCAGTTTTTATGATAATGTTGGCGTTTGAAGTTCCACTCATTATATATCTCTGCACCTTCTTCGTGATAAGTGCCTTGCCACACGTCTTTTGGATTGAGAATTTCTTCTTCGTATTTTTTTAAATCGTATTCACCGGGGCCGGCAGCGTGTAGATGCTCTGGCGGAATCTCGCCGAAGTCGACGACGATGGAAGTTATCAACTCCCTGACATGATCCGGCACGGCGACCAGTTCGCCTTCCAGCTCCAGCTCGATGATGCCGCTGTTTTGTTGTTTGTCATCGTCGCTTCGAACTGAAAACCTGGTTGTTTCATCGATGATGGTTTCAGTGGTCGTGTCCTTGGCGTTGTCACTGTCTTTTTGCAGCGACTCTTTGGCCAGTTCGCTTAGTGCGATACGAAAATAGGCTTTTTCTTTATCGATGCGTTTTTGTTTTACTTCCTCGACCAGTTCGAGTTTTAATGTGCCCTGGTAACAGAAAACCTCGGGGCAGTCTGCTTCATCGATCAGGGCCAGGCATTGCAAAGTATGTTCGGTGCTGGCGTGTTCGCTACTCAGTCGATCAATAATTGGCTGCCAGTTAGTCGAAGATGCTTCATTGTTTGTAGCGTCGGTTTTTTGTTTCAACGATTGCATGTCACGATGCAGGCCGGGCAGTTCGCGTTTTAAACAGGCTTCCAGGCGAATTGTTTCCAGCGTTGAGAGTTTTTCAAGTTGTGCCTCGGGGTTTTCGCAATCGAGCACTTCATCAAAGTCTATACGGAAAGTGCCGAAGTGGATCTGCGCCCAGAGAAAAGCCACGGTGGCTTTGTAGATTAAAAAATTCTCTTTGGATTCTTCCAGCAACGCGGTGATGGCGGGCAGGTAGATGGTTTCGGTATCGGTGTAAGCCTGGTTGTCGGCGGCTTCGGCGATTTTTAATTTTCTGCCTGACAGTCCCTGCAAAAAAGGCAGCAGTACCGCCAGCTCTTCTTCCAGCACTGCGCCACAGGCGTTAGTGTGTGCGGTGTGCACGTAACTGTCCAGCTCGCGGATAACGGTCATCGCCGGGAACAGGCCTTTGCGGTCGTAGTTATCGGTGGCGGTCATCGCCCAGGCTTCGACCATGTGCTTGTCCATGGCGGCCAGTGCGGTGATGGCGTTTTTTGCAAACTGAAATGCCAGCTCGCCGTTGGTGGCGGCAATGCGCCGGGTCAGGTCGATGATGAAATCCTGATCACTGCGCGGTAGCGTTGCGATGAGTTCAGCGGCTTCTTCGGTTTTGATGAAGGAAAACTCGACATCAAAATAAACATCGAGAATATCAGTGATCTGTTCGAGCGTGAGTGCCGGGCGCGACATGGTTTAAATCTCTTTTAGGGTCTATTTTCTGTAGCTTGCTGTGATACCGAGCGTTTAGCTATGAAAAAAATCAGTCCGCGAATAACGCGAAAGACGCAAAAAAAGCAAATTAATCCGTTTGTTTTTAAAATTCGCGTGTTTTGCGTTATTCGCGGACAAAGTTTTTGTTTTTTTGTATGTCACGTTCATTTGCGCCAAGGTGTTATGCATTCAAGCTGGAACTTAAAACAACGACGACGATAATTCGTTCATCGCCACCAGCATGTCGGCATCGTCGGTCAGTGCTTGCGAAATGGCGGTTTTGCAGGCGGTGATCGGCGCGATGTTTTCGTGGATCAGTTTAGCTGCGTGCACCAGCAGGCGGGTGGAGGCACCTTCATCCAGGCCGCTGCCTTTCAGGTCGCGTGTCATGTGTGCGAACTTGACCAGCTGGCTGGCGGTGTTGGCATCGATATCGGTTTCTTTGACGATGATCTCGGTTTCCAGCGCCGCATCGGGATAATCGAATTCGAGTGCAACAAAACGCTGGCGCGTGCTTTGTTTCAGATCTTTCATCACGCTCTGGTAGCCGGGATTGTAGGAAATAGCTAAACAGAACTCAGGTGTGGCTTCGATAATTTCGCCGACTTTTTCCATCGGCAACACGCGGCGATCATCCGCTAGCGGGTGGATGACCACGGTGGTGTCCTTGCGTGCTTCGACGATCTCGTCGAGGTAACAGATGGCGCCGTTGCGCACCGAGCGTGCCAGCGGGCCGTCGACCCACACGGTTTCGCCGCCGGAGATCAGAAAACGTCCGACCAGATCGGAAGCGGTTAAATCATCGTGACAGGAAACCGTGATCAACGGGCGCTTTAAACGCCACGCCATGTGCTCCATAAACCGGGTCTTACCACAACCGGTCGGGCCTTTTAGCAGAATCGGCAAGGCCTGTTTGTAGGCCGCTTCGAAAATGGCGATCTCATCACCAATGGGCTGGTAATAAGGTTCATCTTCGATGAAATATTCTTCGGGTTTGATTGCTTTACTTTGCATAGTTTTTATGTGGTTATTATCGGTGAATCGGTTGCCTGTATTTGAGCAAATGTGAGGGCTGTTGTCGAATTTGAGTTGAAAATAAAAGCGTTTACCGCGAAGGACGCAAAAATCGCAAATAAAAGCTTTTAGGTTTTAAACCTTTTGCGTTCTTCGCGGCAAAATATTTTTAACATCTTATGCAAAGTCGCAAATCAAATTTTAGTTGTTATACAAACTGTAATCTCTTCACGATCATGATAAAGATGTTTTGCCTGTATCGTGTGTTTGATTTTTGCATCAGACAAATTTTGGTGTAACAGATCGATGCATTCATGCACCGTAGCTAAACGTTTTTTCATCGGCAGTTTTAAATTAAAGATAGCGTTGCTGCATTGCCCCTTGCTAAACCAGCGGGCAATCAACCGGCTGACGTGCAGTGGTCGTTCGGCCATGTCGCAGATCAGCCAGTCGACTTTTTTCTTCGGCGCGTAGGTGAAGGCATCGGTCTGTAGATGTTCGACCATGCCGCTCTGCATCAGTGCCGGCTGCATCGGACCGTTGTCGATGGCGGTGACCAGGCAGTCGCGCTGCACGAACTGCCATGTCCAGCCGCCTGGTGCCGCGCCGAGGTCGACCACGGTCATGCCGTTTTTGATCAGTTCGCTCTGTTGTGCTTTCGATAAAAACCAGTGGATGGCTTCTTCCATTTTTAGTGTGGAACGGCTGGGCGCGGCGCCGGGCATCTTCAGGCGGATGATGCCCATGCTGTCTGGCGAGCTGTTATCACTGGGAGCGATGCCGATGTTGACGTGTAACGAGTCGGTAAAAAACAGGTGCAGCCGCCAGCGTGAATGCGTGGACAATAAACGGTTCTTTTTCAGTGCGCCGAGCAGGTGTGGCCGAAACTGTTTGCAAAACTTGCTGAGTGATTTGCCTTCGTTAGTGTCCGGGTAATCCAGTTCGACATCGAAAAAAGTTTCGTTGAAATCTTTGATGGCGTTTAAAATATCGGTCAGCCGGTTGTTTTCTGGCAGTTTGAGTTTGTTTTTATCGCAGGCGAACCACTGGCGTGCAAAAATCAGTTGCTGGAAATCGATCTGTGTTATCAACTCACGGCTGCTTTGATCTGTGCTGCTCACAAGTGAAACAAAAGCCGATGCTTCACTGGTCTGGATATAAGCAGGGAACGACTGTTGGCTGGCAAATTCCATGATTTCGCCGGCACATTCTTTTTCGAAACCCGGGCGGCACAGTAGTATGATCTGCTTAAACATCGGATCTTAATTCCGCCATTGAAAGTAAGGTGTCAAAACTGTGTTTACGTTGTAACATATCGCAATTATTTACAGTGTCGAGAGAAAAATGGAAACAGGTGAAGTAAAAAGTATTATCGAAGCAGGTATCAAAGACTGCGAAGCCACGGTAACTGCGGACGGCAGCAAGTATACCGCAATCGTGGTGTCAGATGAGTTTGAAGGTAAAACCATGGTGGCCGAACAGAAGATGGTTTATGCGCTGGTGAATGAGCATATTCAGAGTGGCGCGATCCATGCCTTGACCATCAAGGCCTATACCAAATCAGAATGGGCCGCGCAGAATAGTTAAAACAGATAGCCCTGCACCAGTGTTGCATCAGACAGGCAAACCAAATAGAAGGATGCTTATCGACACGATAGCCAGACTTCCGTGAATAAGGATGACGGTTTTTGACAGAATGCCTTTTCTTCTGATGAGGTAATACAGCGTCGCGCCGCCAGCGACGGTCAGTATAAATGCGCCGAGCGCAGGTTTTGTCGACAGGCCGGTTTCTTTGCCAATGTATACGGTGATCAGCAGAAGCAAAATACCAAAGATACCCATGCGTCCATGTAGCAGACCGAGGTCCATCGGTGCGTTTCTGTCTGTAATAAGTAATAATGCTGTCGCGGCACCGCCGATAATTGCACTAACCAGTACGGTTAATGCCAGTATGCCGAGCCATGTTTCCGGTAATCCCATCTTGTGTTCCTCCAGGCTTGTTTTTATTGTTTTCAGTAAAAATATTTCTGTGGCTGTCTGTGCCGGGGAATTTATCAGCAAACAGTGTTTAATACGGTTATTTGGCTGGTATATTTATTTCAGCAATAGTGCCGCCGCCGTCTCTGGCATAGAGCTGGATTTTTATATTATTAATTTCGGCCAGCTGCTGCGCAATGCTCAGGCCAAGACCGGTTCCTCCGGTTTCCTTGTTGCGTGATTGGTCCAGTCTGTAAAATGGTCTGAATACTGCGTCTATCTGGTCAGCAGGAATGCCCGGTCCTCTGTCCATCATTTTTATCTGTGCGAAATCCTGTGTGCATGAATAAGTTACTTCGACTGGCTGACCATCGCTATAACGTACGGCATTCTCTAACAGGTTTACGATGATGCGGCGCAGTGCCATCGGATTGTTTATTACCTGACAGGTTTCTGCTGCCTGCCATTGAATATTGGCGCCGCCGCGTTTGCCACACTGCACCAGGTCATCCAGCGTTTCTGCGATATTGATATTTTGTTGTTCACCTTTTTCTAAAGTTTTGCTTAGTTCCAGAAACTGCCCGATAAGGCAGTTCATCTGATTGACGTCACCGCGTATGCCAGCGACAAGGCCAGGGTCTGCATTTTCTGGCAATAACTCGAGCGATAGTTGAATGCGTGCCAATGGGGTGCGAAGATCATGAGAGATGCCTGCCAGCAGGGTCGTGCGGTTGCTCAATAATTCTTTTACCTGCACGGCCATTTTATTAAAACTCTTCGCCAGTTGCAGCATCTCTTCCGGTCCGGTTTCCGGGATCAGTTCCGGTTCTCTGCCACGGCCTATACGTAATGCGTTTTTT
>SWCD01005387.1_pt1 | contig 16568 bp, 14 predicted proteins | sample 4693011 | NCBI WGS metagenome assembly SWCD01 (sample SAMN10267278, study PRJNA491770) | bioreactor metagenome | isolation source: DHS bioreactor inoculated with marine | place: Japan: Omine Ridge, Nankai Trough | reverse complement strand
ATGCTCTAAATCTTCACTGGCAATGCCAGGACCATTATCAATTACCTTCAGAGCGATGTAATCACCAGCCGGAAGTTTTTTGTCGGTGGCGTTTTCTGCAAGAGTATAATTCTCAGTTCTGAGGATAATCTCGCCATCAATACCCAATGCCTCGGCAGCATTAATCACAAGGTTCATCAAACATTTACGCACATGGACCGGAGAACAGAAAATATTGGCAAGCTCTGGGGCCAAGTCGGTATTTATCCTTACGCCAGGATAGAGGGAGAGAAGTTTTTTGCCCTCAAGGGAGGCCAGATATTCGATAATAAGATTGTTGACATCCACCACCTCACGGACCTTGGCAACACTGCGTGCCACGGTAAGAAGGTCGGCGACAACGGCGGCGGCACGAAGGCCGGATTCGCGGATGGCAGTAATGGGCTGACGTAACTCATGGTCTTCAGGAAGCTTCATGAGTAGAAGTTCCGGGTAGCTCACCACCCCTGACAGGATGTTGTTAAGGTCATGGGCAACCCCGCCAGCCATCAAACCGATGACCTCCATTTTCTCGGCCTTTTGCAACTTGGCCTCGGTGTTTTCCCTATCTTCAATTTCTGCAAGAAGCTTCTGAGTACGCTCTTCGACTTTTTCTTCCAGCTCTTTGTTGCTTTTAACCAGGGAGAGGTTGAGGTTAACAATCTTCTGAACGAGAGAACCATAGCTGAAATAGATAATAAGAAAGGAGATGCCAATGAAAATAAGGCTTAGCAAAAAGGCGGAAATCAGCAAACGTCGTCCTTTGCTCATTTCCTCTGAAAAATCCAAAACCACAAAAAAACGTGCTACCTCTTTGCCTTGGAAATTGGTCAAGGAACTGATGTTACATAAAATATAGCTTTTATTAATGCCCTCAAGCGTCTGTTGTTTTTTCCCCCAGTCGATGTCTGAGATTATGTTTTCAAAAAACTTGTCGTTCGTTGTTTCTATGGTGTGGGTGGGGCCGGCAAGTCCCTTTTGATGTTGGGGAAGGATGGTAGCGTATTCATTGTTGGTGTAAGAAAAGCCAACAGTGGTTTTTAACATTCTGGCAACAGTGTCTAGCAGCACCTGTCCTTTAATTCCGAATTGAACAGCTCCTAAATATTCCCCGTTGTAAAAGACAGGGTTAACCACTCGGTATTGGAGGCCAACATAGCCGGTGGTAAAGCCTGATCGTTGACGGCGGTCTTTGTTGACTGCAGCCACGTCAGGTCGCATTTTTGTGACATCCTGGCCAAAGTTATCTGGACTATGGACGCGAAGAAAGGCCGGGGTGTCAGGGAGAATCCAGCCTATAGTGGCAAAGTAGGGGTCTTCTTTGTGGAGAATGTCATAGTAAGGCTTGCTGAAATTTTGCAACAGTTGTCTGTCTCGATCAGCAAAGGCCTCGACAAGCTGCCTTTTGTTTTGAGACGCTTTGTAATTAATGAAACTTTTTATGCGTTTAGAATAGTGCTTGCTAGCATTATCAATAATGGTCTTGGCAACAATATTGGCACTTTCTGTCTTGCTGGTTAAGAGGGCGTCAATGTTCTTTCGGTTTTGCCTGGCGAGCAAGGTGAGAAAAATAGCGCAGATGGTCATAATGACCAGCATCACTGCTGTGATGACTTTGGCCCTGGTGCTCATGGCCGATGAATGCCTTTACTATGAAAAGGGGGTTGGCTACGGGATGGCTGTGAGAAAGAGAATGGCGGCATAAAGAAGATTTGTTTCTAAAAGATGTATGCGAAAAGTATAGGTTGGCAGCTTTATGATTGCAAGCAGGAAAGGGGGAAACCTAATGAGAACAAGAGGTTCTTGTAGAGTAAAAAAGAAAGCTGCACATGAAAAAAGTTGAGGAAAGTATCACTTTCCCCTAACCTGAAAAAGGGCTAAAGCCTTTTAGGCTCATTTAATTTTTAATCAACTAAACATCTTTTTTCATTCTGGAACTATTTATGTCTTTTCACGGGGATATCTCTAAGTTTTTTCCGCCAGACCTGCTCGAATATCTGGCATCTTTTGATAAAGACGGTGTTTTGACCGTTAAAGAGCCGGAACCGCTGCTGATTACCATCAAGGATGGCTTCATTGTTGATGCCTTTTCTTCCAAGGCTGACGCCAAGCTTCTTCGCACTCTCTATTATAGAAATGTGATCGATAAGGAGAAGTATCAGTATATTGCCAAGGCCAGGTCGGAAACCCCTCTTTCCATGCGGGAAATATTGAGCAAACTCAAACTTTTCCCCATGAAGTCCATCCAGGCTGAACTTATTATGACGCTAGAGGATGTCGTCTTTCAGTTTTTTCTCTTAAAGGAAGGATCTTTCGCCTTTACTGAAGCAGCGGTTACCCAGGACATTACCGGCACCAAACTGTTGCCCGTTGATTTGATGTACGAGCTTTCTGCCCAGGTTGATGAGTGGAATGAGTACCAAAATGCCTTGGGCAACTTGTCCCAGATAGTTTCTCTCACAGACCTCGGGAAAGAGTCTGAGCCGGCCCACAAGAGTGAAGAAGTTATCTTTAGAATGATAACTGGTGAAAGCTCCATTGAAAAAATTGTCAATCAGGCCCCTTTACCGCGCTTCTTTGCCTTAAAATTTATTGCCACCTGCGTTCGCAAGGGCTGGTTTGAGCTTACGGCCGGCGAGCAGACCCCTTCAGCAGCGGCTGCTGGTCAGGTGTGTGCCCAACCCAGCCTTTTTCTTGACTTTAAAAGAAGCTTTAAAGAGGTGCTGCAGGCAGACAACATGCGCCGTAAGGTGGAGCATGCCCTTCAATTTTGTAAAAATTATTTTGATACAACACTGGATTACTTGACCGAGGAAGGTGAACTCTTTAGATGTCTTGCCTTTCAAAAAGACGAAGAGGGGAGACTGCACACCAAGGTTATTGATGAGCACCCCCTAGTTGTGGATGACCAAATCGTTCTCACTGCCTGCGCAAAGGGGCTGGCCTTTTTGGGAGAGGTGTATGAGAGCGAGTTTTTCGGTAGCCTGATTGATCTTCCTGAAAAGGGTGAATGCGGTCTTATCCCCATTGAGGTTCAAGCCGACAGCGCCAAGCTGATTTTTACCGTAAGCAGCCAGGTGTCCGAGGGCATGAGCCCACTCCATTTTCTCGACCTTCTTTCCTGGCTCATCGCACCGGCCCAGTCTGTTAAGATCAGCAATGAGATGGCAGTGGGTATGCCTGAAAATATCGGCGAGGATAAGGCAACCAAGCTTATCGCTCTTACTGACCAGCTACCGCCCATGCCCCATGTTGTGGGCCAGGCCCTCAAGCTCATTGCTGATCCGGATAGCTCCTTAGAAGAACTGACCACAGTGCTGGCCCAGGACCAGTCCTTACTGGCCATGATTATCAAGGTCAGTAACTCCGCACTGTATAGCACCGGTCAGGAGATCAGTTCCCTGCAGAGCGCTATCACCAAGCTGGGTGTTAATATTGTCCGCAGTTTGGTGCTGACTGCTTCGACCCAGTCGGTTTTTCCCAAGGATGATGTTAAATATGGCCGCTTTGGCAAGGCGTTATGGGGGCATTCAAAGGAATGCGGCCTGGCGGCGCGCCGTTTGGCCCAGACCATTAACTACCCTGACCCAGAAGAGGCCTTTGTCGGCGGCCTTCTCCACGACATAGGCAGGCTGGCTATTTTAATGGGCTACCCAGAGGAGTATGCTGAAATCGATGAGCTTAACTGTTCCGGCAAGAAGGGATTAATCAGAGCAGAGCAGGATCTTCTCGATTTTGACCATACGATTATCGGCCAGATGCTGGCCCAGAAATGGCGGATGCCTTCAGCTCTTCTCGCCTGTGTTGAGCAGCATCATCGGCCTCAGGAGGCCACGGATAATTTTCGTACCCTGGCCAACATCACGGCCATGGCCGATTATCTCAGTATCCAGGTTGGTAAGGCTCCTGGCTTTAAAGAGCTTGACGAGTGGCAGAATATCAACGTGGTGCAGAGAGAGCTGGGCCTGGATGATGAGCAGCTTGATAATCTTAAGAAAACGCTGCATGAGGATTTCCGCCACAAGGACGTCTTTGACGTTGATTAAGCTGCATGGGTAATTACCATACAGCCCCTCTTTTTTTGTTTCCCAGCTTGCCTCTCTTCTTTGCCTCCGACTCTATTCATGCTAGTCTGCTTGAAACAGCGAGGCATCATTAATGGAGAGTCACCCCCCTAAGAGTAAAAGCCGTGATGGCTTGCGCCAAGAAATGCTTACCCGGCGCGATAAACTTACAGAGCAGGAACGCCACAAAAAGAGTCGGGCTTTAACTGAGCGTCTTTGTAGTTTTGAAAGATATCGCCAGGCCCGATCCATTCTTTTTTTTGTGAGTTTTCGGAGTGAGGTTGACACCTTATTCCTTATGAGCGAGGCCTTAATGCGGGATGTACAAGTCGCGGTGCCCCTGACGCTCACAAAGGAAAAAGAGCTGCAGGCCTTTGCCATTAAAGATTTGGCTAAAGACCTTGTCCCTGGTTACCAGGGAATTTTTGAGCCGGACCCTGAGCGTTGTGCTCTGGTAAAACCAAGCGTTCTGGATCTGGTTGTAGTGCCTGGTTCTGTTTTTGATCACCAGGGAGGACGGATGGGCTATGGTGGCGGCTATTATGACCGGTTTTTGGTCCAGCGCGCCCCCCAGGCAACCAGAGTGGGTATATGCTTTGATCTGCAGATGGTGGACGAGGTACCCATGGCAGATCATGATCAGTACCTAGATTTTGTCGTTACCGAATCGCAGATTGCAGTTTCCAGTCGCCGTGGCTAAAGGGCTATGACTGGAATAAGAGACGAAAAATAACAGAGAGGACATCCTGTGAGCACAGCAATTTTCCGAGATAATCTGTACCTTCAACATGATCCGGGTTTTGACCATGTTGAAAGCCCGGATCGTTTGAAGGTTGTATATGACCAACTTGACAATCCGGATGTTGCCAAACAGTTTGTTTTTCCAAAAGCTGAAGCTGCCTCTTTTGAGATCTTGACCCTCAATCACAGTAAGGAACATGTCGAGCGCATTGCCCAGACTGCAGGCCGCACCTTTGATGCCCTTGATCAAGACACCACTACTTCTGCCCAATCCTACGATGCAGCCTGCCTGGCTGCCGGAGCTGTGGTGGAAGGGGTGCGCATGGTTGTTGAGGGTGAGGTTGATAATTGTTTTGCCCTTGTTCGTCCTCCCGGCCACCATGCTGAACATGACAGGGCCATGGGCTTTTGCCTTTTTAATAATGTTGCCATTGCTGCCCACTATGCCCTGGAGAAATTGGGACTCAACAGGGTGATCATTATTGATTGGGACTTGCACCATGGCAACGGCACCCAGAACTCCTTTGCAGACACTGACAAGGTTCTCTATTTTTCCACCCACCAGTTTCCCTATTATCCGGGTTCCGGTTCTCTGTCTGAAACAGGGCGGGGTGAGGGCGATGGCTACACGGTTAATGTCCCCCTTACCCCTGGTCTTGGTGATGAACATTATGCCCGTATTTTTAATGGGATTTTGGCGCCGGTTGTCCACCAATATAAGCCTGAGCTTATTTTGGTTTCAGCAGGGTATGATACTGCCCATAATGATCCCTTGGGGGGGATGAACATCACGGCCGAGGGTTTTGCCTACATGACCAGAAAGGTGATGGAGCTTGCCGAAGAGGTGTGTGATGGCCGCCTGCTGCTTACCCTGGAGGGGGGCTACAATCTGCAAAGCCTTGCCAACGGAGTTTTGGCAGGCTTGGTTGAGTTACTTGGCCGCACCACCTTAAAGGATGAAGTGCTTGCCACCTTAAGTGAGACTGAAATTCCCTTTCCCGCCTTTGATGCTGCCCAGGCTGCTGCAGCAAAAAAATGGCAGTTTCCTGGAGCGTAATTTTCAACTAAGTGCCTATTGAACTTCCCCTGCGGGAAGGGTAGTATGCCTTGTTTGCCAACCCGGGACGGTTGCGGTTGGTGCAAAAAAGGTACTAACAAAGAGAAATTATTATGAGTATTTCCAAAGAAGAAGTAATGAAGGTTGCCAACCTGGCCCGTCTTGAACTTTCCGAGCAGGAAGCTGAGAGCATGACCGACCAGCTTGCCACCATTCTCGGCTATGTGGCGAAATTAGATGAGGTCGACTGCCAGGATATCGCCCCCACCACCCATGTCCTTGCCATTGAAAACGCTTTCCGCGCTGATGAAGTAAAGCCCTCGCTTTCCCAGGAAGAGGCTCTTGCCAATGGCCCCCTGCAGAATGGGGAGGCGTTTGTGGTGCCCAGAGTCATTTAGCGCCATCGCTAAGCGGCTATTTTGTCCGATCTCTGCGTCACAGCAAATAAGCGAAGACTTCGAAATGGAAAATGCGAATTTATGCCCGTTGTGTGGGTACATATGCTTATATGCTGCGCTTTTTAATTTCACTGTTCACTTGATCTCGAACAGATAGCGAGCTAGCGAGACTTCGAAATAACTCACTTATCGAAAGGCACTTTGGGGTGATTGAAGTTTCTTAAGAAAACTAACTTTAAAAATACAAATAAAAACAAATGGAACTAAGCGCGTTAACAATCCATGAAGTGCAGGAGCTCTTTGCCAAGGGCGAAACCTCCAGCGTTGAGGTGACCACGGCGGTGTTTGAGCGCATGGCTGAAGTTGAACCCAAGGTGGCGGCTTACATCACTGAAAATCGTGATGAGGCGCTGGCCAAAGCGGCTGAAGCTGACAGTAAACTCAAGGCTGGGGAGGGTGGCCCATTATGTGGTATCCCCCTTGCCATTAAAGACGTTATCTGTACCAAGGGCCTGCGCACCACGGCTGGTTCCCGTATTCTGGAAACGTTCACCCCTCCCTATGATGCCACAGTCATGGAGAAGTTAAACGACGCTGGTGCTGTCTGTATGGGCAAGGTCAGTATGGACGAATTTGCCATGGGTTCTGGTAATGAGAATTGCGCCTATGGCACCCCCCATAACCCATGGAATACAGAACATATCTGCGGTGGCTCCAGCGGTGGCTCTGCTGCGGCAGTGGCTGCTGATGAATGTATGGCCTCTTTGGGTTCCGACACAGGTGGTTCTATTCGCCAGCCTGCTTCCCATTGTGGTGTCGTCGGCCTAAAGCCGACCTATGGCCGGGTTTCCCGTTTTGGCCTGCTGGCCTTTGCCTCATCCCTTGATCAAATAGGCCCCATCACCAAGGATGTCACTGATGCAGCCATAATGTTGAACGCCATCTCCGGGTATGACCAGCGGGACTCAACCTCGGCCCAGGTGGATACCCCTGATTACACCAAGGCCTTGGTGGACGGCCTGGACGGTCTTACGGTGGGTGTGCCTGAAGAATATTTTGGCGCTGGCCTGGACCCAGAGGTGGAGAAGGTTGTTCGCCACGGCATTGAGCAGCTCAAGGCAGCCGGCGCTCAGGTTAAAGAGGTTTCCCTGCCCCATACCGAGTACGGAGTGGCAGCCTATTACATAATTGCCCCGGCTGAAGCCAGCTCAAACCTGGCCCGCTATGACGGTGTTCGTTACGGCCGTCGCGATATGGATGCCGACTCCCTGATTGATCTTTACAAGCAGAGCCGCTCCCAAGGCTTTGGCGATGAGGTTAAGCGTCGTATTCTCATCGGCACCTACGCCCTCTCTTCAGGCTATTATGATGCCTATTACAAGAAGGCCTCCCAGGTTCGGACCTTGATTGTTGAAGATTATAAGCAGGCCTTTAACCAATGTGATGTGTTGGTGAGCCCGGTAACACCCACCCCAGCCTGGAAGATTGGTGAGAAAACCAGTGATCCTTTAAGTGTGTATCTCTCCGACCTGCTTACTATTCCTGCCAATCTGGCCGGTGTTCCTGGCATGTCTGTGCCCTGCGGCTTTAGCGAGGCTGGCTTGCCCATTGGTCTTCAACTTCAAGGCAGCCATTTCAGCGAAGAAACCCTACTGAAGGTTGCCTTTAATCTCGAAAAAAGTCTCGATGTGGCAGGTAAAAAGCCGGCATTATAATTTGAAATAACAAAAAAAGGGCAGGAACCGGCTTATTCGGCTCCTGCCCTTGCCATTGTACGAGTATTAGAAGCATGAAACTACATGTCAGCGACAATATAAAAAACCTCGTTCCTTATCCCCCTGGTAAGCCCCTGAAAGAGTTGGAGCGTGAGTATGGGGTTACTGATTCCATCAAAATGGCCTCCAACGAGAACTCCCTGGGGCCTTCCCCCAAAGCCATGGAGGCCATTGCCGGATGTTTGAGTAATCTTCATCGTTATCCGGATGGAAGCTGTTATTACCTGGCTCAGGCTGTGGCCAAAAAGCTTGGCGTTGATCAGGACGAACTGGTCTTTGGCAACGGCTCCAATGAAGTTATTGATTTTTTGGTGCGGGCCTTTATTTCTCCTGGCGACGAGGTTATTACCAGCCATCCATCCTTTCTGGTCTACCAAACCATGGTCCAGGCCCAGGACGGAGTGAACATCGTTGTCCCCTTAAGAGATATGAGGCATGATCTCGCCACCATAGCAGCTAAAATCACAACCCGTACCAGATTGATCTTCCTCGATAACCCCAACAATCCAACCGGAACGGTTTTTGACAAGGCAGCGTTTGATCAATTCTTGGCCAAGGTGCCGGAGTCCGTGGTTGTTGTCCTTGATGAGGCCTATGTAGATTTCGTTGATGATGATCTTCGTCTTGATGTGCGGGAGTACATTCACGGCATTACAGCCGTGGTCGGCTTGCGCACCTTTTCAAAGGCCTATGGCATTGCCGGACTGCGGGTTGGCTTTGGGGTCATGAATTCCGAGATCGCCTCCTACCTGCACCGTGTTCGTCAGCCCTTTAACGTCAATGAACTAGCCCAGGTTGGTGCCTTGGCCTGCCTTGAGGATGACGAGCATTACCAGAAGACCATGGCCATGACCAAGGATGGTATTGCCTGGCTCTCTTCGGAAATCGAAAAACTGGGCTGCCGCGTCTTTGCCACCCAGACCAATTTTTTTCTGGTTGATGTCAACTGTGACTGCAAAGATCTCTATGAACGCATGCTTCATCTTGGTGTCATCGTTAGGCCCATGGCAGCCTATGGCTATGGAACCTATATCAGGATCACCGTAGGCACCGAGGCAGAGAACAAGCGGCTCGTCGGCGCTTTGTCCCAGGTTTTGAGTGACATGGGTGGCAAATAAGATGGACACCGTGATAACCATTGATGGCCCATCAGGCGGTGGCAAGTCCACGGTAAGCCGTATGCTTGCTGCTGAGTTGAATTATACCTATCTTGATACCGGCGCCATGTACAGGGCTGTGGGCTTGCAAGCCCAACAACAGAAGGTTGATCTTGCTGATGATGATCAAGTGGCAGCCATGCTGGCCGGGCTGGATCTGCATCTTGAGCCTGGTGATGGCGACACCAGGGTTCTTCTGGCTGGTGACGATGTCAGCAATGCTATCCGTACGGCTGAAATGGGTATGGTTGCTTCCGCTGTTTCGGCCTTGCCCTTGGTGCGTAGCAAGCTCACCGAACTCCAGCAGCAGATAGGGGCCAAGGGCCGGGTTGTTGCTGAAGGTCGTGACATGGGCACCGTGGTTTTTCCCGAGGCCCGCTATAAATTCTTTCTTGATGCCTCCCCGGAAGAACGGGCCCGCAGAAGGGTCGAGCAACTCCATGAAAAGGGAGAACAGGCAGACTATCAAGATATCCTGGTCCAGATTATTAAGCGGGACCATGATGATTCAACCAGGGCTTTGGCTCCTCTCAAACCGGCATCCGATGCGGTGCAAATCGATTCCTCAAAAATGACTGCTCAGGAAGTGTTGAATTTTATTCTTGATCAGCTTGCAAAAAAATAAATTTCAGCCCATCATATTTCTACGCCTCCTTATAATTAAGGGGGAAGAAGCTGAAGATGTCTCTTAGGCAAAGGGGCTAAAGTTATCTTTAAAGTGGAGATGCCTCATGGGTGTTGAGTCACGGATCATGAAACGGCGACAGCTCGTTTATTACCTGAAGCTTTATGATGAGGAGTCAGGTGAGCTGGTTGGCAATGTGGTGGATATCACCACTCGGGGCTGTAAGATTATCAGTGAAGAGCCCCTGCCGGAAGAAAAAGCAATGGCTCTACGCCTTGATTTGCCTGAAGGTCTTTACTCTCTAAAAACAATAGTCATGAAAGGGAAAACGTTGTGGTCCAGGCCTGATGTTAATCCCGAATTCTACGTCACCGGCTTTGAGGTCCCACGTTTGGGAGCTGAAGAGCGTAAGGTGGTCAGGCAGCTTATTGAGCAGACCGCCTTTAACGATTGAACTAAACTCTTCTGCCCCTAAAAAACGCAAGGAAGCACGGCCCTGGTGAAGGACTCAGAAACACGGATAATGAAGCGTCGGCACCTCTTTTATTATTTAGAGGTGTTTGATGCTGAAACAGGCAAGCAGGTGGGAAACTTGGTGGATATTACCACCAAAGGCTGTAAGCTCGTCAGTAGAAATCCCATACCAAAAGATAAGCAGATGACCCTCAAGGTTATCCTGCCTGATGATTATTACCCTGGCAAAGAGCTTGTTTTTGAGGCCCGTAGCGTCTGGTCTGCAAACGATATCAATCCCGATTTTTACGATACAGGTTTTGAGGTGCCCCATTTAGGGCTTGAGGAGCGTAAGGTTATTCGTAAGCTTATCGAACGTGTCGGTTTTAACGACTAGGCCAGCATGAGTAATTGCTATTTTGCCCGATTACGGCGTCGCGGCAAAAAGAAAAATGCTCACATATGTCTATATGCTGCGCTTTTTATTTTCACCGCTCCTTGTTCTCGAGCAAAATATCTAATTATTCAAAGCTGCCCATTAAAAAACCCTAATGAGCGATAAACAACTCATTAGGGTTTTTTAATTTCATATTTGCTTCTTCTTTTCTTACTTCACCATATACGGTTCTGACCAGTCGTTATGTTCGAACTCTTCGTGGTCGGGCTTTGGGGCTTTTTCTTCAAGGAGGCGTTGTTCCAGCCATTTAATGATTTTGGGCAGTTCTGCGGCCACTTCGGAGAGGGCTTTGCCGCGGTGGCTCACACTGTTTTTTTCTTCCATGGAGGCCTCAGCAAAGGTCTTGCCGAAATCAGGATAATAAAATACCGGGTCGTAGCCAAAACCACTCTCGCCTTTGGGTGCGGTGGTGATTTCTCCCTCACAACGTCCTTCGTAGGTGAGGGCAGGGCCGGAGGGAACGGCAATGGAGATCACACATTCAAAGGCGGCCTTTCTATTCTCTGCACCATCAAGTTCATCAAGGAGTTTGGCAATATTGTCCTGGTCAGTGGCGTTTTCTCCGGCGTAACGGGCAGAGTATACACCCGGGCGACCATCAAGGGCCTCCACGGTGAGGCCGGAGTCATCAGAAATGGCTGGTAAGCCGAGTACCTTGGCGGTGAAGGATGCTTTTATGTAGGCATTGTCGTCAAAGGTTTCGCCATCCTCAACCGCCTCAGGGATGGGGCCAAAATCATCCAGGCTTCGTAAGTCAACAGGGTATTCTTTTAAAATTTCCTGGAATTCCTTTATTTTCCCTTTGTTGCGGGTGGCAAGAACAATAATGATTGGTGTACTCATGGCGCTGCTCCAAGGACAACAGGTTGGCTGTTATTATGCCGATTAATACCGGCTTGTAGCTATTAAAGTATTTTCGAAAATAGCAATTGTACCCGGGAAAACAAAAGAGGCAAGGGAAAGTTGCCGTGAGGTTTTTCTATACAAGAAAAGGGCACAAAGGAGATCTGAGGTAAGTGTGGAAAGAGAAACAGAGAATTTTAAAAGGGAGATGTAGGCCTATTTATAAAGGAACTCAAAATTTCAGTTATTTAAACTACTCGGTCATTCCCGCGAAGGCGGGAATCCAGGAGATTTAATTATACCCACTGGATTCCCGCCTTCGCGGGAATGACTATATACTCTCCAAAACGCTCTTGAATAGTTGAAAGTTCAGGTGAAATCTGTCAGCTTTAAGCAGGCTGCCGTATCTTATCCCCCTTCATATCATCCTTAAAAAGAGAATAACCCCTTTCCATGGCGCAGAAATCACCGCACATGGTGCAGGTGTCTGTATTCTCGGGGCTGCGACCTGTGCGCACCTCTTTGGCCTTATCCGGGAACATGAGAAGATTGAAATGATCATCCCAGGCCATATCACGGCGGGCCAGGGCTACCTGTTTTTCCCTTTCCCGGCGTTGGGGGTATTTAGCAATGTCACCGATATGGGCAGCAAGGCGTGTAGCCCGCACACCTTCACGGACATCATTTTCATTTGGCAGGGCAAGATGCTCAGCCGGGGTTATATAGCAGATCAGGTCCGCGCCATGCCGGGCAGAACTCGCGGCGCCAATAGCCGAAGTGATATGGTCGTAACCGGCCCCACAATCAGCAGGAAGCGGGCCGAGTACATAATAGGGGGCATTGCCGCTCATTCGTTTCTCGAGCATGATATTGCCTTCAATTTCATCTAATGGAACGTGGCCCGGGCCTTCGACCATCATTTGACAGCCCATGTCTCTGCCTAATTCTGCCAGTTCACAATTGATAATCATCTCGGCCATCTGGGCCCGGTCATGGCTATCATGAATTGCTCCAGCCCGGATACCGTTACCAAGGGAGAGCACAGCGTCATATTTTTTCATCAGCTCGCAAACCCGGTCAAACTGCTCGTAAAGCGGGTTCTCTTTGTTGTTGTATTCCATCCAGGAAACCATGAAGGTGCCGCCCTTGGAAACAAGACCGCCGTAGCGATATCCTTGCTTGCGGAGCCGTTCAATGCTGAAACGATTAATGCCACAATGGATGGCCATAAACGACAACCCGTCGGCCAGTTGTTGTTCTATAAGGTCAAAGAGAAACTCTGGATCGAGCAGGTTTGGGTTTTTAAACTTCCGCGAGTAATGGTTAAAGGCCTGGTAGAGAGGTACGTTGCCAACCGGCAGTTTGGTGCAACTTAACACCTCGCGGCGGACCAAATCAAGATCGCCGCCGGTGGAAAGCTCCATCAGGGTATCGGCCCCTTCTTCTTCGGCAATAAGGGCTTTGCGTTTTTCAAGCTCAATATCATGGATATCCGATGAGGTCCCGATGGAGGCATTTACCTTAGTTCGCAGTCCCATGCCGATCCCCACAGCTTTTTGGTCGGGGCGATTGGGGTTGTTGGGGATAACTACTTCACCAAAAGCCACCTTTTGGCGGATCTCCTCTGGACTAAAGCCTTCATCCTGAGCAATTTGGGTCATGAGTGGTGTGATTTCACCGGCTTTTGCAAGTTCTAACTGGGTTTTCATTTTTGTATCTCCATGTTGCATAAAAGCGAAGAGCGCACTGAAATGTACTTCAGGCTGAGTAGTAAAAAATGCCTGTGGAGCAGCAGGCATAAAAAAATCCGCACAAGAATCGCTTCCTGTGCGGATTGATACGGACAAATCATTCCGAAAAACTATGTAACCAAAGGCAGGTCTTCTGACTTACGGATCATCCCATTCAGCTCGCCTTCCCATCGTAAAACTGACAGTGGCATAATTGGCTGAATGGTCCCCGATTACAGCGTCGGCCCAACGTTACGGATTTTCACCGTATTCCCTTTTCATTACCAGCATCTGGTCTATAAATAAATGGAGATACTGGTAACACCTTGGTTGTTATTTATAGGGAGCCAACATAACCTGCTTGCAGGAAAAACAGAAGAACTATTACAGGTGTTAAGGGGGGAATCCTTTGCCAGGAAAGAGAAAAACACCGAAAAATACAAATTTTTAGCCAAGTTAAAGGAAAGAGTACAAATTTTATTGGAAGCCCCTATCTGGTTATCATCTAGGGAAAAAACACCACAATATATGGTAGTGTCCATGGTTATGACACCGGGGAAATAGGCCTTATAAACGTGATCTAACTCGTTATAATCTCACTAGAACTGGAAAAATCACTTTTAGTATGATATAAATTTTTTTACTGATACTTGTATTTATAGAAATTAGGCGTTCGTTAACGAATGATAACTCTAACCGTAAATGGGGGGAAATATGAAGTGGCGTCTAGCACTCGGGACAGCATTGTCATTAGCAATGCTCTCTACCTCAGCCATGGCTGAAGACGGCGCAGACATGTTCCTGCAGAAATGTGGATCATGTCACGTCAAGGGTGGACAGGCAGCGCCTGTAAACCCGGCAGATAAGGCCTCGATCGTATGGGATAAGTTTTTTAAACGAGGTCGGCATAAAGTCGACATCACCCAGGCGGTCAGTATCGATGAGCTGCAGTCCATCGTTCAATACTTAAAAGACCACGCGGCAGACAGCGACCAGCCTGCGGTAGCTGTCATTCCAAGGTAAATAGGAGGAATAGTGATGAAGAAAGTATTATTAACCGCAGGCGCTATTATGCTTTGGACAGGTACTGTCTGCGCCGCGGATATGGTTCGCATCCCCGCTGAAGATTACAGGGCAATCATGAAAAGCATTGAAGCCCTTCAGAACCGGGTAGTCGAACTTGAATCTAATCAAGGAGTTACTCCCCCTGCACAGCCTGCAGCGAGACCAGCTCCACGGCCATCGAGACCCATGTCGCAAAACGACGCGGCCCGTATCGATCGATTGGCCGATGATATTAACAATATTTATGACACCCTAGATCAGGTTGAGACCAAGACCCTGAAGGATAAGATCAACTTAGGCGCTGAGAATCGTTGCGCATATGATTATTGTAATTCAAAAGACTTGGTGGTTACCCATTACACTGCAGCCGGACCTGCTCCTGCTACGACTGATTCCACCAGAGAACACGATGATGATAATTTCACCAATCGTTTCCGTATCAATATGGATGCCAATATCTCCAGGTCATTGAAATTCCATGCCCGTCTGACTGCCTACCATGCCTGGGGAGATCATGATTCCAATGAGGTTGTGAATTTTTATAACGATGGTAATGCCGCTCATGCCTTAGGAAATAATGGTCTGAAGATTGACCGCTTCTATGTTGACTGGATTCCCCAGGATTTCTTCATGCCGTTGGCCATCACAGTTGGTCGTCATCCTTCCACTGAGGGACCGCCAGCAGAATTTAAGGAGAACAGGAAGCGTCAGTCTACTTATCCATCACTTATCTTTGATGGCGAGGCAGACGGTATTGTTGCCACCTTTGGTCTTGAGCGCTACATCGGCTTAAAAGGCTCGGGTCTTCGTTTTGCCTATGGTAAATTTTACCGTTCAGATATGAACGACTCGGATTTTGGCTGGCTTGATGACGAGGACACCAAGGATGCTGATATCTTTGCGACCTTTTTTGAGAGTAAGATTCCCTTTATCAACAACAGCCTCATGGTGTTCTCATACGCCCATGTCTATGATATGCCGGCAAACTTTACTGATGACACTCCCAACACACCCTTTTCTCCCGATGGTATTATTCTGGGTGATATGGACCTCTATGGCGCCCATTTTCAGGTCTCAAATCTTGCCAAGACAGGGCTTGATATGTACGTCTCTGGTTCTATCAATGAGATGACACCTAATGATGAGATGGCAAATTTGATGTCTGGTTATAGCATGCTTACTCTGACTCCGGGAAACCCTGCATACGGAGGAGCCCCGGCACCACAGACCGATGTTGAAGGACAAACAGGTTGGGGTGTGGTTGCAGGTATGCGTTACACCATGCCGATCAAGGCTCTTAATAAGCCGAAGCTTGGTTTCGAGTATAACCATGGTAGCAAGTACCATTTCACTCCCACCACCGGTGCTAACGAGCTTTATAATAAGTTCGCTGTTCGTGGTGATGCCTACGAGCTCTACTATATCCAGCCTGTAAGCAGAAATCTTTTCTTCCGTGTCGGTGGTACATATATGGATTTCGACTACACTGGTTCAGGAATGCCGGCAGGAGAACCCATGCGTCTTGATGGTGTGAAGTATAATGCTATGAATCCTCACCCAGATGGTGAAGATGAGTGGGATACCACCATGACCAACATCTACTTCTTGATGGATGTTCGTTTCTAAGAAGTAGTTCTTGTTTGTTAGCAGTACTCAAGGCCGACTCACTTTGCTGAGTCGGCCTTTTTTTATCTGATTAACGTAGAGTGCAAGCCATACTAACGAGTCATTCCCGCGAAGGCGGGAATCCAGAGTTTCATCTTAACTTTATGGATTCCCGCCTTCGCGGGAATGACTTCGAGGTAGAGGAAAAGTGCTCAGGTTTTAGAAGTTGGCTGGTAGGACGCGTTGCTTTGGTTGATTCTAGCAGCGTTTTGATTTCTCAAAGCATTGATGTGTGAAGAAGCAAATAAAGAAGTTGGTGGCGCTGAACTAGTATCGGATCTATTTGCCCTGCAGGTCAAACATGGTCCAGGCTAAAGAGAGAAAAGGCGCGACAAAAAGCGTTGAGATGATCAGCGAATTGCGCTGAACCTCCTTGTTTGCAGCTAGGTTGGCGATCCAGGCAAGTGATGGATCTCCGGCAAACACAGTAGAAAGTAGAGGTAAAAGTAGGGCAAGCAGGGTTACGAGAGAAAGCTCACTGATAACGAGACGTTTAATAAAAAGTTTCAAGCCGTTTAAG
>SWCD01023109.1_pt1 | contig 16569 bp, 11 predicted proteins | sample 4693011 | NCBI WGS metagenome assembly SWCD01 (sample SAMN10267278, study PRJNA491770) | bioreactor metagenome | isolation source: DHS bioreactor inoculated with marine | place: Japan: Omine Ridge, Nankai Trough | reverse complement strand
CCATCAACACCTCCGCAAGTCCGGCGGAGGATTGAAGCGCATTCTCGATGAGCCACCAAGAGATGCTTTGCTGACCGGAGGTCGTACCCGCCCGGCCGCCCCGGTACAATCGGATCCCGTGAGGAGAGGGCCGGCTTGAAGCGAGGAGTCAGAACATGGCCGCAAAGGAACTGAGGGTCGGGCTGAAGGCGCCGACGTTCAAACTCGAAGCCGCTTCCGGTGAGACGGTCGATCTGTCCAACCTGCCGGGGAAGTGGTCGGTGCTCTTCTTCTATCCGAAGGCCTCCACCTCCGGCTGAACCAGGGAAGCCATGGCCTTCCAGGATGCGAAGGCGAAATTCACCCGGGCCGGGACCGTCCTGCTCGGCATCAGCCGCGACAGCGCGAAGGCGAACGCGAAGTTCGCCGAGAAGTACAAGCTGACCTTCCCCCTGCTCTGCGACCCGGACAAGGTCGTGCACGACAAGTTCGGCGTCATGAAGGAGAAGACGATGTACGGAAAGAAGGTGATGGGCGTGGATCGCTCCACCTTCCTGATGGACCCCGAGCGCCGGATCCGCGCGCTGTGGCGCAAGGTGAAGGTCGACGGACACGCGGATGAGGTCCTGGCGGCATTGAAGGCCGCCCAGGCGGACGACAAGGCCGCCGGCTGAGGAACTCGTGCGGGCGACGCTCCTCATGGCTCTCGCCACGGCGGTCGTGGCCGTGGCGCTCTTCGGATCCACGCTCACCGGCGGCGCGTTCGCCTTCGACGCCTCCCACAGCGCGGACGTCTACACGTTGTCCGCGCTCTACGAGAGGTTCGGGCACTACATCGGAGAGGGGGAGTACCCCTGGTACTTCCCGGAGTTCGGGTGCGGGAGTCCCCTCCCCGCGGGGTGGATGTACGGGCTCTTCTCCCCCGCCACCCTGCTCTTTGCCGTGATCCCTCCGGGCGCCGCCTGGAGTTGGAGCGCGGTCCTGCACCTCGTCCTGGCCGCGGTGGGGATGTTCCTCTTCACCCGCGGAATCGGCATGCGCCCGGCGGCGGCGGCGGTGGGCGGATTCATCTACGCGTTCAGCGAGTTCATGGTGGGGCGCGCCGTCTGCGGTCACCTGAACCTCGTCTGGCCGGCGGCCTGGATGCCTCTGGCGTTCTTCGCGCTTCACCGGGTGATCCAGGGGAAGCCGCGATCGGTTCCGCTTCTGGGCCTGATCCTGGGGCTCGGGAGCATCTCCGGCCACGTGCAGGTCTGGTTCTACTTCGCGCCGGTGCTGGTGGCATACGGGCTCATCGAGCTTCGGCGCAGTCCGGAGATGAAGCGCCGATTGGGGGCCGTGCTGGCAGGAGTCCTGCTCGCGCTCGGACTGGCGGCGGTGCAGGTCACGCTCACCGGGGAGTACTACCTGACGGTAGGAGAAACCGATCTCCCCCACCTGCATCATCCGGCCTTCACCACCCCGCCGACGGTGCTGGCGGAGAAGCTGTTCCCGGGTTTTCTGGGCAGACCGCCGGAGGAGTGGCGGGGCGGCCCGGTGCTGTTCCACGAGAGCTTCGCGGTGGGAGGACTCGGCATCCTCCTCCTGGCCGCCATGGGGCTGGTGGATCCGAGGAAGGGGCGTTGGCTCTTTCTCGGAGCGCTCCTCCTGGGCGTGGCCTTCGCCTTCGGAGGACGGAACCCGGTTTCCGCACTCCTGAACTCCCTGCCCCTCTTCTCCAGCGGCCGGGCCTGCGGGCGCGCGCTGATCCTGCCGGTGTTCGCGGTCGCGGTGCTGGCCGCCCGGGGCGCCGACGCCTGGCTTCTCCCCGAGAGCCGTTTCACGCGCCGCAGACTGGCCATCGCCTGCGGCCTCGTAGCGGTGCTGGCAGGCACCGGCCTGGCCTACCTCGCCCTTCATCAGGAGGATCCGGGAGACTTCACGGCGGGTCTCCCCGCGGTTCTCCGGAGCGTCGTGTCGCTGGCCGTCCTGTGCGGCGGGCTCTTCCTCACCACGCGCTTTCCGAAGGCCGCGTGGGTGCTTCCCGCCGCCGCGCTCACGGCGATCTTCATGGCCGGCCTGCCCCCCGTCCGGCCCGTCGAGGACGACTTCTACCGCCGGGACCCGACGATCGACTATCCGGAGACCGCCCTCGCCTCCCGGGTGTTCGTGGCCGGGTGGGGATCCATCCCGGTCCTCGAGCAGCACGGGATCCGCACCACCCGACCAGCCCTGCCGGTGGACACCAGCTGGTTCGAGTACTTCATGAGGAGCGGCTCTCCGTACATGCACCGATGGCTCGACGTCGGCCTGCACATCGAGATGGTGAACGCCAGGGACTTCCTCCGGGAAGTGGATCCGTTGCGCCCGACGATCACGGCTCTCCTCACTGCCCCGGGCCCTTCGATGTTCTTCCGCTCCGCGATCGGCAACGTAGGAGACCGGGAGGCGATCGCGCGACTCAGCGAGGGAGAAGGCGAACTCCTCTTCCCGGGCGAGCCGCCGCCCCTCCCGCCGATCGGAGAACGAGTGGGAACCGATCCGCGGGAGGGTGAGTCTCCCCCGGCCGAAACCGGTCCGGGGTGGCTTCGGCTGAAGACGCGACATGTGGGATCCGGGTGGCTCTACGTGACGGAAAAGTACTACCCCACGTGGCGAGCGACGCTCGACGGCAAGGAACTCGAGATCTACCGCGCCGCGGTCACCGGCATGGCGGTGGCGATCCCGGGCGGCGAGCACGAGGTGGAATTCCGCTATGCCCCGCGCGCGGCGGCTTTCGGCCCGCCGCTCTCGCTGGCGTTCCTGGCGCTGATCGCGCTGCTCCTCCTCCGCCCCCGACGAAAAAACAACACCGGGAGTCCTTTTTGAAAGCAGCCTCCCGCGGGGGCGCAAGGGGGGCGGCGGAAAAACAACACCGGGAGTCCTTCTTGGAGGAAGCCTCCCGCGCGGAAGAAACTAAACCGGGAATCATTTTCGAAGGCAGCCTCCCGCGGAGGCGCAGAGGCGCAGGGGGGGCAAAAGGACTCCCGGTGTTGTTTTTCGGGGGCTACTTGATCCAGACCGTCTTCTGGTTCACGAACTCCAGGATCCCGGCCCGCGAAAGCTCGCGGCCGTAGCCGGAGCGCTTCACCCCTCCGAAGGGCAGGCGGGGGTCGGACTTCACGATGCCGTTGACGAAGACGGCGCCGGCGTCGATCTCCTCCGCCAGGGCCTCCCCCTTCGCCGAGTCGCCGGTCCAGATCGACGCGCCGAGGCCGAACGGGGAGAGATTGGCGAGTTCGATCGCGTGCGGGACGTCGCGGGCCCGGATGAGGGCCGCCACCGGCCCGAAGGTCTCCTCGTCGAAGGCCGCCATGCCCGGCTCGACGTGCGACAGGACGGTGGGCTCGTAGTAGTACCCGGGCCCGTCATGCCGATTGCCGCCGAGGATGCGGATCGCTCCCGCCGCGATGGAGCGCGCCACCTGGTCCTCGAGGTCCGTCACCAGGTCCTGGCGGGCCAACGGCCCCACGTCGACGGTGCGGTCCATCGGGTCGCCCATCTTCAAGCCCGCCATCCGCTGGGTGAGGCGAGCCTCGAAGGCGTCGTAGACCTCATCCACGACGATGAAGCGCTTCGCCGCGATGCAGCTCTGACCGGAGTTGATCGTGCGGCCGAGAACGGCTCCGTCAGCGGCCAGGTCGAGGTCGGCGTCGGCGAGGACGATGAAGGGATCGGATCCGCCGAGCTCGAGGACGGTCTTCTTCAACTCGCGCCCCGCCTCCCCGGCCACGGCGATGCCCGCGGGCTCGCTCCCGGTCAGCGTGGCCGCCTTGACGTGGGGGTTGCGCACGACGTTCGCCACCTCCCGCGAGGAGATCATCAGCGTGGTGAAGACGCCTTCCGGGAAACCGGCCGCGGTGAAGATCTCCTCGATGGCGAGCGCGCAGCCGGGGACGTTCGAGGCGTGCTTCAGGAGACCGACGTTGCCCGCCATGAGCCCGGGCGCAGCGAAGCGGAAGACCTGCCAGAACGGGAAGTTCCAGGGCATCACCGCCAGCACCGGTCCCAGCGGATCGAAGCGCACGAAGCTCCTGCCGGCGTCCGAGGGAATCGTCTCCGGCGCCAGGAACCCCTCCGCCTGCTCCGCGTAGAAGTCGCAGACCAGAGCGCACTTGTCGGCCTCGGCCTCCCCGGAGACGACGGTCTTGCCCATCTCCGCGGTCATCAGCTCGGCCAAGGCCGTGCGGCGGCTCCGGAGCACCTCGGCCGCGCCGCGCATGAGCTTCGCCCGCTCGGAAAAGGGCACCTTCCGCCACGATCTGAAGGCTTCCGCGGCGCGCGCCACGAGTTCGTTCACCTTTTCGGTGGAGTGTTCCTCGTACTCCCCGATCATCTGCCCGTTCGCCGGATTGATGGCTCTCATGGCTCTCCTCAGTCGCGCGGGACGGCCATCATCCGCTCGAGCGCGAGGCGGGCGCCGTCCATGTCCTCCTCGTCCACATTGATCTCGAAGACGCCTTCCTTGAGCGAGCGCCGGAGCGCTCGCAGGTCCACCATCTTCATGTAGGGGCAATGCAGGCGGCAGCCGATGCAGCCGTCCGCCACCACGAACTCCTTGTCCGGGAAGGTCTGCTTCATCTTGTGCACGTGTGCCCACTCGGTGGCCACGATGTAGGTCGTGGCCTCGGGGTGCCGGCGAACCGCGTCGAACATGCCGGTGGTGGAGCAGACTTCGTCCGCCAGTTCGAGCACGTCCTCCCGGCACTCCGGGTGGGCGATGATGATCGTCCCCGGGTCGGCGCGGTCCTTCTCCCCGATGTTCACGCCGCGGAGCACATCGTGCGTCGGGCAGGCCCCGTCGTAGATCACGATCTCCTTCTCCGGCACCTGCTTCTTCACCCAGGCCCCGAGGTTCTTGTCAGGGGTGAAGAGAATCTTGTCGTTCTCGATGCTGCGGACGACGCTCGCGGCGTTCGCGGAGGTGCAGCAAATGTCCGAGAGCGCCTTCACCTCCGCCGACGAGTTGACGTAGGTGACCACCGTGTGATCGGGGTAGCGGTCCTTCCAGTCCTGCATCGAGTCCGCGGTGATGGAGTCGGAGAGCGAGCACCCCGCCGCCAGGCTCGGCAGCAGCACCGTCTTGTCGGGATTGAGGATCTTGGCCGACTCGGCCATGAAGAGCACGCCGCAGAAGACGATCAGATCCTGCTCGGCCTCCTGAGCCATCAGGGAGAGCCCCAGCGAGTCCCCGCTGAAGTCCGCGATCTCCTGGACCTCGGGCAGCTGGTAGTTGTGCGCCAGGATGATCGCGCCCTTCTCCTTCCGGAGCGCGTCGATCTCGGCGGACAGCTCACGGTTCTCCGCCTCGTTCACGTGCGCCCAGGCCTCGGGCGCAATGCGAACCGCGCTCCCGGCTTCCTTCGTGCTCATGGGGCTCTCCTGTGGATCAGGCCGACTCGGACTGCTGATAATCGCCCTAGATCGGGTGGTGCGGGTAGAGAAAATGGTCGGGGCGGGGTGCGCGAGGGTGGAGACCGGCTTGGTCGTCCAGCGCCCGTCGCCCTCGGGCTCACAACTCGTCGGCGATGCCGACCACAAGCTCCCCGTCCCCAGGACGACTACTGACGGAACGCCTGGCCTTTCCGGTACAGCCCCACGCGGGAGTCCAGTCCCTGGAGCGGCGAGACCTGGCCCGCTTTCTCCAGGGCCAGCGCACGTTCCCCGGTCTTGACGGCCTCCTGAAAGCGCCCCGCCTCCGCGTAGGCCGCGGCCAGCACATCGAGGATCAGGATCTCGGGGAGTTCGCCGGGGTTCTTGCGGCACGCCTCCGCCAGCTTCACCGCACGTGCGCCGTTCCGAAGGGCGGCGTTGGCGTGCGTGGCCAGATCCCACGCCAGGTTGAGCCGCAAGGCCGAGTCAAGCGGGTTCGACGCGACCAGCAACTTCAGAGCCGCCTGCTTCTCCTCGTGCCGGCCGAGGGCCTGCAGCGCATTCAGGAGATTGACGCGCGCATCCAGGTGCGACGGGTCGTACTCGAGAGCGGCACGATACTCGAGAATGGCGGCATCCCACTGTCCCAGCAGCTGGAGGACCCAGCCGAGTCCGTTGCGCCCATCCGTGTCCGAAGGCTCGAGCCGGGCCGCAGTCTTGAAGTACGGGAGCGCCTCCTTAAGCCTGCCCAGGTCTTGCAGGAGGACCCCCAGATTGAAGTACGCCATGTGGTACCCGGGCTCCAGTTCGATGGCCTTCTCGAGGAGCGAAATGGCCTTCGCCGGATCTCCCTCCCGGATGCTGAGGATGCCGAGATTGACGTACACCATCGCGGAGTCGGGGTCCATCTCGAGGGTCTGGTTCAAGCGCGCCCTCGCTTCATCCAGCCGGTTCATCTCCAAGAGGGCACGGCCGAGCTCGGCGCTCGCTCGCACGAAGTCGTGCTCTTTCTCGAGGGCCCGCTCGAAGCACGCGGCCGCTTCCTCGTAGCGCCCCTCCTTGGCCAGCGCCTGACCCTCCTCGTGGTGGCGATGGTGGTCGACGGCCGGCATGTCGATCGTGTTGAAATCCGGATACGCCCGGTTCACGAACTCTGGGATGTTCGAGGCCCGATTCGAGGCCGTGCTGTGGGGGATCAGGATCGCGGGCGTGTCGTTGCCGTCCTCGTCGATGTGAGTCAGGAACAGCTGTGTGTAGGGCGTGTTGGACTTCGAGGAGAAGACCAGCCAGCGGCCGTTCGGGGAGAAGCTGTGCCACGAGTTCATCAGCGGGGTGTTGCACCGCATCTCGCGTGCGGTTCCACCCTCGGCCGGGACGATCCACAGCCGCCCGTCCGGGCGCATCAGCAGGCCGTTCGCGCACTGCGTGAAGACGACCCACTTCCCGTCGGGGGAGATCTTCGGGAAGGTGTTGCTCATCCCGTTCTCACTGGCGCCCTCGAGCGGCTCGGGCGTGCCGCCCTTTCCGTCGTTGAAGGGCATCCGGTACAGATCGAACTTGATCGGAGTCTCGTTCGGATCTCCCGCGAACTTCGCCCCTTCGGGCCCTTCGGCGTAGGGGTCCATGGCCTTCGCGCGCAGGAAGATCAGGTTCTTCCCGTCCGGGAACCACACCGCGTTGCAGTGGACGTACTCCGGGTCATCGGCGCCGGGCAGGGCCTTGATCTCACCCGACTCTTTGGCGGTCCACGCCAGGATGCCGCGCGTCGGATAGAAAACCTGCAGGAACTTGTAGTCCGTGAAGTTGTTGACGTAGAGAGCTTCGTTGACCGTGCTGATCGCGATCTTGCCGTCGGGGCTGACCCGGGAGAGGAAACCGATCGTCCGGCTCCCCTCGGGCTTGTCCTCAAACGAGTTCCAGGTGATCACGTCCTCGTGGGCGACGACGGTCTCCCGCTTGAGCGGGGTCATCGCGTACGCCCCCTTGTCGCCCGTGGGTCCGTCCACGTCCATTCCCAGGGTGCTGCCGTCCTGCGAGAAGGAGTGGCAGTTCGCACAGACGGGCAAGCCGGTGAGGAGCACCTTGCTCCTGGGCTTCGACAGGTCGCGAAGCCTCCACTTGATGCGCGGGAGGGCCTTCGGATCCAGGGGCGCGATGACCCCGTTCTTGCCCACCCCGGCCATGAGGGGAACGTCGCGGTAGAAGATCGGCGCGCCCACCGGGTCCCGGGATGTCGTCAGCCGGATCGCGGCGCCGGAGAGGGACGTGGCGGGATCGCCCACAGCCACTCCGGAGATCCTGACCGTGGCCGGGCTCTCCACCGTTCTCGACTGGATCTCGGCCCAGAGGTCTTCCGGAACCGGAAAGGAATGGGCCGACTGCTGGTAGGGAGTGCCCTCGTACAGGCTGTTCGTCGGACCGATCGCATCGGGGTCGATCTCTCCCTTTGCGAGCGGGGGGCCGTCGGTGGAGACGCTCAGAGCCTGGGAGCCGTCCGAAAACTCGATGTCGATGCGCCACAGGTCCACGTTCGGGCTGTCGTCGTGCCAGAGGAAGGTCGGCGGCGTGAAATCCGGCGGGAACACGGACTCGTCGAGGGGATAGTCGACGACCAGGCCGGCGCTCTTTCCACCCCGGCTCTCTCCGGTGGGGTCGGACTCCCCGCACGCGGCGAGCAGCAGGACGGTCAAGAGGATCGACGAGAGAGGCTTCTTCCATCCGTTCGGCATAAAGGCTCCCGGGTCTCGCGCTCACACATCTTAAGGCAACGGCGTCAACAGGAGGGGCCCAGCACTCATGCGGCTCCCTCGCGCGCCGGCGCCCACGGCGATGGGCGGGCGCGGACGACCGGATGCCATTATGACCGCTGACCGAATTTCGCGGTAAAGCGATCCTCTTGAGGGCGTTTTGACGAATGACTCGAAGGTGGTCGGCGTCTCCGCTTGCTCCAGGGGGTCCTTCTCGAGCTTCCAGTCCTCGCTTGCCGGCCGGGAGCCCAGGGGGATCGTGCCGAGCGGTTCTTCCCGAAGTTTCTTCACGCGGAGGGCGGCTTTGGTGCGGGCCCCGATGATCATGCGTTCGTGCTCGGCGAGGCATTGATCAGGTGCCGCATCAGTTGCTGCTCGGGTCCGTCCCCGGTGCCGTCGGTGCCGAGGACTCGCGCCCCGAGGCGTTCGACCAGCCGTTCCGCCACCGCCCCGATCACCACGTCTCGGGCCGGCCGGTCCCGCTTGGCTACGAGCAGAACGCCAGCCCCGTGCTCGGTCAGGGCATCGAGAGCGAGGTTGAGCCCCGGGCGCTTCTCCACCGGGGTGCCCCCGGAGACTCCGATGTCGTCGTGGACCGCGGTGAGCGTGGCCCCTTCCGCGTCGCACCAGGACTGGATCGCCTGCAGCTTCGCTTCGGGGCCGAGGGCCTGTTCGTCGGTGGAAACCCGGATGTAGCCCACCACCACTTTGGGGTCGGCACGTCGTTTCTTGCGCCTTGTCGCCATTCGTAACCTCCCTTCTGCATTGGAGTTGCAGTGGAGGGAGACTACCTCGACGGGTGGACGTGTCAACGAGCGTCCCCTGCTTGACAAGCGGCGAGCAGAACGCGGCCCGTCTTGATGATCGCTGGGAAAGACGACAATCTCGCGACGCACCCGTGGGCCGCCCGAGCCACTCACAGGGGCGAGGACATCTGCCTTCGCCGGTCCGACTCGAGTCGGAGAACCCGCGTGATTGATTGGGAAGCCGTCCTCCGAACCAGACACCATGGGACGAAGGAGCCCGGAGAGATGAGTGGGAGGACTCCCCGACCTGCAGTGCTCGGAAAAGGAGGTTGACCGGGGGAACCCATTCAGAGATGACGGTTGACCGCTTCGGCGCAGCCTAAGATGCTGAGTTTGTCTGGATGTTTCTCGTCAACTTGCGGCAAGGATTTCGGCGTAGGAACAACTGGTGCCAGGCACCGTCTCCTTTCGACCGACCCGCCACCCGCCGCGCTCTTCAACCGCGGTTCAGAATGCGGGCTCAGCCACCCAGAATGCTAGTAGCGAAACACCCACTCTCGCTGTGGCATCCACCCCTTACTCATCCACCGAGTCATGTATGCGGGGTACATCGAGGCTTCGATGTCCGCCAAATTCAGCGTGACATGACAATGTCCAGACTTAAGCACAACGGAAATCGGACCGCCGCACACAGCGTCACGCATCAGTAACTCCTGCTTTTTGATTTCGGCAACAAGGTCACACTCGCGCCGAAGCCCCGACAACAGCGCGCCCCTGCTCGCGCAAACAACGCGGGCACACCGCATCTCTGTCTCAACGAGAAGTGCATTACACCATAGGGAAAAGAGCGTGTAGGAGTAGAGTTCGTCGCGCCGGGGGAATATGTAATTCCTCCTGGAGGTAGCCTGACTCATCGCAGTCAGAAACACCCTCCCACCATCATCATCTGGCAGTAGTGACCCGGAGATCACTGTCTTACACAATTCAATAATCCAGCTTACCTCCCTCGCAACCAAAGCATCATCGTACTTCGAGAAGACGCCTGAATTGAACTCCATATCCAGTTCTTCATATAGCTTCCCCAATAGCCAGACACAGTCGGAGCGAACCGCAGTGGCGACATGAGAAGTCACACTGCAATCCAAGACTGTCTCAAACTTACCGAGTTGCTCCTCACTGAACTGAATGCCCCTAGCTACCGCCATCATCACTACTCTGGCAGCATCCCTTTTGAAACTGCACATCAACACGAAGTCCCCGCCATGCACTGGGTAGATCTTCTCGCTGATAAGGATCAGACTCCCAACCTCATGAATCACATCCTCCGGGCTAACCTTGTAGTACACAGCCAACAAGGCCCGAAGGCAGATCAGGTTCTTGACTCGCAGAAGATGCACCTGTTGCTCGCGAACAGCTTCCTCACCCCCACCGCCTTGTGCTGCGGATATGAAGCATATTCTACCAGGGCAGGCGAGCAATGCGGCTAATCCCTGAACTCGAGGTAAGGCCTCTACCAACTCGCCGACCCTTTCCCATTCCTGCTGCGAAGTCTCAGGCACAGCCCCAATGCCATCGCGGAAGAGTGGATGATTTAGTATACGGGAATCGGACCCTTGAATTTCGTGGGACAACTCTCCTAGCAAGGCGAGAGCATTAGCATCAGGCCCCGTCAGTTCCACGCCAAGTTCGGATGCGCTAAGAGGCAAGCCTGATTCCCTCAGGCGCTCTCGCGCAGCAGAGAGCGTGTTCTCACTCGCCCACTTGTCAATCCTGGCCCAAGCTGAGAGGAATCCAACGACCGCCAGTGACACCAAGGCTATCTTGAGCGATCTTCTCGATTTCGTGGCACACCTGCTTCAGTTCATGCTGGATACTTTCAGGCGCATGGCCGGCACTCAAGCCTCATCTACTTACTATTGGGAGGCAGGAGCTTGCTCACACCATCAGCAAAGAACAGCGTGGGATTGAACCAAGACGCTATTCCAACAATGAGACCCTTTACGTAGTTCTCTACGCCAGGCATTAGCCCAACCTGAATAACCTTGCCTTGTGTGGTATATCGCCGCATCGCAAGTTCAGGATTTAGCCTCCTATCGGCCTCGTCGCGAATGTTATCGAGGTTCTCTTCGTTTGCCTCGAAGTAGGGAGCGACGGCCTCTGCGAGTGCGGCAACTTGCAAGGGAATATTCATACCGCTCGCAACCTCTTTGAAGAGCTTGACCGCCCAGTCCTTGAGGCCCTGGCCCGTTGGATCGACGAATCTTATGGGCTGCGACTTAACATATTCGTAGGCGCATAGGGAATCCACATACCCCAGCGGATCCCGCTGCAGAAACCGCCCCCGCTCCGGGGAGTAAGCCCGCCGCCGGTAGTGATACAACCCGGTATCCTCATCCAGCCGCCGAGCAGTGAACATGTAGGGATTGAGAATATCGGAGCCGGAGATTGCAGTTCCGGTGCCGTCCTTGATAGTGGTCTGGCCGTACGGAGTGTACTCGTAAGACTCGACCACATTCTCACTCTCATCGGTGATGTGAGTGACGGTCCCGAGCATGTCGGTGTGATAGTAGAAGTGCAGCACCTCGGTTGTGTTCGAGTCGTCGTCCACGTCCGCATAGTCCGGAGCGATCATGACCCGGATTTCATCGATCCGCTGGCCGTAGACGAACTTCCGAAGCAGATCGTCCGAGCCGTCGAACTCCTCCACCACATGCTCGCCATCGTAGAAATAGAGCGTGGTGTAGGACCCGTCCCCGGTGACCTGCTTGCTGCGCCGGCCCAGCGGGTCGAACTCGCAGCTGGAGAGCACCACCGAGCTGGAGATGACCTGGATCAGGTTGTTTCTGTAATCGTACGCCAGGTCGCAGGTGCCGTCGTCGGTCAGGTTCCCGTTGTCGTCGTGGGTCTGGTTGACCGAGGCGATCACGGTGTACTGGTTCAGGTTGTCTGCGGTGTAGCTCTCGGTCGACGAGCCCTGGCCGTACGGCGTGGTGACCACGCTGCCGCGGTTGCTGTCGTCGTCCATGTTGAAATCCAGCTTCTGGACGTAGGCATAATCGCCCCAGTCCTCGTCCGCGGCCTCCGCCGAGGGGTCTGCGGACCCCATCTGGGCTGAGGTCAGCCGGTACGCCTGATCATAAGCGTAGAGGTTCCCCTGGCCACTGTCGTGGGTGAATTCCACGTAGGTGGGGTTGCCCATCTTGTCGAAGGCGTAGTCGAAGCCGGAGAAGACCGTGGAGCCGGAGTCGGCGTGGTCGATGTCGGTGGGCATCCTGAAACCATCGTAGCCGATGGTGGTCTGGGTGCCGTTCAGATAGTCCACCTGGTAGCTGCGGAAGCCCGGGCCGTAGAAGCTCTGGGTCACCAGGTCGTTGGAGCTGGCGTCCTCGATCTTGGTCCAGCGTCCGACGGCGTCGCTGGTGTAGACCAGGTCGTAGCCCGAGAAGTACTCGCAGGTGGCCCGGGAGCCGTCGTCGTTGTAGGTGTAGGAAATCGTCTTCCCGCTGGTGCCGATGGGATTCGGACCCTGGGTCTCACTGACCAGCCGGGAGAGGGTGTCGTAGGCCCGCTGCACCGTGGAGTTGTTGTTGGTGGCTTCGGTCAGGCGATTGAGCCCGTCGTAGGCGTAGCTCTCGCTGGTCGGGCCCAGCACCCCGGCGGCGCGGGTGATGGCCCGGGCCGTGATCCGGCCGTCGTCGTCCAGCGTATTCACCACCACCGTGCCGTTCTCATCGGTCCAGCCCGCCACCAGATCGTCGGCGGCGATGGAAAGGGTCCGCTTCTCGCCGTCGTCGTACTCCGTCTCCTCCAGCACGTCGCGGGCATTGTAGCGGTAGATGGTCTCGTTCCCGGCATCGTCGGTCAGAAGCACCAGGTTGCCGTTTTCATCGAACTCCCACTCCGTGGTGATCTCCTCCGAGTTCCCCAGATCCACTTCCTTCTTGAGAATCTGCCCCAAAAAGTCGTGGCTCAGCCAGGTCAGGTTGCCCTCCGCATCCTCGGTCTCGATCGAGATCCCGGCGTAGTCCAGGTCGAAGCTGGTGGTGTGCTTGTTGCTCGAATTGTTCCGATCCACCACGCTGCGCTCGATCACCCGGTGCAGGGCGTCGGTGACCTGCTCCACCACGAAAGTCTGGGTCCCGCCCCCCGGCACCACCTCCACCTGATCGATCTGGGTGGGCACCAGGAAGTCGTCGGTGAAGTCGTACTCCACCTTGTTCCCCAGATGGTCCTCCTGGCAGATCAGGCGCCGGGCCGGATCCCAGGTGTTCTCGGTCTCGTGGTATTCCGGATCAGTGACCAAAATCACCAGGCCGCGGTCGTCGCGCTCGATCTCGGTGGCCAGCCACTCGTCCGCGGCGGGGGCGGTGTTGTCCAGCCAGTCCTCGATCTTGTAGACCTGATTCAGCTCGTCGAAGTACTGCTTGCGGTGCGCCAGCAGGGTGTCGCTCGAGTCGTACCGCTTGATCTCGCTGCGGTTGCCGTTCTTATCCACCACGAAGGTCACGTAGTGCCCCAGTGGGGTTTCCGCCCCGGTGAGCTGGTCGTAGTCGTTGAAGGTCTGCTCATACTCCTTGCTGCGACCGTTGACGTAGGAGACCAGGTTCAGGTTGCCGTCGTACTCGAAGCTCTCGTTGGAGGCGTCCCCGGTGCCGTAGCCCCGGGTCCGTGAGGCCAGCATCCCCCGCTCGTCGAAGACCTGCACCACGCAGTTCCCGGCCGGGAGATCGATCTGGATCAGCTCCCCCAGGCCGCTGTAGGTGAAGCTGGTGGTGCGGGTGGTCCCGGTGGCGATCTCCTCCTGCACCGAGGTCACCCGGCCCAGCACATCCTGCTGGTAAGTGGTGGTGATCCAGGGATGCCCGGTGTCCCGGGTCTCGTCCTGGTCCACGTTCTCCACCCGCTTCTCGGAGAGAGTGCCGTTCACCCCGTAATCGTACTCCACCTCGTAGTCCATGGTCCCCGCGGAGACGGTCCCGGTCACCTGCCCCAAGGCGTTGCATTCCCGGGTGCTCTCGTTGCCGTCGGGATCGGTGACCGAGGAGAGGTAGCGGTAGTCGTCGTATTCCAGCTCGGTAACCAGGTTGAGCCCGCTGACGCCGTAGTCCACGGTCTTCTTCCACAGAAGCCCGGTCTCGGTCCCGGAGGCGTAGTAATCGTACTTCGTCACCACCCCCTCGCCGTCGGTGTGGGTCAGGAGCTGGCCGTGGGAGTTCCAGGTGAAGGATTCGGAAATCGACTGGTCCGGATCGGGATGGGTCAGATCCGGATAGTCGATCTGCGTCACCAGCTCATCGGCATCGAGCGTCCGCTCGGTGGTGTTGCCCCGGGGATCGGTGCTGTCCTCGAGCTGATGGTAGGTCGACCCGTAGGTCATGGTCGTGACGTAGTCGGTGGTGTTGTTGTCGGTGTCGGTGTCGGTGGCCTTCTTCCGGATCTCGGTCAGGCAGCCGTAGGCATCGTACTCGAAATCGATGCGATTGCCTTTTGGGAGGACCGTCTTCAGCACCCGGTCATCGGAGTCGTAGGCATAGGTGGTGGTCCAGGTGGCGGGGTCTCCGGCCCTGACGTCGCGGTTCGAATACCGCACCACGCTGGCCGGCACCAGTTCCCCGGCGGAGAAGGTGTAGCGGATGTCGTTGCCGCCGAAGTCGGTGACATCGGTGGTGGTGGCGGAGTAGGAGAGCTCCGATTCGTGATTCGATTCCTCTCCCGGGATCTGGGAGATGACCCGGTCCGAGGAATCGTAATCCACCTCCAGCAGCTTGTGCCCGTCGGCCAGGAAGAACTGGCTCAGGTTGTTGTTGAGATCGCCATCGGTGCTGCCGTTCCAATAGCGAAACTGCCGGGTGTGCCCCAGGGCGTCCCCGATCTGGGCCAGCTGGTCGCAGCAGTTGTAGGAGAAGCTCCAGGTCCGGGCGGTGGGGCTGTTCCAATCGGTGAGGTCTGAGATGCGGCCGGTGGCGTGGCGGTCCACGGTCACCGTATTGCCCTCCGGGAAAGTCACCGCGGTGACCTCGCCGGATCCGTTGCGGGTCAGGGTGGTGGCGTCCCCGAAGCGGTTTCGATACTCCATCAGCAGGCCGCTGGTGCTGTCGAAGCATATCTCTCCCCCGCCCACATTGAAGGTCAGCACATAAAGCTGGTTGGGAGTGTCCAGTTCCAGGTCGCAGCAGAAGATGGTCTGGCCCTCCTGTTCCCAAGCCGCTCCCACCTGGGTGAAGGGGATCTCGAAGCCCCAGAAGAAGGCCGAGGCGCTGCTTCCGTTGACCACCAGGAAGTGATCCCAGTTGGTCAGGATGTTCATGCCGAAGGGGAGGTTGGCGGTGATCCGGGAGTCGTAGACCAGGTTGAGCTGATTTCGGCCATAGTACCCGGGGCCGAAGTCCACGGTATGCACCGGCAGCCGCATTCCTCCGGTGATGGGGTCCACCCCGAAGCCCACCCGATGCGCGGCGGGCGATGCCGCGGTGCCATTCACCGCGAAGGAGTAGTCCACCGAGGTCCGGCCGCCGGCGTCATTGCCATTGTCAAGGGGGTCTGCATCGTTGTGGTCTGCTGTGCCGTCGCCGTCCGTGTCGGCCATGTTGGGATCTGTTCCGTACTCGTAGATCTCCTGCCAGTCTGTGAGTGAATCGCCATCACTGTGGGCGCTGTAGGGGTCAGTTCCGAAGGCATTTTCAAAAGTGTCGGATAATCCGTCAGAGTCCGAATCGGTGGCATAGACCGGCCGGCTCCAAAACGGGAGGGTCAGAGACAAGGCCACCCCAAAGAGCAGGGCGAAGAAGAGCAGGCGGGAAAGCGCCACACCGTGATCGCGGTTCATGGTCATTTCCCCCTACAGCCCGTAGACGCGGGACTTGAGAAGGTTGTAGCGGGCCGTCAGGGCGGCATCGTCCTTCGCCACCTTCCACAACTCCGGAAGGTCCACGCTGGTCTTGAAGTGGGTGGCGATGGCGGTCATGGCCGCCAGGCGGACTTCCTTGGTCCGGCCGGTGTTCTTCAGCACCCCGAAGAGGGCCGCTTTGGAGCCCGCGGTCTTACGCTGACCCAGGGCGGTGCAACTGTAGACCGCCACTCTCAGGTCCTTGCTGGCGGTCAGGGCCACCAGCTCTCCGTCCACCGTGGAGTCGGTACGGCGCCGCAACGCGGCTAACGCGACGAGTCGCAAGTTCAACGCCGCATCGCTCTGGACGTACTTCCCCAATTCCGAGATGGTGCACTCCGAAAAGTCCGCCTCCGCGGGCTCCGGAGCGCCAAAGAGAAAGGCCCCTCCGACGAACGCCGAAAGAGCCACCAGCCACCACCAGGACCTTCGCATCAACCCTCTCCCTTCCTCCTCGCGCCGCAAAACCAGGGCGGCGATCACCGATCAGAAGCCGGCGAGAGAAACGGGCATGGAGTCGAGGTCAGAAAAGGCGCGGGTAGGCCGGGAAAAGCCACGGCGGCCCCGCGTGCGGAGTTGAGTTCCCCTTGGGTTCCCTCTTCATCGAAATCATCCCTGCCGAGATTCTCTGGCTCGGCGGCCCCACCACTGGAGCAACTCGCAGCAAAGGGCGAGTTGAGAGGCGGCACAAGCCAGAAAAGTCGGAGATTTCTGCGGACGAGCTAATGGCAATGAGTCCTATTCCCAGACGCAGCGGAAGGCCTGCTCTTCGGGGCCTGAGGAGGCTCTGCGAACCTTCCTCGGGGATCGATCTGCGACC
>SWCD01023017.1_pt1 | contig 16605 bp, 13 predicted proteins | sample 4693011 | NCBI WGS metagenome assembly SWCD01 (sample SAMN10267278, study PRJNA491770) | bioreactor metagenome | isolation source: DHS bioreactor inoculated with marine | place: Japan: Omine Ridge, Nankai Trough | reverse complement strand
GACTTCGAAGCTAAGGCGAATCCCATGGCGGGAACGGTACAGGGGGTACAATGACGCCATGAGAGTCCGAGGACTTTCCGTCATCCTCCCGCTGATCCTGCTGCTCGCGGTCGCGCTTTCGCTCTCGGCGTGGCTGGGAGCGAGGGATCCCGGGCCGGAGACCGGGAAACGACCGGATCCCGGAGCGCTGACGACGGAGCCCCCGCCGGACCCCGACCCGTTCCCATCCCCGCCATCCTCGCCGGCCACCCTCACCGGACACGTCGAGGGGGATCCCGAACCTCCCTCCGCCGGAGCCTGGATCTCGCTCTCCGGAGCGGACCGGGAACTGATCGCATACCTGGACGAGCAGGCGAACTTCGTGTTTCACGACGTGCCGCACGGCGTCCCCCTCGACCTCTGGCTGGGGCCCGACCCGAGCGGTGCGAGAATCTGCCGCCTGGTCCGGGGCGTGATCCTGTCGGAAGGCGAGCACCGCTTCCTCACGATCGTCGCCGGTTCCGAATCGGCAGTCCGCGGTCTCGTCCGATCCGCCGCCGGAGAACCGCTCGAGGGCGTCCGCGTGGCGGTGCTCCCTCCACTCGCCGACTGGCGCGCCGAGGTCCCGGTGGCCGCGACGACCGGAGAGGACGGGCGCTTCTACGTGGGCTTCGAGGGGCAGTCGACGCCGGAGCGGGTCCGCCTGGTCATCGACCACGTGGCCGAGGGGTACATGCTGGAAGAGCGCCTGCTCGAACCGGCGGTCGGATGTAGCTCGGAAGTCGAGTTGATCCTGAAGCCCGGCCTGACCATCGCCGGGCAAGTGCTGCTCCCGAGCGGCGCGCCGCTCGCGGGCGCCCAGGTCCACATCCTCGAGGAATACGAGGGCGACATCCTGGTGCGCCGGCCCTCGGAGGGGCTGGTCGAAACGGACGAGGAGGGCCGTTTCACGGACAATGCCCACCGCCCCGGCGTCTACCGGATCTTCGTCTCCGGGGAACTTCGAGGTGCGCGCTACGCCGCGGTGATCGACGGCGTCATCGCCGGCCGGGAAGACGTCGCCATCAAAGTCCCCGGCTTCGGCGCCCTCAAGCTCGCCTTCGAGAACGAGGTCACCGGAGAACCGGTCAAGGTGGGCAGCGGCGACCTCGAGTTCATCTACGGCCACACCGGCGAGGAGGAGCGCTTCGAGAGGTTCGCCTCCTTCGACGGCCAGAGCGAGGTCGACCTCCCGAACATCCCCGAGGGCCACTACCGGGTACGGGTCATCACCGGCGGCTACGAGGGATTCCTGTCCGAGCTGTTGTTTGTGGAGGCAGGCAGCAATCCGGGGTTGATCAGATTCAGGCTGAAGCCGACCTGACCCGAGCCGTTCCTCCCCCGTCCAACCACCATTCCCCGCCCCCCTCGGGATTCCGCGTCCGGAGGCCTCCCAAAAATCCAGAAAAGTCGGCACGGAGGCCGACTCTCCAGGGCGCAAGCTGACCCCACCCGACCCCTCTACTCGAAAAACTCCGGATACCCCTCTCTCAACTCCCCCTCCAACTCCTTGACCTGCACCAGCATCGGATGCTGCGGGGCCAACCGGAGCGCGGTCTCGAAACACAGCCAGGCCTTCTCCACCTGAAACGCGCGGTGGTAAATCCACCCCAGATCGCTCCACGCCCCGGTCATCTCGGGATGCCCGGTCAGCACGTCCAGGAGGTACCCGATGGCGGCTTCTGGCTCCGCCAGCGTCACACTGGCGTTCGCCCGCCAGATGTCGCAGACGAACGCGTTCTCCAGATCCCGCTGGCGGAGGTTCCCCAGGCCCTCGCGAAGAGCGCTCGCCCGGTCCGGGTCGTTCAGGCCCGCGAGTCGGGTGACGAGTTGCGTCAGGGGAGTCTTGTCCGGGGCGGCAACCATGAGGTCCCGGATTTCCGTGGCGGGCCTCTCCCCGGAGGCGATGGCGGCACCGAGCACGCCGAGCAGCGCATCCAGCCACTTCCCACGCTTCCGCAGCCGGCTGGTGGCCAGGACCCGCGCCTCAGCGGAGGGAACCCGCGCGCCCTCCGCGCTCTTCAGCGCGCGCTGAAGCGGATCGGGGTTCTGAGCCGAACTCGCGGGCGGCGTCGGCGCCCCCGCGGGATCCGGCGCGGTCTTCTCGAGCGTCAGGGTCCGCGTGAGACGACGCCCCACATTCCGCCAGCGGCAGACCAGCCCCGCGGGAAAGCAGTCGAGCACCTCCACTTCTCCCCGGATCGCGGGGTGAATGCAGAGCCGGTGACGCACAAACCTCACCCAGGCGGGCCGGGAGGCTCTCTCAATCGGCGTCGTCCCCAAAGTGATTTTCACCACCTCCGTCTCCCCGAGCCGGAAGACGACGTCGCCACTCTCCTCGGCCCGGACGAACCGATCCGCGAGCGCCCCCCGGCTCTGCTCGATGCCGAGCAGGATCTCCAACTCGACCGGGTCCATCGACGGCATCTTCTGCCCGGTTTCCTCGAGCACCCCGGCGATCCGAGTGCGGTTGTAGAGCTCGAGGCGGCGGAAGTCGACCCGCGCGAGGAGTGGAACCGAGGTGTGGCCGGCCTGTCCCTCGCGCCAGGTCGCGACCCTCCCGGCCTCGAAGTCGAAACGAGAGAAGGCCCGATCGTCAGCCTCGACGAAGCCGCGGATGTCGAGCCACAGCCGGAACCGGCCTTTCGCGCTCTCATCCTCCCGCTTCGGCTGCCCCTCGATTTCGAGGCTGTCGGTGTCGAGCTTCTGCTGAAAGGTCAGCAGGAGGGTTTCGGTGGCCCCCTCTTCCCCGGAGGAGCAGGAGATCAGCGTCGAAATGCAGAGGAGAGAAAGGCAGAAGAGCTTCACCGCATCGCCTCCGGGTAAAGAGAGCCGGCCGCCCGGCCGAAGACCGAATAGACCAGAGGCGGGAGGGTGGCGAAAGCCGAAATCGACCAATTGGGCCCGGCACGGTAGGTCGGAATTCGACCAATTGGGCCCGGCACGGTAGGTCGAATTGTCGCGGGGGGGGGCGTTACCCTTTGTCCGTGACGGGCGCAGATCCAACTCGGGGCTTCTTCGATCGCATCGCCGACGGCTATGCCGGGGAGCGCTACGGCGCGGAGGCGAACCCGTGGCGGGCGCGATTCTTCGGGGAGCGGCTCCGGCTGGCCCGGGAGTTGATCGGCGACGACCCGGGGCTCGTGCTCGACCTCGGCTCCGGGCCGGGCGTCCTCGCCACTGCGCTTGACGGCACCGGCGCGACCGTGTTCTCCCTCGACCTCTCCGAGCACATGCTCGCCGGACAGGGCGGCCACGCGGTGGTGGGCGACGCCATGCATCTGCCGCTTCAAACCGGCTCCGTCGACACCGTGGCGGCCCTCGGCCTGACCACCTACCTGCCGGGCCTGTCCCCCTTCCTCGCGGAGGTCCGGCGCGTCCTTCGCCCGGGTGGGCGGATCCTCTTCACCGTCACGCGGCGCGCCGCGCCGGACACCATCCTGCGCGGCCTCTACCGCGCCACCCTCGGCCGGTTCAGCCGGGGCTCCGGGGTACTCGCCGCCGGCGTCCCGATCCGGACGTTTTCGGAGGTCGAAGTCGAACGTGCCCTCGCCGCCGCCGGTTTCGCGCGCGAGGCCGTCAAGCGGCACAACACCACGGTCTTCCCCTTCTGCTACCTCCTCAAAAAGGCCTCCCTCCGTCTCGACCGCCACCTCACCGAACGAGGCCGGACCGGCCACGCCTCCGACGCGATCTTCCTCGCGACGAAGGAGGCGAAATCCGAACTCCCCCCGCCCCGCCCCATCCGGGTCCTGCGCGTCATCGCCCGCCTGAACGTCGGAGGCCCCGCCCGCCAGGCGATCCTGCTCACGAAGCGGCTCGAGGCGCGCGGCTACCATTCCCTCCTGGTCACCGGCCGGGTGGGCCCGGCGGAAGGTGACATGCTGCCCGACGCCAGGGAGGCCGGTGTTGATCCCGTGGTGCTCCCGGGGCTCGGCCGCGACCTCACTTTCCTCGGAGACCTCCGCGCATTTCTCGGTCTGTGCCGGGAGATCCTCAGGTTCAAGCCCGACGTGATCCACACCCACACCGCCAAGGCCGGAGCGCTGGGGCGCGCGGCGGCCACGCTGCTCGGCGTCCCGGTGCGGATCCACACCTTCCACGGGCATGTCCTGCACGGCTACTTCGGGGATCTCGGATCGTCGCTGGCGAGGGCGGTGGAACTCCTGCTGGCTCGGGTGACGACCCGTGTCGTGGCCGTCAGCGAGGAGGTGAAGGACGACCTCTGCCGGCGGCATCGGGCGGTGCCGGCGGCGCGGGTGACGGTGGTTCCGCTCGGGCTGGATCTGTCGGCGCTGAAAGACGTCGATTCCAGGAGGGGGGAAGTTCGAACCGAGATGGAGCTCGGGCGGCTGTGTTGTGTCGTTTCGATGATCGGGCGCCTGGTTCCCGTCAAGGAGCCCGAGGTGGCGGTGGAGGTCGCCCGCCTGGTGCTGGCGAAGCGGCCCGACACGCGGTTTCTCTTCATCGGCGGCGGGGAGTCGCTCGCCCCGACGAAGGCACGGGTGAAGGCGCTCGGTCTCGAGGATCGGATCCTCTTCCCCGGCTTCCGGTCCGACCTCGACCGCATCCTCGCCGACACCGACGTGGCGCTTCTGACCAGCCGCAACGAGGGCACGCCGGTGGCCCTGATCGAGGCCGCCGCAGCCGGCGTCCCGGCCGTGGCCACGAGAGTCGGAGGCGTCCCCTCCGTGGTCCTCGACGGGAAGACCGGCCTGCTGGCCCCCCGCGGTGACGCTGTGGCCCTGGCGACCGCGGTCCTCCGGCTGCTCGACGACCCGGCGCTCCGTCAGTCGTTCGGGCAGGCGGCCCGGACCCGCGCCCTCGAGCGGTTCGACGGGGACCGGCTGGTTCGCGATCTGGACCGTCTCTACGCGGTATGCTTGACCGAAAGGAGGGCTTTGCCGTGAGGATCTACACCAGGACCGGAGACGAGGGCGAGACCGGCCTTTTCGGAGGCCGCCGCGTGGCGAAGGACCACCGCCGGGTGCAGGCCTACGGCGAGGTGGACGAACTGAACGCCTGGCTCGGCCTGGCCATGGCCCGGCTCGGGACCGTGCCGCTCACGGAGGCCCTGAAGACCATCCAGGGCGATCTCCTGACCGTCGGCGCCGACCTCGCCTCCCCCCCCGACGCGAAGCCCGCCCCCACCCGGCTGGCCGACGACAGGATTGCAGGTTTGGAAGCCCTGATCGACGACTACGACGACGCCCTCCCCCCCCTCAAGAGCTTCATCCTCCCCGGCGGCACCGAGGCCGCCGCCACCCTGCAGGTCTGCCGCACGATCTGCCGCCGGGCCGAACGCTCGGTGGTCCTCCTCGGCCGGGAGGAGGAGGTCACGCCGGCCGTTCTGGTCTACCTGAACCGCCTCTCCGACCTGCTCTTCGTCCTGGCCCGCCATGTCAATCACGAGGCGGGAGTGGAAGAGCCGAAGTGGGAGCCCTGAAAAACAACACCGGGAGTCCTTTTTGCGGCTTGATCGGTGGCGCCGTCGGCGCCTGGTTGAAATCAGGGGAAGGGGGATCACCCTGGCGGAGCAGGTAGACCACGACCTCCCCTGCCGACCGTACGGTGACCCCGCCCACACGACCCAGTGACACGGCGGGGGCGGAGGGGTGACGGGAGCGTGCGAGTCTTCGTGCAAAGGAGGCTTCCCATGCGCATCGCCCTCACCCTGGCCGTCACCGGCCTCGTCCTCGTCGTCTTCGCCTGCAGCACGCCCGAAGCTGCCGACACTCCCGATAACGACGTGGAGATCGCCCGGGCGGCACAGATCGGGGATCCGGTTCGCCTCGGGATCTACGACGTGTCCGACCTCACCGTCCCGATCCGGTCCTTCCCGGGGGAGGACATCAACCTCGTCCCCGGCGGCGGGTTCGGCTTCGGCTTCGGCGACTCTGGTAGTGGCCCCAGCATCAGGCTCTCGAACTACGTCGCCCCGAACCTGATCTTCAATCCCGCGGGATCGGACATCCGGGGGCTCGGCGGCGAAACCGGCTCGCTCGTCAATCTCGACGACGTCACCGCCGGCCTCGAGGACGGGAGCGCAGAGGGATACGACGTGCTCGTGGAGAACGACTTCCTGGACCCCAATCGGGCCCCCCTGTCCACGTTCTCCATCGACGTCGACACGGCCTCCATGTCGAACGTCCGGCGGATCCTCAGGGGTGGGGACCTGCCGCCCGCCGGGGCGGTCCGGATCGAGGAGATGATCAACTACTTCTCCTACGACTACCCCGAGCCCGATGGCGCGGACCCCTTCTCGGTCACCGTCGAGGTCGCCGAGTGTCCCTGGGCGCCGAGCCACCGCCTCGTGCATGTCGGACTTCAGGGGCGGCGGGTCAAGGCCGAGGGGCTGCCTGCGCGGAACCTCGTCTTCCTGCTCGACGTCTCGGGTTCGATGGACCAGCCGCAGAAGCTCCCCCTCGTCGTCTCGGCCATGAAGCTCCTCGTCAACCAGCTGGGGTCGGACGACCACGTCGGCATCGTGGTCTATGCGGGCGCCAGCGGTGTCGCGCTGGAGCCGACCCGCGGCGACGACCGGCAGACGATCCTCGCGGCCCTCGACGCTCTTCAGGCCGGCGGATCGACGAACGGGGGGGAGGGCATCCAGGCCGCGTACGACCTGGCCCGGCGGAACTTCGAGCCGGACTCGATCAACCGGGTGATCCTCGCCACGGACGGCGACTTCAACGTCGGCACCACGGACCGCGGCGACCTCGAGAAGCTGATCGAGAGCCAGCGGGACGACGGCATCTTCCTCACCGTGCTCGGAGTGGGGACCGGGGACATCCGGGACTCCCGGATGGAGATGCTGGCGGACAAGGGGAACGGAAACTACGCGTACCTGGATACCCCCGCCGAGGCGCGGAAAGTGCTCGTCCTGGAGGCCGGCGCGACCCTGGTGACGATCGCGAAGGACGTGAAGATCCAGGTGGAGTGGAACCCGGACCGCGTCGGCTCCTACCGGCTGATCGGCTACGAGAACCGCGTGATGGCGGACCGCGACTTCAACGACGACACGAAGGACGCGGGCGAGATCGGCGCCGGCCACTCAGTGACGGCGCTGTACGAAATCACCGGACCCGGTGAGCGGCCGGTGGAGGCGGACCCGCTGCAGTACCAGGACGTGCCCGCCCCGGGACCGGCGGCGAACCCGGACGCGCTGATGACCCTCAAGCTCCGGTACAAGATGCCCATGGGCATCGAGAGCAGCCTCCTCACCCGCGAGGTCCTCGACCCGGGGAACGTCGCTGTCGCGGCGACCTCCGAGGACTACCGCTTCTCGGCTGCGGTGGCGGCGTTCGGCTTGCTCCTTCGCGACTCGAAACACCGGGGCGACACCGGTACCCCGCTGATCCGCGACCTCGCCCATGGCGCCCTCGGCCAGGATCCCCTCGGCCACCGCCGGGCCTTCCTCGACCTCGTCCGCGACCTGGAAGCCCTGCACGTGGCGCAGGCGGTCCCGGACTCGAAGTAGCCGGGGGGAATCGCCCCACCACCCCCAGAACCGGGCTAGAATTGAGTCTCCGGCCCGGTGGCCGAGAGGAGGTGCGAGGTGAAGAGGGGTATTCCTGCCATCCTGACCATCCTGGTGATCGCCGCGCTGGCCTCAGCCGGTGGAAGAGGGTGGCCGCCTCCCGAAGTCCGTGCCGTCGCGGAGTTCGAACAGGCTGCAAAGGACGCCGAGGCTGCCTACCAGGAGGATCTGCTCGGGTCCTTCAAGGTGCTCGATGGCGGCCTGCTCGCCGAGGAGAGGGCCGCGGTGAAGCGCCGCGAGTTCGAGGAGGCGAACCGGATTCGGCTGGTGCGCGACCGCTCCTCGCGACTCGCCACGGAGATCTCTCGCCACGACTACCTCGGCGGGAAGATCGGGGCGGAGAAAGTGACTCTCGCCGCCGACTCGGCCAATCAAGTCCTGACCGGGCACGCGAAGGAACTCGCCGTGGCGGCGAAGTCTTACGCCGTCGCCCTCGGTGAGGCGCAGGAGGCCGCCCAGCCGCTCCTGATGGTCGCCCGGGACATTGCCGTCCGTTCCGGCGATCTCGATGCGGCGAATCGGGTGCAGGCGGCGGAGGACCGGATCGGACATGAAATCCGGGAGCGCTCACGGTCTCTCATCTACCGGGAGTTCCGGTTCACCGATCTTTCCGCGCTCGAGGACAAGTTCCTCATCGATCTGACCACCCATCCGGTCGCCTGGCGGGTAACGGACGGAGAACTCGTCGGCATGGAGGGTGGTGGCGAGAAGATCGAGGCCACCCTCGGGATCGACTTCGAGTCGATCTCCGCGGTGACCGTGACGGGCCGGATCATCGCACCCTTTCGGCACAACCTCCGCCTGACCGTCGGGCCGGTGAACGCGATCTTCAACTGGGAGCGCGGTGTGGAGTGCCACTTCCGGTACTTCGAGCAGCTCACCGTGCACCGCGTCAACCTGCTCGTCCCCGGAAGAGAGCACGAAATTGCCGTGCGCCAACTCACGCGAAAGTCGATCGAGCTGACCGTGGACGGCAAGCGCGCCTGGATCACCCAGGGGACGCTCGACGGGACCATCACCGCCTACCCCTCGCAAAGCGCCATCGGCCTGCGGGAGATCCGTGTCCTCGGTGTCCCCACGAAGCATGTCTGGCCGGATCATCCGACGCACCGGAGGTGGTAGTCGGGGACTTCTATACGGTCGGTGCCAGGCATCTGTAAACAAGCCTAATCCGGCAAACCAGCGCCCCACAGGTCAGCCTCCCAGCCCGGGCCGGTCCCAGTTTGCTGAAGTGATTTACGTAGGATCCCCCCGCATCCGCGACTACCCTCCGGGCTTCTGCGTCGAAATGGCGCGTGGAAGCCACCCCTCCCCGGATTGACCGGTCGGTGATCTCCACACCACCGGAGTGCCCCCCTTGCGGCGGTTCACCTCGGACAAACCCTAGCCGCATTTCTGGAGTCTCATGCTGTTCACAGATTTTGACCTCGACCCGCGCGTTCAGAAGAACGTGCAGGCCATGAAGTTCACCCAGCCCACTCCGATCCAGGAGCAGACCATTCCCGCCGGCCTTGAGGGCCGCGACATCCTCGGCTCCGCCGAGACCGGGACCGGCAAGACTGCCGCCTTCCTCCTGCCGCTCATAGAAGGGCTCTTGAAGAGCAACCGTTCGCGCACTCCGCGTGCGCTCGTTCTCCTTCCGACCCGCGAACTCGCGCTGCAGGTCGCGGACCACGGAGAGCAACTCGCCAGAGGCCTTCCCATCCGCTTCGTGACGATCTACGGCGGCGCGTCGATCGGCCCGCAGATCCAAGCGTGCAAGCGGGGCGTCGATGTCGTCATCGCCACCCCCGGCCGCCTGATCGACGTCATGAACCGCGGCCACCTCCGGTTCAACCGGCTCGAGACCCTGGTCCTCGACGAAGCGGACCGGATGCTCGACATCGGCTTTCTGCCGGACATTCGCCGCATCGTCGCCGAGATTCCGAAGGACCGCCAGACGCTGCTTTTCTCGGCGACGATCGCGGCGATCTACAAGCTCGCCCGTGAAGTGACCAGAGAGCCGGTCCGCGTGGAAGTGGAGAAGACCGTCACCCCGGACGCGATCGAGCAGGCCTTCTACCCTGTTGGGGAGGACCGGAAGATGGACGTGCTCGAACACCTCCTCTCCGGCGAGAACCTGGCGAGCGTGCTCGTCTTCGCCCGGACCAAGCGCCGGGTCGATCGCGTCGCCAAGAAGCTCAGGCGAAACGGCGTCAACGCCGGCGTGATCCACGGAGACCGCTCCCAGTCCCAGCGGGTGAAGGCCCTCGAGGCCTTCCGTCACCGGAAGACCCGCGTCCTGGTCGCGACCGACGTCGCCGCTCGCGGCATCGACGTCACCGGTATCAGCCACGTCGTGAACTACGACCTCCCCACGACGGAAGATGACTACGTGCACCGCATCGGCCGCACCGGCCGGGCCGACGCGACGGGCTCCGCCTGGTCGCTCATCGCCCCGGCGGACGAGTCGATGGCGCTCCGCATCCAGCGCACCATCCACAAGCGGATCGAGCGCAAGGCCGTGGAGGGCGTGGACATGGGCAGAAGCCTGAAGGTCATCGGGGTTCCGCCGAAGGGAAAGCCGAAGACGCGGTCCTACAAGGGCAACTTCAAGGGCCCCGCCCGCCGCCGCCGGGCATAGGTCACATACGGAGGCAGACACCTTTTTCCAGACTCCGTTTTTCTGTCCCGGAGCAAATTCCACAGTGACTGTGGATGGGTGTCCGCCTCCGTACTCGCGCTCGCGCTTCGCCGGGTACAATTCCACCTCGCGGGAGGAGGAAGGACGTGAAGGTCATCAGCGTGAGCCGGCAGAGGATTATCGACGCCCTGGCAATGGCCTTCAAGGCGTGCCCGTTTGCCCTCGCCGCCTGGCTCGGCGGCAGTGACGCCACCGGTCGCACAGACGCGTGGTCGGACATCGATCTGCAGGTCCTCGTCGAGGACGACCGCGTCGAGGATGGATTTCGCGTTGCGCGGGAGGCGCTCGAGGCCCTCTCTCCCATCGCCCACCGCCACCGCCTGCCGCAGGACTCCGACGAGTGTGAACAGGAGTTCGTGAGCCTGCGGGACGCCGACGAGGCCCACTTCGTCGATCTCGTCATCCTGCCCCGGAGCGCGCCTGAACGGTACCTCGAGGAGGAGCGGCACGGGACACCCCTGGTACTCTTCGACCGGTCCGGGGAGATCCGGCCCGCTCCCCTCGACCGCCAGGAGCTCGCGAAACGCATGGCGGCGCGCCTTGCCGGGCTGCGCGAGAAGTTCCCCCTGTTCCAGACCCAGGTGCTTCGCGCCATCCGGCGAGGGCAGCCGGCCTGCGCCGCGGCGGCCTACTGTGCGATGACATTCCGGCCACTGGTGGACCTGCTCCGAATCCGCCACTGCCCGGACCGGTTCGACTTCGGGCCGCGGTATCTCGACCGCGATCTGCCGGACGATGTCCGGGAAGAGGTCGAGGCGATCGCCCTGCCGGGATCTCTCGCGGAGGCAGAGGAGTTCCTGGATCGGGCTCGGGCCCTCTTCGAAGAGACGCTACGGGATCTGGATGCGGGGTCGCCTGCGCGGTGAGTACGGAAGTGCGGAGGCGAACTCCAACCAACGGTCACGGTGGAATTTGCTCCGGGACAGAAAAACGGAGTCTGGAAAAAGGTGTCTGCCTCCGTACCGATGTCGCAGGCGTCGAGGCACGAAGGCCTGGAACACGATGTTTCAACCTCCCCACGGCGAGGGATATGATCTCATGGTCTGATCACAGCCGATCGAGGAGTCGCATGAACGAATGCCCGGAAGAGCTTTTCCCGCTGATCTTCGACAGCGTGAATGAGGGCGTCTTCACCGTAGACGAGGAATTCCGGATCACCTCGTTCAACGCGGCCGCGGAACAGATCACCGGAATCCCGCGAAGCAAGGCGGTCGGTCGCCCCTGCCACGAGGTGCTGAGGACCAATATCTGCCAGAGCGGGTGTGCGCTCGGGGAGACGCTGAAGACCGGGGAACCCCATCGCGACGTCAGGGTCGAAATCCTGAACTCGGAAATGGAGGCGGTTCCACTCCGGGTTTCCACGGCCGTCCTGAAGGACGGTAGCGGGAATCTGATCGGTGGAGTGGAGATCTTCCGGGACGTATCCGACCTCGAGGCGCTGCGCTCGGAACTCGCCAGCCGGCAACGTTTCGGCGATATCATCGGACGCAGTCATGCGATGCGCGAGATCTTCGCGACGATCCCGCAGGTAGCGATGTCGGACGTCCCGGTCCTCGTTCTGGGACCGAGTGGAACCGGCAAGGAACTGGTGGCGCAGGCCGTTCACGACCTGTCGTCGCGGAAGGAACGCCCCTTCGTCCGGGTCAACTGCGGTGCGCTTCCGGACACGCTTCTCGAGTCAGAACTCTTCGGTTACGCGAAGGGCGCCTTCACCGGTGCGGTGAAGGACAAGCCCGGGCGGTTTTCGCAGGCGGACGGCGGCACGCTGTTCCTCGATGAGATTGGAGACGTTTCACCGGCGTTCCAGGTGAAGCTTCTGCGCGCCCTCGAGGAAGGGGAGATCACGCCGCTCGGCGACACGCGGACGCTGACCGTCGATGTGAGGCTGATCTCGGCCACGAACCGCGACCTGGCCCAGCTGGTCAAGGAGGGCACGTTCCGGGAGGATCTCTACTACCGGATCCGCGTCGTCCCCATCGAGCTGCCGGCCTTGAAGGACCGGCGCGAGGACATTCCCCTTCTCATCGATCACTTCATCGAACTCCTCTCGACGCGTACCGGCCGGCCCGCGCCGCAGCCGGGGCCCGAGGCTCTTCGCCTGCTCTACGACTACGACTACCCCGGCAACGTGAGGGAGTTGAAGAACATCCTGGAACGCGCCTTCGTACTCTGCACATCCGATCGGATCTCCCCCCAATGCCTGCCACCGGAACTGCTGGGGACCCCGCAGCGACGTGAGCCCGATGCGCCTGAAGTCCGCGACTTGAGGGATGTCCTCACCGCCCATGGGTGGAACCGGGGTGAGACCGCGAAAGCGCTCGGCATCGGGCGCACAACGCTCTGGCGCCGGATGAAGGGTCTGGGACTGGCCTAGAAAGCCGGCTCTTCCCGCCGGCTATCCAGCAGACAATCGAGTCATCACCGGTCGAGGTTCCCGTGCCCGTCCTCCCTGATGGCCCGCCAAACGAAACATCTCGTTCACCACAAGAAACACATCGTTTCACTCCCCCATTCTCCCCACACTCACGACACTGTCACAACCAAAGCATGGATCATTACTTACACTGATGTCGAAGAGTTGGCACTCCATCTGCGTCCAGGTTGGCAGGAAGAGCGATGAAAGTCGCCGTACCAGTCTTCGGCAGCGTCGTAGCGCCCCGTTTCGGGTTCGCGGAAGAATTCCTCGTCGCTGAGGTCATCGACCACGAAGTCATCCGAAGCGAGCGCGTCTCGATTGCTGCCCTGGAGTGGCACGGCCGCCTGGCCGAACTCTAGGGCCACGGCATCACCGTTCTTCTCTGTGGAGGCTTCAACCGACGCTTCGCCCCCCTGGCCGAGAGCTTGGGCATCGTGGTGATCGCCGGCCTTGCGGGCGAAGCGGACGCCACCGTGGCGGCCTATGCCCGTGGAGGGGAGCTTCCCATCCTGTTACGCTGCCGGCTTCGGCGGCGGGACGGATCCGGTCGCGGCAGAGGTCAAGGCCGCGGTCGTGGACGGTGCAGACGCGAGTAGAAGGACGAAGACGACCTCGACCGCGGCGTCGGTCGCGGAGGTGAGCCCCGAGGGGGCGGGCCGGGGCGGTGGACAAGGCCGCGGCCGGTAGTACTCTCTGCAGACGAAAGGACACGAGCAGGATGAATTCTCAAAACAGAAAGACGATTGCGATCGCCGCCGAGGACGACAAGGGGCTGGACGGAGAGGTGAGTCATCACTTCGGCCGGTGCCTCGCTTACGTGCTGGCCGAGGTGGAGGCCGGACAGGTCGTATCGACCAGGGTACAGATGAACCCTCACTACGAGGCTCACGTGCCGGGCCAGATGCCCGCATACATCCGTGGCCTGGGGGCCGATGTGATCCTGGCCGGCGGGATGGGTCCGCGCGCCGTCAACATGTTCCAGCAGTACGGAATGGAAGTCGCGACCGGAGCCGTCGGCAACGTCGGAAGAGTGCTCGACGCCTACCTGCAGGGCCAGGTCCAGGGCATCGTCCCCTGCTCTCACGATCATCCGGACAGCTGCGGAAATCACGACGACGACGAGCCGTGTGTGGACTGATGAGTGCGCGCACGATCGCAATCACGGTGAAACACTCGAAGGGGACCGATGCGGAATTCGACCCTCGTTTCGGGAGGGCGGACGCCTTCCGCATTGTCAATATCGAAACAAACAAGGTCCTCTTCGAGATCGTGAACGACGCCGCCAACGCGGCGCAAGGAGCCGGAACGGAGGCGGCCGCCATCATGTCCCGAAACGGCGTTGAGGCGGTGATCTCAGGCCGGTTCGGGCCGAAGGCCCATCAGGCGCTCGAAGCACTCGGAATCGAGATGTGGATTGCGCCCGATGGAATCACAGCGGCCAAGGCCCTGGAGAGGCTCGCAAATGGCGAACTGCAGAAAATGGAGATCACGAGGTACTGATGAAGATCTCCGTGGCCAGCGGTAAAGGCGGTACCGGCAAGACCCTGCTATCCGTCAGTCTGGCACGACTCTGGGGCGACCAGGATCGTGCGATCTCCTATGTGGACGCCGATGCGGAGGAGCCCAATGGACACCTCTTCCTCTCGCCTCGGCTGGAGGGTGAGAGGCCGTTCTTCGTGAAGGTGCCCACCCTGAGCGGGGAGACCTGCGCGGGGCACGGGAAGTGCCAGGAGATCTGTGCCTTTCACGCGATTCTCGCAACGAAGGGAGGCGTGCTCGTCTTCAAGGAACTCTGCCACGGGTGCGGCGCCTGCCTGTTGGCCTGCCCCGATGGGGCCCTGACGGAGGTGGACCGCAAGATCGGCACCATCAGCGTCGGAGACTCCAATGGCGTGCGCTTCCACGGAGCGCGACTCGACGTGGGCGAGGCGCGGGTCACACCGCTCATCGCCGCCGTCGTGGAGGACGCGCTTGCCGCCGGCCAGGAGCCGGACCGCATCTTCATCATCGACTCCCCACCCGGGGCATCCTGCTCCGCGATTGCCGCGATCGAGAAAGCCGATCTACTGCTCCTGGTCGCGGAACCCACCCCGTTCGGCATGCACGACCTCGAGCTCGCGCTTCAACTCGGGGAGGCGCTCGGCAAGAAGATGGCCGTGGTCATCAACCGATCGGACCTGGGGGACGGAGGAATCGACGAATTGCTCACAAGATGGAAGATCCCGGTCCTCGCCAGGATTCCCTTCGATCGATCGGTGGCTGAATCGTACGCCACCGGTGGCATGCCTGTTCTCGAGTGCGCGGCCTTCAAAGAGAAGATCGTCGCTCTGGCCGAAGGTCTCGACAACGTTGTCGGGGAGGCGATCCGATGAAGGAGATCGTCGTTCTCAGCGGAAAGGGCGGAACCGGGAAGACCTCCCTGACCGCCGCGTTCGCCCACCTGGCCGGCCGCCCCACCGCTCTCGGAGACTGTGATGTCGATGCGGCGAACCTGGGCCTGCTTCTACCGGGCGATGATGTCAGGACTGAATCGTTCTTCGCCGGTCAGCGGGTGCGAGTGGACGCGAAACTCTGTACCGGGTGCGGCGAGTGCGAGGTGGTCTGCCGCTATGATGCGATCCCCGTATCGGACGAATTGGCTCGGCCCGATGACCTGCTGTGCGAAGGTTGTCGCGCCTGCGAAGTCGTCTGTCCGGAAGGTGCGATCAGCTTCGTCGACAACCGTGCCGGGACTCTTCTCTGGCGCGAAACCGCCGTCGGGCCAATGGTGCACGGCGCGCTGGGAATTGCGCAGGACAACTCAGGCAAACTCGTGGCCAAGGTTCGTGAGGAAACACGTCTCATCGCCGCAGCACGCGGCCTCGACCTCGTGCTGCTCGATGGCCCCCCCGGTATCAGTTGCCCCGTCCACGCGGCGCTCGGCAATGTGGATCTCGTCATCGCCGTCACGGAGCCGTCGCCATCCGGAGTCCACGACTTGAAGCGATTGCTCGAATTGACCCGCCACTTCGACCTCGAGACCGTGGTCATCGTGAACAAGTTCGACCTGAACCCGGCAATGACCGCGGAGAGCGAGGACCTGGCTCTCCGCTTCAAAGCCAAACCGGTGGGCCGGGTACCGTTCAACGAAGATGTCCCCCGGGCGCTCAGGATGCACGAAACCCCTCCGGCCATCCCATCCGTAGCACAGGCCCTGGGCGAAATCTGGGAAACCATGAAGTTGGCATAGTGCTTTCGATGGGAAGGCAGGGTCGCAGCCCGCGCGGTATTTGGCGGGTTGACATGAAAGGGAAGGCTCACATGAGAAATGCGAAGTATTCGCTGTTGGCCGCCGCCATTCTCACGTTGTTTCTGGCGGGACCGGCTCTGGCTGAGGACAGCTGCATTGAGTGTCACACGAAGGTCTCTCCGGGACAGGTCAAGGATTGGGAAGCCAGCAAGCACGCCGGCGAGGATGTCACCTGTTCAACCTGCCACGGCGAGACCCACCAGACTGCAGAAGACTACAAGTTGGCGAAACTGCCGACGGAGAAGCTCTGCTCGGTGTGTCACAAGGAGCAGTTCACGTCGTTCTCACACGGAAAGCACAACTTCGGTTGGTCGGTTCTGAATGCGATTCCGGCCACCCACTTCGCGCCGGATGAATTGATTGAAGGCGGCCGAGGATGCGGTGGCTGTCACAACATGGGCATCAAGTCTGACGCCCAGAAGAAGGAACTGCGTGACATGGGCTATCGCTACCAGACGAACTCTTGCGACGAGTGCCACACGCGTCACACGTTTTCGAAGAAGGAGGCGAGCAACCCGCGGGCCTGCCAGCAATGCCACATGGGCTACGACCACCCGCAGTGGGAGATGTGGTCGAGCTCCAAGCACGGCCAGCGCTACTTCGCGAAAAAGGACGGCGACCTGCCGGAAGGCGCCGTGGCCCCGACCTGCCAGACCTGT
>SWCD01003555.1_pt1 | contig 16612 bp, 16 predicted proteins | sample 4693011 | NCBI WGS metagenome assembly SWCD01 (sample SAMN10267278, study PRJNA491770) | bioreactor metagenome | isolation source: DHS bioreactor inoculated with marine | place: Japan: Omine Ridge, Nankai Trough | reverse complement strand
CGGACTTCAGGCACCTTGTGGACGGTTTCAGGGTCGAACCAGTAATCCCATTCCGGCACCGACATCAGATATTCTGCATTTGAGAAAACCAGTTCGTCAAAATCATCCAGCACGCCCCAGATGTGGTCGGGATGAGCATGGGTGAAGACAATGTGGGTCACGTCATCCGCCGAGACTGCAGCAGCCTCCAGTGCCTCTGCCAGCTTGCCTGCAGATGGCATGAAATTCGGACCGGAACCCACATCGAACAACACGGTTCTCTCACCGTCGCGATACAGGGTGAGATTGAGCGCGGACCGGACAACATCATCAGGAAGATTGTTGGCGGCCAGAAAAGCCGCACGATCGGCCTCCGGCACACGGCCCAGCACCATGCTGGTCGGTAGTTCAAGATGGCCATCACTGACTATGTCGATAGTGGCCTTGCCAACGGCAAAGGAACTTTTTGAGAAGGCTGGCGCGCGCAGTGCGGGAAGCACAATGCCGGCAGCCAGTGTTGAAGCTACGAACTCACGGCGATCAAGCATGACGGATTCTCCAAACATATATTTTTATGAATATGTTACTCGCCAATTCTGGCAAACGCCAGCGTGTTTTCCAGTTGATGTGCAGATTCACGGGTGCCCGGTTGAAGACTATTTCGAAGTAATCTGACCACAGGTGGGCGTCAAGGTCTGCCTGATGATGCAACAATGAGAACCGCTTCAGGATTTCACTCGCTTTGCAGCGGGATCATAAAGCGGGTCGAGATGCAGCTTCGCCGGTACACGCTCGGTTGCCACCACCAGTTCATAATCGCCCTGCCGCAGCCAGTCATCATCAACCCCGTCCTGGTTTCGCACGTAACCAAGGCCGATGGGCTTGCCCACCGTGTGACCGAACCCGCCGCTGCTCAGATAACCGGCGAACTGCCCGTCGCGCAGGATGGTTTCGCGTCCCAGCAAGACCACGTCTGCATCGTCAACAGTGAAACAGGCCAGTTTCTTGGCCAGGCGCTGGTTGGCCACGCGTTCACACGCTGCCCTGCCCATGAAGTCAGCCCCTGACTTCAATTTCACGGCCCAGCCGAGACCTGCTTCAAACGGGGTGTCGTTCGGCGTGATGTCGGAACTCCAGGCGCGATAGCCTTTCTCAAGACGCAGTGATTCAAGCGCGCGATAGCCAACCGGCTGCACCCCGAACGCAGTTCCTGCTGCCATCAGCGCGTCAAAAACCTCGCCGGTTGCGTCAATAGGCACATGCAGCTCCCAGCCCAGTTCCCCGACATAAGTCACACGCAAGGCGCGGATGGAATGTCCCGCAATTTCAATCTCGCGCACATGGCCGAACGGGAATGCCTGGTTGGAAACGTCATGGGTGGTGACCGCCGACAACACATCACGCGAGCGTGGCCCCATAAGCGACAGTGTCCCCCATTGTTCGGTGATGTCATCAAGGGTCGCCGCGCAGCCTTCAGGCAGGTGATCGCGTATCCAGGCTGCATCGTGGGTGCGGAATCCTGTACCGGTAACAATGTAAAAGCGGTCATCGGCCAATTGCGCCACGGTCAGGTCGCACTCTATGCCGCCGCGAGAGTTCAGCATCTGGGTGTATGTCAGCCGGCCCGGCCCCCTGGTGACATTGTTGGCGCAGATCCAGTCAAGCGCCGCAGCCGCACCCGGCCCTGCAAGTTCATACTTGGCAAATGAAGACTGGTCGAAAATGCCGGCGCTTTCACGCACCAGCGCGTGTTCTTTTGCGACCGGGGCAAACCAGTTCTGGTGTCCCATCGAGTAAATGTCGTGCTGCTCCACACCCTCGGGCGCAAACCAGTTGGGCCGTTCCCACCCGAGCTTGGACCCGAAGACTGCACGATGGTCTTTCAGGCGTTCATACAATGGCGAAATGATACGCGGACGCCCGGAGGCATATTCCTCGTGCGGGAAACCGACTGTGTAATGCTTGCCATAGGCTTCCAGGGTGCGCTCGCACACCCAGTCGCGGTCCTGATGCAGGCTAGAGAACCTGCGGATATCGACCACCCACAGATCCATCGGCGCTTCGCCCGACACCACCCATTGCGCCAATACCCAGCCTGCGCCGCCGCCAGAGGCAATGCCGAACGCATTGAAGCCTGCGCCGACAAACATGTTGGCGCACTCAGGCGCGGTTCCCAAAATGAAGTTGCCATCGGGCGTAAAGCTTTCCGGACCGTTTATCATCTGCTTGATGCCGGCGGTCTCAAGCGCCGGCATGCGCTCCACGGCTTGCTCCATGTGCTGCTCGAAATGCTCCCAGTCATCGTCAAACAACTGGAACTGGAAATCATCCGGCACGTCACCGGTGGTCCAGGCAATGGGGTTATGTTCATAGCCGCCCATGACCAGTCCGCCGACTTCCTCCTTGTAATAGGTAAACCGGTCGGGATCGCGAATCGTGGCTGCATCTGACGCCAACCCGTCAATCTTTTCGGTGATGATGTACTGGTGCTTCACCGGCTGCAGCGGCACATTGACGCCTGCCATGGCGCCAATCTGCCGGGCCCACTGGCCACCGCAATTGACAACCTTTTCACACTGGATGGTGCCATCTGTCGTCTCGACGGCGGTAATGCGGTCGCCGTCCATCTGAAAGCCGGTGACGCGCACGCCTTCTATCAGGTTTGCTCCATGCATGCGCGCGCCCTTGGCGAGCGACTGGGTTATATCGGACGGGCTGGCCTGGCCATCAGTCGGCAGCCAGCTTGCACCGACCAGATCATCCACCTGCATCAGCGGCCACATCCGCTTGACCTCTTCTGGCGAGATCAGGTGCATTTCCATGCCGAAGCTGCCGGCGGTAGTGGCAAGACGCTTGTACTCGGTCCAGCGGTCTTCATTGCAGGCGAGCCGCAGGCACCCGGTCATCTTCCAGCCGGTTTCCAGTCCGGTCTCCTGCTTCAGATTCTTGTACAGATCGACGGAGTATTTCAACACCTGGGTGATTGAGGCCGAAGAGCGCAACTGCCCCACCAGTCCGGCTGCGTGCCAGGTGGACCCTGACGTCAGTTGGCCCTGCTCCAGCAGAACCACGTCTGCCTTGTGATCGCGGGCAAGATGATAGGCCGTCGAACAGCCGATGATGCCGCCTCCAATGACCACGATCTGTGCATGTGTCGGAACCGGCATTTATCGTCAAACCTTTCCATGAACCGTCTGATAGGCGTCAAGACTGTGCTCCAGCCTTTCGAGATTTTCGGTCGTGTAAGCAACATAATCAACGCCGGGTGCATTCAGGTGCAGCTCCGATACCATGCTCCACATGGCCTCGCGCAACAGTGAGGCACACTGCATGGCAGCATGGCTTTGCATGAACTCCGGCGTCGGCAATTCGCCCAGATAGCAGGTGAGAAACTCTGCGGTCTGATCGCGTCCGAAGCCTGCATTCGAGGTCGCGCCTGCCAGATCAAACATGGCCGTGCCGAAGCCTGCATACTCGAAATCGATCAGCCACAGGCGCGATCCGTCATCAATGAAATTGGCGGGCAGCAGATCATGATGGCCGTAGACGATGGGCATCGGCACCTGCGCCTTTTCCAGCACATCGGCCAGTTGCAGATAACGCGGTAACTCTCCACTCATCCGGCTGTCGCCTGCAGCAAGCGTCTTGGCGTAATCGCGAATGACGTGGAACACCCAGAAGATGAACCCTGCACCACTTATGTGGGGAGGCATGGTTTGGTGAAACCGGCGCAATAGCTCGGCAATTTTCTCGCTATTGTCGCGGACATCCGCCTCGCCATAGGTCGTGCCGTCGATAAACCGCGACACCATCACGCCAGGTTCGGCGTGCACCAGTTCCGGGGCGAAGCCGGCCGCGTGAGCAGCGCGCGTCGCCATGACCTCGCGGTCGCGGCTGACGTGATGAAATGGAAAATCCCGACCAAAGCGAACCACATAGCGTTCGCCTGCATCGGTAACAACGAAACTCTCATTGCTCAAGCCCCCGTGCAGTGGCGACATGTCAACGCTTCCCTGCCAGATAGGCAATGCCTGGATTCGAGTTTCCTGCGACGCGATCTGGGTCATTGGATCACCCGAGCCTGGCGCGCGTGCGCGCGCTCCACGCATAGAACAGGCGATCGGCGATAATGCCGATGAAGGCGATGGCAAGCCCGGCAACAATGCCGCGACCGGCATTGGCCTTGGACAACGCAATAAACACTTCCTGTCCGAGATCGCGGGTGCCGATCATCGCGCAGATAATGATCATGGCCAGGGCCATAAGGATGGTCTGGTTGATGCCGAGCATGACTTCCGGCAGTGCAACCGGCAATTGCACCCTGAAAAAGGTTTGCGTTCTGGTGCATCCGGAAACCTTTGCCGCCTCGATCAGGGCAGTCGGCACCTGACGAATGCCATGATTGGTATAGCGGATGGCCGGTACAACGGCGAAAGCGACCGTCGCAATCATTGCTGACACATCACCGATGCGGAACAACATCACCACCGGAATGATGAAACAGAACGACGGCAGGGTCTGAAGCGTATCGATCACCGGTGTCAGGAACCGGTCGAAGCGGTCGCTGCGCGAAGCCAGAAGCCCCATTGGAATACCGATAAGGCAGGCGATGAAAGCTGAAATACCCACCAGATAGACAGTGGCCATTGTCTTTTCCCACAGACCGGTTACCGCACAGAACGTAGTCAAGACGGCAACTGTCGCGGCCAGCCGCCAACCGCCAAGCTGGAACCCCGCCAAACCCAGCAGGAACACTGCACCTGCCCACGGAAAGCCCTCGAAGAAGGCGCGAAGCGGGTTCAGCACATAGAGAATGAGGGTGACGCGGAAGGCCTCGATGATGTCGAACCAGTTGATCGTCACCCAGGTCACGGCATCTTTCCAGGCGCGGGCCGTCGAGATGGTTATTTCGGCAGGCACCTTGGCAAATGCCGGTATCGCAAGAGACAACACCGTGGTTACCAGCAGCGCTGCAAGCGCCAGTATCAGGTTGGGATACCGCTGGTACAGGCTGCGCACATCCTGGTCGCGATGCACATGCCCGCGCGCCTGCTTGGCTGCCATCGCCTGGCTTACCCGGTCCAGCGCGATGGCGATTGCAACAATAGCAAGGCCCGCCTCCATGGCATTGCCGACCTTGAGTGCGCGCAAGGCAAGCAGCACATCATAGCCCAGGCCGCCTGCTCCGATCATGGATGAAATAATCACCATGTTGAGCGCCAGCATGATGACCTGGTTGACACCGACCATCAGCGTCGGGCGTGCCGACGGCAGCAGTACACGCCACAGTTTCTGACGTGCCGTGCATCCGGCCATTTCGCTGAAATCCGAAATTTCCGATGGTATCCGGGACAGCCCCAGCATGGTGGCGCGCACCATGGGTGGCGTCGCGAAAATGGCCGTGGCAATCATGGCTGAAACCGGCGAGTTGCCAAACAGCAGCAACATCGGGATCAGGTAGGCAAAGGTCGGCATTGTCTGCATCAGGTCCAGTGCCGGTGAAATCATGAAGCGCTCCGCCCAGGGCTTGCGCCAGGCCCAGATGCCGACAAACAGGCCGGTGACTATGCAAAACGGCACGGCGATACCTATCAGCCCGAGCGTCAGCATGGAGCTGGTCCATTTGCCAAACAGCGCGACGTAGAGAAAACAACCGCCGGTCAGCAAGCCCAACCGGAAACCTCCGGCGGCACGACCCGCCAGAAAAGCCACGATCACGACACCGACCCAGGACAGCCGGGGCAATGTCCACGCTTCCGCGCCATATCCGAACTTGAAGCCCTTCGCCAGCAGTTTCAGCGCAAAGCTCAAGGGTACATCCAGCACGGCTGTGATCGACCGGGTGAACCAGGTCAGGTTCACCTTGAGCCAGGTCATGATGGCGCTGATCCAGTCTGCAAACGGTATAACAGCAGCGGACGGGTATTCAACTGCGGCCGGCAGGAGGTCACGCGCAAAATGCAGTCCCAGCACCAGTGCCAGAGCGGCAATCCAGACCAGGCTCCAATTGCCGAGGGGCCGGCTTTCGCTGCGGTGACTGGTTTGCGCCAAGGTACTCACGAGCTTGCGGTGCTCCGGTCAATCCCGGCAAGCAGGTCAATGACAGCTTCAGGGTGGACCTCACCAATGGGCGTACCTGCCCCATTGACGACAGAAAACGGTTTGCCGGCAGATACAATTTCCGCTGAAAAAGTGGAAATCTTGGCATCCGGCGCAACTGAGCCGGCACATTTGGCCCTGCCGGGCTTCTGCATCAGGCTCCTGGCAGACATGACCTTGGCGCGTTGCACATCACGGGTGAATTCCGCCACATAGTCGGTGGCCGGATTGGTGACCAGTTGTTCCGGTGTCCCTACCTGGATGATCTCGCCGTCCTTCATGATGGCGATGCGATCTGCCAGGCGGATCGCTTCATCGAAGTCGTGGGTGATGAAAACGATCGTTTTCTTCAACACCCCCTGCAGGCGGATCAATTCATCCTGCATCTCGCGCCGTATCAACGGATCAAGTGCAGAAAACGGTTCATCCAGGAACCATATCTCCGGGTTGGTTGCCAGGCTGCGCGCAATGCCGACACGCTGCTGTTGACCGCCGGACAATTCACGCGGATAGAAATGTTCGCGGCCATCGAGACCGACAAGATCGATCATTTCGCGGGCGCGCGCTTCACGCTTGGTACGGTCCATGCCCTGGATTGCCAGCGGAAAGGCAATGTTGTTCAAAACCGACAGATGCGGCAGCAGTGCGAAGTGCTGAAACACCATCCCCATTCGGTGCCGGCGCATTTCTATAAGTTCTTCAGTGGAAATTGTCAGCAGGTCCTTGCCTTCAAATTCCACCTTTCCGTAAGTCGGCTCGATCAGCCGCGACATGCAGCGCACCAGTGTGGACTTGCCGGACCCCGACAGCCCCATGATGATGAAAATCTCACCCTGGCGCACTTCCAGATCAGCGCCGCGAACAGCCCCGATCAGGTTGGATGATTCCAGATCCGACGTGCTGGCGCTGCCGCCGTGCCGAGCAATGAATTCGTCTGCGCCGGACCCGAATATCTTCCAGACATTGCGGCATGCCAGTTTCACCGGGCGATGCGTATCTCCATTGGAAGCTGTATTCCCCTGCTGGTCTGGAGAATGACGTGCCATGCGATGATATCCTGTGTTGCCGTCTGATCAAATAGTGCTGCCCGATCCGGCATTTCACCGGACCGGGCATCAGTTCAGTTGTTTAGCCTCAGTTGGCCCATGCCTTCCACTTTGCTTCATTGGCATCGACCCAGGCGGCTGCAACATCCTCGATGGACTTGCCGTCGAGATCAACCTCGCCGCTCATGGCATTGAGTTCGTCTGAAGATACCTGGTAGCTCTTGGCGACCTTGTAGGCGACCGGCCATTTGTCCTTCATGCCTGCCCATGCGTATTTCCAGATTTCACCAAATGGCTTGCCGCAATCATACGCCATGTCCGTGTTCATGCCCCACTTGGGATCGGTATAGCATTCGGCTGTGTATTCAGGGAATTCGACCCATTCGCCCTTGTACTTTGCTGGCGCCCAGTGCGGAGAATAGATCCACAGCATGATGGGTGCCTTGCGCTGATAGGCGGATTCAAGTTCGGCGAACATTGCACCATCGGTGCCTGCATGCACGACCGTGAACGGCAGGCCAAGCGATACAACGCGTTCGTCGTCAAAGCCTTCCCATGTTACCGGTCCGCCCAGATAACGGCCCTTGGGAGCGGTTTCGGCAGTGGAAAATGCTTCTGCGCACTTGGGATCCTTGAGCGCTTCCCAATTGGGCAGCCCCGGGCATTTTTCCTTCATGTACTCGGGATACCACCACTCTTCCTTGGCCTTGGGGCCAAGCGCGCCAAGACGTTCGGTCTGGCCGGTTGCATCAGACGCCTTCATGGCTTCCCCGGCGGTTGTGTCCCAATACTCCATGCCAAGCGTCAGGTCGCCATTGGTCAGACCGGTGGACAGGCTCGACAGGTAATCGCCGGTTGGATATTCGACCGTGTAACCAAGCCTCTCAAGGACAGTGCCGAGAATCTTGGCATTCAGGTTCACACTGGTCCAGTCGAACAGCGCAATCTTGATCGGATCATTGGATTCAGGCCCTGCCGCCTGCACCTGGATGCTTGAGGTTGCCAAGGCAACTGTTAACAATGAAGACGCAAGTGCGCCGCGAACGATTTTCGCCATACTCATATTTGAACTTCCTCCCACATGACAAGCACCACCAACCCATGCAAGCGGCACCTTTGCTATGTCAACTTGCGAAGTCTGGAACTCCACACCGAGCAGAGTCAAATGAATCTTCACTGAGTGGAATGATTCTTTACTTCCAGTGCCAATGTCGCGGCAAACGAGCGAAAATCAGGCAGGGCGGGATCAACACACCCGTATCACAACGCCCCGGCTCGGTATTGTAGCCGGCTCCCCGGGCATGGAAACATATGGCGAGGTCTGCTCAATGAGGGTCAGTTTCCCGCCGGCCTGCAACCCGGATACATGGTCGGCAAAGTCTGCAGACCACAGTGTCTCCTTTACCGTGAGCACAATCACGCCATCTGGCCGGCAGATGCGGACCAGTTCATCAATGCCGTGTGCGCCGACATGCCCTGTGGTGAATACGCCTGCCGATATGATCCCGGCAAACGCGTCATCTGCAAATGGCAGCGGGCCGCCGAGCGCCAGTTGGTGGACCGCACTGTAAATGCCCTTCCTTGTGGCGACGGCCAGCATGCCTTCTGAGATGTCCAGCGCCTCGACGCGCGGGTACCCGATGATCCCCAGCCACTCGCCAACCAGGCCTGTGCCGGCGCCGGCATCCAGCAGAGGTTCAGCACCTCGCGACAGGTGTCGGGACAGAAGCGCCAGGCAGATTGCCGGATGCCGGTAACCTGCAACAGCCATGTCGGCATCATAGGTTTCAGCCCAGCGATCATAGTGACCGGCAACCTCCTCGGGCTTTTTCGCGTCATAAACCGCGCCGAGGTGTCCGTCATGTCCTGGTTGTGTCATTGAATTCTCCGTGGCATTTGCGCAATTGCCGCGCCATGATAATCAAGTGCTCCAATCAGTAAACCGTTCCCGTGAGGATGCCGCAATGACCGACGACCTGACCGAAGCCCACACTGCCATGGCGAGCATCCCGCTTCTGAAAGATTATGCCGGACCAATTGAACGGCTGGGCGGACTGACCAACCTTGTCTACCAGGTCGGTACACACTGCCTGCGGGTTCCCGGCAAGGGTACCGAAGAATACATTGACCGCGCCAATGAGGCGGTGGCCGCGAGGGAAGCCGCCAGGGCCGGCGTGTCACCCGACGTCCTGTATGCCGATCCAGACAGCGGCCTGATGGTCACCAGGTTTATCGACGACACCGAGACCATGAGCCCGCACGCATTCCGCTCGCGCAGCGGAGCCCCGGCACGTGCAGGCAAGGCTTTCCGCAAGCTGCATACCTCAGGCGCGGTATTTCCGTTTCACTTCGACCTGTTCCAGATGATCGATGAATATCTGGGAATCCTGTCTACCAAGGATGTGGCATTACCTGAAGGCTACCATGACGTGGTGGCTGAAGCCAAAATCGTGCGGGCAGCACTGGCAGCCCATCCGGCAACACTGGCGCCGTGTCACTGCGACCCGTTGTGTGAAAACTTCCTCGATACGCTGGACCGGATGTGGATCGTCGACTGGGAATACTCCGGCATGAATGATCCGATGTGGGACCTGGGGGATTTGTCCGTTGAAGGTGAGTTCAGTGCCGCACAGGACGAAGAGATGCTGAGTGCCTATTTCGGCCGCAGTGCAACGCCTGCGGAACACGGCCGCGTCGTGATCTACAAGGCCATGTGCGACCTGCTGTGGACGCTTTGGGGCCTGATCCAGCTGGCCAACAAAAACCCGGTGGACGACTTTCGCGCCTACGCCGACGGCCGCTTTGCACGCTGCAAGAAACTCATGGCAGACCCGGCTTTTGCCGCACATGTCGAGGCGGTCAGGAAGGGGTCGTAAAGCCCGGCCGACGAAACGGCGACCAAGGACCCCGACTACTGTATGGACATTGTCAGTGGCTCTGCTTCACCGGTCGGCGTGTCTCGCATTACCAGCCCGCCGGATCGCGTGAGGAACTCGACAATTTCCGCGACACCCGAGCGACGCTTCAGGTCGGTGAAACTGGTTTTGCCGCCCTGCCGCATCCGGTCAGCATCGGCCCCAACACCTCAAGGTCGGCGTCGACATGAGGTGCAAGGTCCGTCTTGTTGATCACCAGCAGGTCTGAGCGGGTGATGCCGGGTCCGCCTTTACGGGGAATCTCCTCGCCCTGGCAGACGCTGATCACATAGACAGTCAGGTCTGCCAGTTCGGGGGAGAACGTCGCCGCCAGATTGTCGCCGCCTGATTCAATAAACACCACATCCAGATCAGGGTGTCGTTTTGCAAGATCGGCTATGGCGGCAAGGTTGATCGAGGCGTCCTCGCGAATTGCGGTATGCGGGCACCCGCCGGTTTCAACACCAATAATCCGATCTTCCGGTAAGGCCTGCAACCTGGCCAGCATCATGGCGTCTTCTTTTGTATAGATATCGTTGGTGACAACACCGATGGAGTAGTCTGCCCGCATGGCCTCGCACAGGCGCTGGGTCAGCGTTGTCTTGCCGGAGCCCACGGGGCCCCCAATACCAATGCGCAAAGGACCGTTGGAAGAGTTCATGAGCGGAACAACCTTGTGGTTTGGGTTTCATGTTTCATGGAACATATCTCGGCAACGAAATTATTGGTCGCCAGATCTGCAAGCAGCGTTTGCTGCGCAAGCGTGACCGCGTCGGCAATTGCAGGTTCAATTGCCGCAAGAACCCGTTGACCGCTGGTTTGTCCCAGCGGCACCAGCCGAATGGCTGCGGATACAAGATTGGAGACTGCAGCGTGCACCCAGGCATCAAGCGCGATGCCTCGGCCAATCCCGTGACTGCAAGCCGCACAGCCCACGGCTACGGGATAGGCAATTTCGCGGTCCTGCATGTGCTGGAGCTTTTCCAGTGTCGTGCTTGGCCAGGCCTGCGCTGTCACTTTGAGAAACGCAGCGCCTTGTGCCATGGTTTCCATGCGCAACTCTGCTGAAGGCTGGAATGCAGCGGCAAACTCGACAACCTCATCCAGGCTGCAGATACCGGTAAAACGCACCGCTTCATGCGCGCGCGCAAACACCACCGCATCCGACCACAGTGTCCCGCCTGACAAGGAGCTCTCAAGCCAGTCGCGCAGTGACGCGGCGTCGGATACAAGGCCAAGCGCAATGGCGGTTTCCAGGCCTTGGCTGTAGCTGAACGCTCCCACCGGGTATGAGGGCGACAGCCATGTCAGCAATCTGTAGAGAGCCGGGTCGTGACTAGTGGTCATGGCTGTGACCGGTGTGGTGATCATGACTGCCCGAGGCCTGCGCATCATAGGCGCCACCTTGCGGGCTGAAGGCTTCAACCACCTTGGCCGTTGTTGCGCCCAGTCCTGCCAACATGTCTTCAATGACATGGTCGCGCCGTACCAGAATGCGGTTTTCCTCGATCTGTGCCTCCAGGTGCCGGTTTCCCAGATGCCAGGCCAGCATCAGCAGGTGATGGGTATTGTGCCCGCGCACCTCCATCAATTCTTCCGGTTCGGCAGCCACCTGGATCACGCGGCCGTCCTCAAGTTGCAGACCATCTCCGTGGCCAAGCTGAGTGGCTGCGGGCAGGTCGAGCAGAAATTCCAGACCTGCGTCGCTGGTCAGCGAAATCCGTCTGCGATGCCGCTGATCCTTGTTCAGGGTTATGACACCCTGGGGTTCGGTATGCCAACTGCCTGCCGCGAGACATTTGATTGCACGTAAACGGGTCATGAGCACTTGTCCTCAAAACAGAAAGTAACGCTGCGCCATCGGCAGCACTTCGGCTGGTTCACATGTCAGCAACTCGCCGTCGGCATGAACCTCATAGGTTTCCGGATCGACAGAAATCTTCGGCATCAGATCATTCAGGATCATGTCTTTCTTGCCGATGTTGCGTGTATTTTTCACCGGCAACACCCTGCTGGCCAGGCCATACTTTTCGCCAATGCCGGCAGCCATCGCCGCCTCGGATACGAATGTCACCCGACCCTGGGGCAAAGCTTTGCCGAAGGCGCCGAACATCGGCCGGTAATGGACAGGTTGCGGCGTCGGGATTGACGCGTTCGGGTCCCCCATGGCGGCCGCCGCAATCGTGCCCATCTTCACAATCATATCCGGCTTGACCCCGAAAAATGCCGGGCTCCACAACACCAGGTCGGCAAGCTTCCCGACCTCGACAGACCCTATGTGATCAGCCATGCCGTGCGCGATGGCCGGATTCATGGTGTATTTGGCAATGTATCTGCGCACCCGGAAGTTATCGTTTTCACCGGTCTCTTCGGGCAGACGGCCGCGCTGACGCTTCATCTTGTCAGCGGTCTGCCATGTCCTGATCAGCACTTCGCCGACACGGCCCATTGCCTGGCTGTCCGAGGCGATGATCGAAAATGCGCCCATGTCATGCAGGATGTCTTCGGCTGCGATGGTTTCCTTACGAATGCGGCTCTCGGCAAAGGCGATGTCTTCTGCAATCGACGCGTCGAGATGATGACACACCATCAGCATGTCGAGGTGCTCGTCCACCGTATTGACGGTATAGGGCCGCGTCGGATTGGTGGATGATGGAATCACGTTCGGTTCACCGCACACCTTGATTATATCCGGCGCGTGACCGCCACCTGCGCCTTCGGTATGGAAGGCATGAATGGTTCTGCCCTTGATGGCGGCGATGGTGTTTTCGACAAAGCCGGACTCGTTCAGAGTGTCCGTATGGATCATCACTTGCACGTCCATGTCGTCAGCAACCGACAGGCAGCAATCGATGGCGGCCGGCGTGGTGCCCCAGTCTTCATGCAGCTTGAGCGCGCACGCGCCCGCCTCCACCATTTCAACCAGGCCTTCCGGCAGAGAGGCATTGCCTTTGCCGGAATAGCCGAGATTGACGGGAAAGGCTTCTGACGCCTCCATCATCCGCTGGATATGCCAGGCACCCGGCGTGCAGGTAGTGGCATTGGTTCCCGTTGCAGGGCCGGTGCCGCCGCCCAGCATGGTGGTAACGCCCGAATACAAGGCTTCCTCGATCTGTTGCGGGCAGATGAAATGGATATGCGCGTCAAAACCACCTGCGGTGAGTATCTTTCCCTCACCGGCAATGGCTTCAGTTGATGGGCCTATGATAATATTCACACCGGGTTGAGTGTCCGGATTTCCGGCCTTTCCTATGGCGGCAATCAACCCGTCCCTGATGCCTATGTCGGCCTTGTAGATACCCGTGTGATCGACGATCAGCGCGTTGGTTATGACCGTGTCAACGGCATCGTTGGCGCGTGTGACCTGTGACTGGCCCATACCGTCGCGGATGACCTTGCCGCCGCCGAACTTGACCTCCTCGCCATAGGTAGTGAGATCTCTTTCAACCTCGATGAACAGTTCGGTATCGGCAAGCCGCACCTTGTCTCCGGTCGTCGGACCATACATCGCGGCATAGGTCGTACGTGAAATGCGTGCCGGCATCAGTCGAGACCTCCCATGATTTTCTGATTGAACCCGTAGACCTGTCGCGCGCCCTTTATCGGCACCAGGGCAACTTCGCGCGTTTGACCAGGCTCGAACCTGACGGCAGTGCCCGCGGCAATATCAAGTCGCATGCCATGTGCCTTTTGCCGGTCAAACTCGAGAGCCTCGTTGGTTTCAGAAAAATGATAATGGGAGCCGACCTGAACCGGCCGATCGCCGGCATTGGCTACAAGCAGCGCCAGCCCCTCACTGTTCTCGTTGAGGATGATTTCACCGTCTTTCAGGATGTATTCACCGGGTATCATGTCTCACATCGCCTCTTGTTAACGGATCGGTTCGTGCACGGTGACCAGCTTGGTGCCATCGGGAAAAGTTGCCTCGACCTGTACGTCGTGGATCATCTCCGCAACCCCTTCCATGACCTGATCGCGTGTTATGACCCCCGCACCATCTGCCATGAGTTGCGCAACGCTGGTGCCATCGCGGGCGCCTTCCACGACAAAATCCGAAATCAGCGCTATGGCTTCGGGATAATTCAGCTTCACGCCGCGTTCCAGGCGCCGGCGGGCCACTATCGCTGCCATGGAAATCAGCAACTTGTCTTTCTCACGCGGTGTCAAATTCACAGCGTCGTCCTTTCTTCAATCAACATGTCCATACCCGCGGCAGGTCTGCACTGCACAGGCCAGCCAGTATCGGCATCACTACCTTGCGAAGCTCATGGCCGCTTGGTGCGAGAATACGCGTCAGGCATACGCCATCCAGATTGCTGCTGCCTCCCAGAAGGCCATGCTCGTCAATGACGGCCCGGGCCACATCGCAATGCCGGGCAGTGTCCGATCCGGCTGTTATGATGCTGGCAAAGGCTCGCGCGCGCCTGGCGACCGCCGTTTCATCGAGCACTGCTGAAACGTCGCCAACCAGCTTCAACCGGTCAATGAAGGCGATTTTGCCGTCACGCTCGATGATCCATTCGTCACGCAAGCTGGCGGCGTGGACATGCTCCCCCATGGCAGGCCGTCCGATGATCACGGCTTCACAGGCAATCAGCGTGGCTGATTTTGCCATGGTCACGTGCATCCTGCGGCCAAGCCTGGCGCCTTGAAAGAGTATGGTTTCCTGCGGCAGCCAATGGGCAGTAGCGCGCTCTGCGACGCTCAATCGCGACGTAATGCAGGCATCCGTGCCGGTAGACTTGTAGATGCGTTCGCAGGCTTGCGTTGTGACAATCGCAGAGGTTTCCGCCTGCCAGTCAACATTGATCTTCATCGCGTCCCCGCCCGTCAGTCCACCGGCCGTGTTGATCAACACGGCCTCTGGATTCGGGGTTGTGCGTTTTGGCAGGCGCACCTTGAGGCAGCCTTGCTGGTACAACTTGTCCAGGCCAGTGCGGCAGTCGACCGGCTTGAATGAAAGGCGAACTTCGCCCTGGGAGCGCTGTAGGGGCCGACTGTCCAGCATGTTGCCGTGCGTAGACACGAGCCTGAGTTCCGCCTTGCGGGGTTTCCCTGCTGTACTGGCTGGCACACGGGTCTCCATCAAATAGTCATGTGCTTCAGGATCGCGTCCGCGTCCGCATCCTGCATTTCACCGGCCATGATAATCTGTCCACGTTCCATCACGGCAAAAGTGTCGGCAAGCGCACGCGCGAATTCGAAATACTGTTCAACCAGCAGAATGCTCATTCCGCCGCGTTCACGCAACACAGATATGACACGTTCAATATCCTTGATGATGGACGGCTGTATGCCTTCAGTCGGTTCATCGAGAATGAGCAGTTTCGGGCGCATGACCAGCGCGCGCGCAATGGCCAGTTGCTGCTGCTGCCCGCCAGACAAGTCTCCGCCGCGGCGTGACAGCATATCCTTGAGCACGGGGAACAGTTCGAAAACCTCATCCGATATGTGCCGCTCACTGCGCGGCAATACAAACAACCCGGTCTGCAGGTTTTCACGCACACTCAGCAAGGGAAATATTTCACGCCCCTGCGGCACGTAGGCCACACCCGCGCGCGCGCGGTCTTCGCAAGACGCCCGTGTCATCTTCGCGCCGTTCCAGTTGATTTCGCCCCGGGCTATCGGCAGTTGCCCCACGATCGCACCCAGCAGGCTGGTCTTGCCGACACCGTTGCGTCCCATCAGACACGTCACCTTGTCTTCGGGCACGTCAAGGCTGACGTCACGCAGCGCCTGGGCTGCCCCGTAATACAGGTCCACGTTGGTAATGCTGAGCATCTGATGCCTACCTTCCCAGATAACTTTCGATGACCCGCTCATTGGCGCTCACCACATCAAGCGAGCCTTCCGCCAGAACAGACCCTTCGGCCAGCACAGTCACCTTCACATCCAGGTCGCGTACAAATGCCATGTCATGCTCAACGACAACGACCGAGTGGTCTTCCGCGATTTCCCGCAATAGTCGCGCCGTCTCGACGGTTTCGGAATCGGTCATACCGGCAACCGGCTCATCAACCAGCAGCACCTTCGGGTCCTGTGCCAGCAACATGCCGATTTCGAGCCACTGTTTCTGTCCGTGAGACAGTTCGCGCGCCATTTTTTGCCGCATGTCCTGCAGGCGAATGGTTTCCAGAGTCTGTGCCAGGCGATCCTTGTCAGCCGCGGATGCGAACCAGGTCAGCGTGTCCATCACGCTCCTTGCACCTGCCAATGCCAGTTCAAGATTCTGTGTCACGGTCTGGTTTTCGAAGACTGTCGGCTTCTGAAACTTCCGGCCAATGCCAAGCTGGGCAATGTCGGCCTCGTCCAGTTCGATCAGATCGGTATCCCCGTTGAAGAAAATCTCGCCGCTGTCGGGACGAGTCTTGCCAGTGATGACATCCATCATGGTTGTCTTGCCTGCCCCGTTCGGTCCAATGATGGCGCGCATTTCTCCCGGATCAATGATCAATGACAGGTTGTTCAGGGCCTTGAAGCCATCAAAGCTGACAGTGACACCGTCCAGGTAAAGGACGGAGGTAACCCGGCCTTCGTTCATTCCGCCGCCTCCTGCTGATCGGGCAGCAGGTT
>SWCD01020071.1_pt1 | contig 16622 bp, 17 predicted proteins | sample 4693011 | NCBI WGS metagenome assembly SWCD01 (sample SAMN10267278, study PRJNA491770) | bioreactor metagenome | isolation source: DHS bioreactor inoculated with marine | place: Japan: Omine Ridge, Nankai Trough | reverse complement strand
GCGCGTGCCACGGCGGATGCCTGGACACTGGTGCAGCGCGCCGACATGCCCGATATCGCCGCTGCCAACGCACAGATGCTCGATGACCTGACCAACGGGGCAAGCGGTATCTCGGTGGTCCTGCCCGGCAGCATATCAGCAGGCGCTGCGGGTGTGGCGATCAGCGATGCCAGGTCGGTGCAGCGTCTGTTTGAAGCTGTGGAACTGGACCTGATTGATGTGCGTCTCGATGCCGGGCGCCACGGACGTGACCTCGCCTTGCTGGTGCTGGACGAATACAAACGCCGGCGGCTTGACCTGTCGCGCTGCAAACTGACACTTGGCCTTGATCCGCTCGGCGCATTTGCGCACGGCGGCAAGGTCACCGAGCGCAGCGAACTGTCCCGGCGGTTCGGCGACATGTTCCGGCTGGCCGGCAAATCCGATCACCGGGGGCCGGTCGCCCAGGCAGATGCACGCGTGTATCATGGTGCGGGATGTTCCGAAGCACAGGAACTGGGTTTCGCCCTGGCGACCGCGGTAGAATACCTGCGCATGCTGGAGGCAGGCGGCATTGCACCGGCGGACGCGGCAGCGCGCATCTCCATGCTGCTGAGCGCAGACGCCGACCAGTTCGTAACCATTGCCAAGCTGCGGGCGGCCCGGTTGCTGTGGGCAAGACTGCAGGACGTCTCGGAGCTGGCCCGGACGCCTCTAACACTTCACGTTGAAACGGCTGCGCGCATGATGTCGAAGCGCGATCCGCATGTGAACCTGCTGCGCACCACAACAGCAAGCTTCGCCGCCGGCATTGGCGGCGCGGACAGCGTCACCGTGCTGCCGTTCACTCATGCGCTGGGGCTGCCTGACGGTTTTGCCCGCCGCATGGCCCGCAATATCCAGGCGCTGTTGCTGGAAGAATCCCGCGTTGGCCGGGTGCGCGATGCAACCGCCGGGTCCGGCCACGTTGAAGCGCTGACCCACGACCTGGCCCGCTCTGCCTGGCAAATTTTCCAGGCCATTGAAGCCGACGGCGGCATGATGACAGCTCTTGTCGACGGCAAGGTGCATGCCATGATCGAGACTGTGCGCATTGCGCGCGATACCGATATCGCCAGGCGCAAGATGCCGCTGATCGGTGTTTCGGAATTTCCAAACCTCACTGAAGCCCCAAACAAGACGCTTCCGATGGACGTACCGAAAGACTGGACGACCGGCGAGGTCGCGCCGGCAGTTACCATGCTGACATGCGATCGCCTGCAGCAAGATCGCCTGGGCGAGGGATTCGAGGCGTTGCGCGATGCCAGCGATGCGTTTCTGGAGCAATCGGGTAAGCGGCCCACGGTTTTCCTGGCCACCCTGGGAAGCCCTGCCGACTTCACGGTCCGCGCCACCTGGATGAGCAATCTGCTGGCGTCCGGCGGCATTGACGTGGTGACCGGATCGCCGCAAGACCTGTCAGCCAGCAAGGCGACCATCGCCTGCATCTGCTCATCCGATGCCCTTTATGCCGACGAGGCCGAAGCTGCCGCGCGAACGCTCGCACGCCACGGCGCGCAGCATATCCTGCTGGCGGGCAAACCGGGACAGATGCAAGACCAGTTGACAGCCGCGGGTGTGCAACAGTTTGTCCATACGGGGCAAAACGTCTTGACGCTGCTAAGCGAGCTTTCCATGCTGGCGACAGGAGATGCATCATGAGCACATTGCCGGACTTTTCCACTATCGATTTTGCACTGCCGGTCGGCACCAGCGGACAGGAGATAGAAAGCTTCCGTACGCCGGAAGGCATCGATGTCAAATCCGTCTATGGCGCCAGTGACGTGGCAGGCCTCGACTTCCTGAACACCTGGCCCGGTGCAGCGCCTTACCTGCGCGGGCCCTACCCGGCCATGTATGCAACCCAGCCCTGGACCATCCGCCAGTATGCCGGTTTCTCGACGGCTGAGGATTCCAACGCGTTCTACCGGCGCAACCTGGCAGCGGGGCAAAAGGGCCTGTCCATTGCCTTCGATCTGGCGACCCACCGCGGCTATGATTCAGACCATCCGCGCGTTGCCGGTGATGTCGGCATGGCAGGCGTGGCGATTGACTCCATCTATGACATGCGCACCCTGTTCGACCGCATCCCGCTCGACCAGATGTCCGTCTCGATGACCATGAACGGGGCCGTGCTGCCGATCATGGCACTGTACATAGTGGCGGCAGAAGAACAGGGCGTATCGCCCGACAAGCTGACCGGCACCATTCAGAATGACATTCTGAAAGAATTCATGGTGCGCAATACCTATATTTATCCTCCTGCCCGTTCGATGCGCATCATCTCGGATATCTTTGCCTTCACCTCGCAGAACATGCCGAAGTTCAATTCCATCTCGATCTCCGGCTACCATATGCAGGAAGCCGGTGCGACGGCTGACCTGGAACTGGCCTATACGCTGGCTGACGGGGTCGAATATGCCCGCGCCGGTGTGGCAGCCGGCCTGCCCATCGACAGGTTTGCGCCGAGGCTGTCATTCTTCTGGGCCATCGGCATGAACTATTTCATGGAAATCGCCAAGATGCGCGCTGCGCGCATGCTGTGGGCCAAGCTGATGAAAGAGTTCAACCCGCAAAGTGAGCGTTCACTGTCGCTGCGCACCCATTGCCAGACGTCCGGCTGGTCACTGACCGCACAGGACGTGTTCAACAATGTCGGGCGCACCTGCATCGAGGCCATGGCTGCCACGCAAGGCCACACCCAGTCGCTGCACACCAATGCGCTGGATGAAGCCCTGGCCCTGCCAACGGATTTCTCGGCCCGCATTGCCCGCAACACGCAATTGTTCCTGCAACACGAAGCCGGCACCTGCCGGGTTGCTGATCCCTGGGGCGGCAGCTACTATGTGGAACGCCTGACCGCCGATCTGGCAGCAAAGGCGTGGTCGCACATCGAAGAGATCGAAGGTCTCGGCGGCATGGCTGAAGCCATCTCGCAAGGCTTGCCGAAACTCAGAATCGAGGAGGCCGCTGCGCGCACACAGGCGCGGATCGATTCCGCGGAGCAGACGGTTGTCGGCATTAACAAGTACATCGCCAGCGACGAAGCCCATATCGACATTCTGAAGGTCGACAATTCGTCGGTGCGCGCCCAGCAACTGGACAAGCTGGCGCGCCTGAAGGCCGAACGCGATGACGCACAGGTTGCCAGCACACTTGCTGAACTGACCCGTATAGCCAGGTCCGGAGACGGCAACCTGCTGGCAGCCGCCGTTGACGCAGCGCGCGCCATGGCAACCGTCGGTGAAATTTCGCTGGCGCTGGAAACCGTCTGGAACCGGCACGTGGCTGAAACCCAGGTCATTCATGGCGTCTACCGCAAGGAAATCGGCGAGGCCTCCGAGAGCCTCGTTCAAGCCCAGGCCATGGTGGATGCATTCGAGGAAACAGATGGCCGCAAACCCCGCATCCTTGTCGCCAAGATGGGCCAGGACGGTCACGACCGCGGCCAGAAGGTGATTGCCACCGCGTTTGCCGATATCGGTTTTCAGGTGGACATCGGTCCGCTGTTTTCAACGCCTGAAGAAGTCGCGCGCCAGGCGGTGGAAAACGATGTGCACGTGGTTGGCGTGTCGTCGCTGGCAGCAGGCCATCTCACACTGGTGCCGGCCCTGCGGGCAGCCCTTGAAGCCGAAGGCCGCAGTGACATCATGATCGCCGTCGGCGGCGTCGTGCCGCCGCAGGATTTTCAGGCCCTGCTGGACATGGGCGCGGCCATCATCTTCCCGCCCGGCACCGTCATCGCAGACGCTGCCATGCGCCTGCTCACCAAGCTGAACGTCAGGCTGGGGTATGCCCAGGAAGCGGCGGAATAATAAGCAAATGTGCATGGCATCCCGACAGCGCTGCAAGCCATCGTCCGCAATTGCACTACACTTTCTAGCCACAGGTCATTTTGACTGCCCATGCTCTTGCGGGCAATACGACCTCACCCCCTGTATCGAGCCGCAACTTTAGTTCCGATTTCAGGTTTGCTCGTTCATGTGCGCCGAGGTGCAGATTGTATCCTGGAGCGGGACCGGCGCCGAGCGTGAAGGGTTGCCAGAAATCCTCGAAGGTCGGAAATACCGTTTCAACCTCCAGCGGAATTATCTGGGTGTTCTCAAAGCCTGCTGAATGGCAAAGCTGTTGCAAACCTTGCGAGGTGCAAAACGGAAACCGTTTTCCTTCATCCAGTTCACCTGCATTGCTGTCCAGGTCAGTTGCAGTTTTCCAGAAAGCGTCAATGAACCCCATGCCCCCGCCGGGGTAGTCCCATACGTAAAAACATATCAACCCTTCCGGACGAGCTACTCTACGCATTTCAGCAAGCGCTTTGGGCCTGTCAGGAACAAAATTCAGAGCCAGCGCAGATGCAACAACATCAACCGAGTTTGCACCAAGAGGAATTTCTTCTGCTCCGCCAACTTTGAAACTGGCTCGCTGGTCTTTGATTTTCTGACGGGCATGATGCAAAAATCCATCGGACGGATCAATGCCGGTCAGGGACAATGGGTCCGCGCGGTTAAGTATGGTTTGGGACAGGGCCCCCGTGCCGCATCCAATATCAAGCCAATCTGCTTTTTGAGGTGGCTGCAGCCAATCAACGAACCGGACGGCAATTTGCCTGCTCCAACGACCCATATAGTGTTCGTAGTTATGACCTGCAGACCATGTGTCGTGTTTTGTTGCCTGTGACATTTATCTCTTCCGACGCCTGACGTACGGTGGACAGGAGTGTAGCGGCGGTTTGTCGCTCGCACCAACACAAATATGCCGTTACGGCATGGAAGGGAAACCTTCAATGGTGCAACAACCGATGGTGCAACAACCGGAGAAAGCAAACACCATGAAGTTTGACAGAGAACTCATATCCAATGACAACCCAATGGAGATGGTGGTTGGTTTCAGCCGTGCCGTCCGCGTCGGCCCATTCATTTCAGTTGGGGGAACTGCGCCTGTTGATCGCGACGGTAAGACTGTCGGGATCGGGGATGTTGCGGCGCAGACACGCCAGTGCATCGAAATAATAAAATTTGCGCTGGAACAGGCCGGATCAGGGCTTCAGGACGTAGTGCGCACCCGCGTCATTCTGACCGATATCGAGAACTGGAAAGCCTCTATCGATGTTCGCAAGGAATATTTTCGAAACGTCCGTCCGGTCGATACGATTATGGCAATCGATCGTTTTGTTAATCCCGAGTGGCTAGTCGAGTATGAGGCGGACGCCATAATTGCCGATTGGGGCAATTAGTCACTTGCTTTGGTATGGGTCCCCCCGGGCGCGCTACTCATCGAAAACGTCGTACCTGGTTTTCATGTAGGCGATACCGTCCACCACGATTTCTTCCAGCACGTTGAGATCAATGTCGGCAAGCTTGTTGATGTACAGGCAGCTCTTGCCGATCCTGTGCTTGCCGAGACGTTCGAGCTTTTCGGACATGTCCCTGTAACCGGGCATGATGTAGATACTCAGTGCTGACTTGCGCGGGCTGAAGCCGGTGATCAGGAAATCCCCCTCGCGACCAGACTCGTATTTGTAGTGATAGCGCCCGTATCCGACAATTGACGGTCCCCACATTTTCGGCTTGAGGCTGGTTACACGGTTGAACAATTCAAACAGGGCAAAGCCGTCCGCACGCCGGGTGTCATGCTCCACAGACCCGAGGAACGCCTCGACGCCAGCTTTGGACGGTGTGGTCTTGTTGTTAGATGTGGCCATGGCAAAATCCGGATGTCCCTTGTGCCTTATACCAAAGCCAGTGTTTGTTGTCCCGCGCTGGAGTGACAAAAGCAGCATGCCGGAGACTTTCCGGCACACGTTGCACTTGCCCTGATCACATGAATCCGATCTGGTGATGGTATGAACAAACCGGTTGTACAGTTACATACAGGAAGATGTCATTGCGGTTCCATCCGCTACCAGGCAACCGGCGCGCCTGTTATCGTTGCGCATTGCCATTGTGCAGATTGCCAGCGCCTGAGTGGCACCGGCCATTCCACCGGCGCGATGTTTGCCGTGGAGAATTTCAAGCTGGAGGGCCGGGTGTCCGAATACGCACTGGACGCAGACAACGGCAACCGCGTTACCAAAGCCTTCTGTCCCAAGTGCGGAAGCCAGGTACTGGGACGCAACAGCGGGTCTGCAGATTATGTGACCGTGTGTCTTGGAACTCTCGACGATTCTTCGGAACTCGAACCGCAAGTCGCGATTTTTGCCCGCAACAGGAAACCCTGGGACATCATGGATCACCAACTCCCGACTTTTGAGCTTCAGCCTGACTGGAAACCTGGCGGAAAGTAAGCGAAATGCGGTTCTTCACGGTTAAATTCAGGCATTTTCACGGCCACCTACCGGATCAATGCCCATGGATGCCGGGTGCTCACGACAGAGTGATTACAGCGCTGTAGAATTGTCAGGCGCCCATCTCTATGCCGTAGTCATGGTACGTATTTTGCTGATGTTTGCGCTGGTCGTAACTGTGTCGCTGAAACACTTTGAGCGAGCGCCCGCCTATACCACCGCAACCACGGACAGCTTCTCGGAACTCCTTCTGCCTGCCGGGATCTCGGTGAGCGTTGTTGAAGCTCCTGATTGTGCAGACAATCACGACGTTGCCGGCAACCTGCGGCAGTCACATAAATCGGATTGTAAAGCTGTGATTGGCAAAGCAGCCGTGGGCTCAATTGCTGCGCTTGATGATCCTCTCCTCCCGGTACATGACACATCCACTGTGTCAACCATGCGCCCGGTCGATCTGCCGCCTCCCCGAGCCTGACTTCCTGTGCAAGTCACTTGTGTCTGCGTGCAGCCGGACGGTTTGGCTGTGCAGACCAATGGCAGAGCAAACTGTCCATGTGATCAATGACATCATCATCGATGACCAACCCGTTTTCCTATCAGACTACGAGCGACGGGTGAGGTCTGCAAAATTCAGGATATTCCAGTAATGCCGACATCCCTATCACGGCGACATTTCGCCAGGATCAGCACCGGATTCGCCGCACTGGCGCTTGCCGGCTGTAAAACGATTCCGAAAGACAGCTACGCGCCCAGAGCACAGGCGCCGGTGCCTGGCCTTGCGCCGGACAGCAGTTTCGCAGCCAACTATTCAGCGCGGCCTGGTGAACGGTTTCCCCTGCCAGCTATCGATCCCGCCATACTGGCACCGGAGCTCCGGCGCACCCGGGTGAACTATGGTTCAGGCGAAAAACCTGGAACGCTCATCGTGGATACCAGCGATTTCTATCTGTACCTGATTGAGCCTGCAGGCTCTGCCATGCGCTACGGCGTGGGGTTGGGACGTGCGGGCTTCGAATGGTCGGGACGGGCCCGGGTGGCGTGGAAGCGGCCGTGGCCGAAGTGGACCCCGCCGGACACGATGATTGCCCGCGATCCGAAGCTGGAAAAGTGGAGCGTGCGCAATGGTGGCATGCCGCCGGGCCTTGAAAATCCACTGGGCGCACGGGCGCTGTACATTTTTGAAGGCAAGGTGGACACGCTGTATCGCCTGCACGGCACCAACGAACCGGGCTCTATCGGCAAGGCGGTCTCGAGCGGTTGCGTGCGATTGATCAACCAGGACGCCATCGACCTCTATGACCGGGTAAAACCAGGCGCCCAAATTCTGGTGAGCTGATACGACAAGCCATGATGTGCGTTCATGCCAAACCAGGATGCAGACATCGCCTCAGCAAGGCAACGGGCCTGACAGGAGCGTGGAACGAGAAAGCAGGTTAAATCCGGGGCGGAAACACTGCTGGCCGGCATGGTGTCACAGGTCCCGAAAAGCCTGCAAACAACAATCACATTTTCTTGATGAACTGTTGTTCTTCCTCCCGTCAAAACCGGTGAACCCACACCCCACATAGTGCGTTACCAAAGCATGAGCCAAGCCGGATCAGGGCCAATCGCAACGGCCCTGATCGAGGCACACATACGAGGAAGAGACAATGAAATCGGAAAAAGAACAGGAACTCTGGTTACTGGAAATGTCGGACCAGCCGGCTCCTGCAGCGCCGCAGAAACTGGCCGTATGGGCAGCGCTTGCAGCCGTTGGAGTGACCACCGTATCCCTGGTGTCCGGTTCCTGATCGGCCAACCTGAAGTGCACCGGCGTAACCTGCCCTGTCGCGTCAGTATCGGGAGCCGCCGGTCTCACCTGTCTCGCCCATAGCTCGACAGCTTGGAGTGCGCGGTTTCGGCCACCTGCCGGTCGCCACAGTCAAGCGCATAGACATAGGCATGCGTATAGAAAAAGCAGGCAGCATCAATGTCGCCCTGGCTTTCGTGCAGACGCGCTGCGTCCAGATACAGCGGCGGCAGCGCCTTCAGGTCGTGTTGTTCGTGAGCCCGCAGCATGTCGCGCTGCAGGTGCTGTTCGTCGATCATTTGCCGGCGAAGCGGGCGGCAACCCATTCGTGGAACAGATGTGTCGGCGGATCCATCACGGGGGAAAACTTGCCGCCGTCATAAAGCGATGCGGACCTGCCGCGCTGCATGCCTTCCACGACGAAAATGTCCTCAACGAAAATGTCCTTCCACATGCTGGCGTTCTTCCGGCGCAGGTCGGCCATGTCATCGCCGCACATATCGGGCGACGTATAGTAGATCTCGATCCGCTCGATGGTTCTGCCATTGCCCTGCGGATCCAGCATGATGGCGTAGAAGTGATCGCGATGCACCCCGAACAGGACGTTCGGGTAAAACGAGATATACTCCGCGCCGGTGTCCCACTTGGCCGACAGATCATCGAAATTGGAAAAAGCGCGCCCGGTGTCATCCAGCTTCGGATTGTAGACAACTGTACCCTGCCCTGAATATTCACCCTGCTGCATGATGTGATAGTGATCTTCCAGCCTGGAATAGGAATTCAGCCCGGGGTGGATCCACGGCAGGTGATAGCTTTCGCAATAATTCTCCACCGCCAGCTTCCAGTTGCAATTCACCTCAAGGCTGAACGACGAGTCTGGTCCACCATGATACAATGGCTTGTCAGCAAACTCTTTCCATTGCTCGAGCAGACTGGCGGCATGAACTTCGAATGCAGGGGCCTTGCCGTCGAGATTGATGAAGATGGTGTCCATGAAAATGTACGAGCGCACCTCGATCAGACCCAGTTCCTCGCGTTTGATGCACTCATGCAGGTTCTTGCCCGGCCCGCCCACATGCGGGGTGGTGCGCAAGGAGCCGTCAAAATTGTAACACCAGGAGTGATACGGGCAGCGAATGGTCGACCGCAGCGTGGTTTTTTCCTCCACCAGGATCATGCCGCGATGCCGGCAGACATTCTGGAATACCCTGACCTCACCATCGTCTGCGCGAACCACCAGCAAGGGTTGCCCCAGGAACGTCACCGGGTTGGCATCGCCCTTGTTCGGCACATCCTTGGCAAATCCCATGCAGGCCCATGTGGCGGCAAACAGCACCCGCTTTTCCGCCTCGTGCACGTCAGGGTCGGTATAAAACGCGTTGGGCAATCCGTTGGCTGCCTCAATCGGGCGCAGCACGTTTGCAATCATATCCTGGTCAAGAACGGTCATGGTCAGATGCCTTGTTTTCCGAGTGATACAGACATCCATCATAATGCGCGTTTTCAGGCAGGTTCCTCGCCGGTTTACGCCAGAAACAGGTATGAAAACGTCAACTGGAGCATTTCCATTGCCGTTGCACCGCCCTGATCTCACCGGTTTCAATGCCGTTGCGGTTGTTTACCGCCACGCGCGACATGCCCGCAAGCAGTGCACGCTCTTCATCGGTCCAGCAATCCAGCGCCGACATCACTGCGGCCAGGGTGACTTCGGCGGCCCGGCTCGCACCATCGTTGCATTTCAGCGCAATGCCGATTCCGGCATGGGCAATAGTGGCGCAAAACACCCCTTCTGCACCGGTCTTGACGAAGGCGCGCGGCACGGCGGTCATCAGATCGGTGCAAAACCGTTTGCTGCCGGCCACCATGAAGGGATGCGCGCGAACTGCAGCAATGATCCGCCGACTGGCTTCGGCGCGGCCTTCACTCAGACCTTCACCTGAGCCGAAACGTTGAAATCCCAGTGCAATATTGCGCAGCGGCACCGCCCATGTCGGCACGGAACAGCCGTCGATCCCACACGGCGTGCTGGCGAGATCATAATCACACATTTCACCGATCAGCTTCTCGATGGCCTGCTGAACCGGGTGATCACGCTTCACATAGCCTTTCAGGTCCACGCCCAGACGGGCGGCAAATGCCAGCATGAAGGCGTGTTTGCCCGAGCAATTGTTGTGCACCTGGCCTGCCTGTTCACCCGCCCGCGCCATGGCGCGTGATACTTCGCCGGGGTCCGGCCACTGGATACCGCATTCATAGGCCTGTTCGCTGACACCGGCTTTTGCCAGCCCCGAACGCGCCACCCGGACATGGTCAGGCTCACCATTGTGGGAAGCGCAAGCCAGGGCAATTTCCTCATCGCTCATGCCGTACGCTTCGACGACACCTGCTTCAACTGCGGGCAGACACTGAAATGCCTTGATGGCCGAGCGCGGAAACACGGGCCGGTCAATGTCTCCGGCCGATGCAATCAGGTCACCGCGCGGACCGACAACGGCGCAGGCACCTGCATGCCGGCTTTCAACTATTCCGCCACGGGTCACTTCCACCAGCACAGGGTTGATCATGTCTCTTTCCTCTTGAGATGAGCAGACGGCACACCCAGCCAGAACCAGGCGAACGCCAACATCTGAAGCGCCAGGAACAGGCCGAACGCCACCTGGTAGGCGACAGGATGATAGCCACCGGCAGCCGTGGCCGGCCACATATCAATAATCGCGCCAATGAGATATTGCGAGACAAATGCGATGCCGAATACCAGCGTGTTGAGACAACCGTTCGAGCGGCCGGCAAGATGGCTGCCGAAATACTGCGCCTGCCATGCATAGGCCAGGATTCCTGCCTGGCCAAACATGCCGAAGGCAAACCACACCGCAGGCGTCATGGCCACCGGCTCGAACAGGATAGCCAGCTGGATCGCCATGAACACCAGCATGAAACCTGTCATGCTGGTGAGCAGGCCAACTCCCCGGCGGCCCAGCCAGTCAGCGACATAGCCGGTCATCAAGGTACCGACCAGGAAGCCGATTGCCTGCAGGCCCAGGACCTGCGCCACCGCGTCGCGGTCCATGCCGGCGACGTCCCTGATCCATGGCCCGGCCCACAATGTCTGGATGCCGATGTGGGTTCCTGCCGTGAGTGCAACAACCGGGGCCAGGCGCCAGAACACCGGGTCGCGGTAAATGATGCCAATTGCTTCGAACGCATTGCCTGCAGCAACAACCGGCGCGCTTTGTCTGGGGCGTTCCGGCACGACCAGATACATGAAAACCGCCACGACAAGCGTGACGGCCACCAGCCCCAGGAACATACCGCGCCAGCCGAACTGCTCCGTTGCCCATTCGGCAGGCACGGTGGCTGTCAGGATACCCAGACCGCCGACAGCCATGATACAGGCATTGGCCAGTGCACGGCGTTGCTCGGGCACCCAGATTGTGACCGCCTTGAAGCCGGCCATCAGCCCGCCGGCTGATCCGATGCCGATCAGCATGCGGCCAAAACTGAGGCCCCATTTGCCGGCAGCAAAAGCAAACAGCAGCGCGCCTACCGCACCAACACATACCAGGACGGCTTGCACCTTGCGGGGCCCGAACCGGTCCAGCAACAGACCAAGCGGTATCTGGAATCCGGCGAAACCAATAAGATAGGCGGCCGTGAGCAAGCCAAGTTCACTTGCATCCAGCCCGATGTCGGACACCAGGTCCGGCGCAATGACAGCGTTTACCGCGCGATACAGATAGGACAGGAAATAGCACAGTGAAAACGGCAGCAGGATGGTCAGGATCAACCTGGCCAGCGAAACCCGCGGAGTGTGAGAAGTGGTGGTTGTCATGGCTTCAAGTTGCTCGCCTGAATTGTTCCACCTACGACGGAAGTCCGGCTGGGGCGGCAGGATTGGACCCGATGCTGCACCTGACCTGTTATTACCTTGATACCAAACGATTTATAAGAAAGTGTCGTGAGGTATAAGCCCCTCACTACTAACTGTCATGCCAATCGACCCGGAGTGGATAACATAAATGTCTACCGATACCAAGAACCTCAAAAAGCACGGCCTTAAGTGGTATGCGGGTGTTGAACTACCTACAGCTTACATCCAACTTGCCGGTACCCAGAAGATGCTACTATGGAAACCTGGCTGTTGCCACCGTCAGCGGGCTATACAGAGTGAGAGGTGAGTTGGATAGGTGGGTCTCTTCGGGGACCGCGAATCATATCACCTGCTGATGTCACTGAGCAGTTGGAACCTGTGCGATAACTTCTTCACCGATCGGTCCCTGAAGCCATGAGACGAGTTGCGAAAGCCCTTCGGAGGTCACAGGGTCGAGCGTTAGCGAGACCTGTTTCGGTGAACATGGTTCGCGCATGGCATTTGATTGCAGTCAGCCGCCCCGCCTGACCCGGTGGTATCAATCGTCTATCATAGCCAGTGCGGATTTCCGCTCTCCCGGCTTCAATTTAAGAAACAATGCGCGGGCTTTCTTGATGTCTCGCTCGGATCCACTCTCAGCGGCGTCGCGCAGGGCAACAGTGGTCGCATTATCCGCGCCGCAAATGAACGCCAGGGCCTTGGCGAGGCGCCCTAAGGCTGCACGGTCGATCATTGTCTCATCCATCTGTTTCGTCCTCATATCGTGATACCGGCGTTGTTCGCCCGGTTTTGGGATTGTAATGTGTCCCAGCAAGAATGCCGCTCCCTGACTCCATCCCATGTGATGGGTAGGGCCTGCCCGGACGGACAAGGGTGATTTGGCGGAAAGCACTTACATCGGTTTTTGCAGGGAACGGTGGACAGCATAACACAGTCACACGGCCAAACCGCCGGCGCACTGTATTTAACCGGTTTTTGCGGATATATCTGGAATTGGCTGGGGCGGCAGGGTTCGAACCTGCGAATGGCGGCATCAAAAGCCGCTGCCTTACCACTTGGCGACGCCCCAACTAAATCCAAAACAGGCAACATCACCTGAGCGCGATTGCGGCAACATACTGATTTCACCGCGTACCTGCAACGACGGATATTGCGCCCTTTTGTCATGGCTTGAAGTCGGCTTTTTCCGGCATTATAAAGGCGCTATTGTGAAAAAGTCGGAGTGTGGCGCAGCCTGGTAGCGCACCTGCTTCGGGAGCAGGGGGTCGTGAGTTCGAATCTCGCCACTCCGACCAATTAAAACAATGCCTTAGCAGGAAACAGTTAGTTATAGTTTTGGCAATGGGTACCATACGGGTACCGACAATGCATTTTTGACCGCGTTTGAACATATGCATGTTGTGGCAGGCAGTTTCGGCAAGTGCTGCCATTTTGATCTCCAACCATCATTGAGGTTTGGGCAATGAGGATCTGATTTGTCTCCGCACACCCTCGTGCGCGCACTGTGCGGCAAAACAGCCTGCGATCAATTCAGTAATCCCACCACACTGCAAAGCCATTACTCACCAGCCATGCATTGACGTTATCACCATCAAGCCAGATCGTAGCCAGGTATCTCCCGTACTTATCTAGTTGTGGTGCCTCAATAGGTTGTCCCGTTTTAGTCTGAGGCGGGAGATTGGTGTTTGATTTTTTATACCACCATGGGGCCGATGCCAATTGTAGAGATGGGTCCACAGAGGCAGATCGGCGGCGCGCTGGTCTGACGTGTTGTAAGCGCGGGCATAGGCCCATTCAGTTGCAGATGCCAATTCCCGGTCCGCGGTGCGACCGTACAGGGCGTTTCCGGTGTCGCCGGTACCGGCCTGCTGCCTGAGTTAAGCAAGGGCTTCACTCGGCAGGCCTTGACGGCTACCGCTTATTGAGCAACAGACGTGAACAGGCCGTCCACTTGAGTAACCTGGATCACGCGGCTGGATCGTCTCAAATCTACTTTAATGCAGCCTTGATCGCGGCAATCTCAGAGAAATGGTCGGTAAACTCTTCTTTTGACAACAAACCATCGCCGTTCCTGTCAGCCCGCCTAAAGTCCCTAATGATTGAGTTGCGATGTTCGGCCTCGCTCAAAACTCCGTCGGCATTGCTGTCGCGGTAATAGAAAATGACTTTTTTGGCTGCAGTAAAAAGGTCTTTCTTACCTAGCCTTTCTGCAATGAGACTGGCCCCGAAACCCCAATCTAGGTATTCTTCTACTGTCACTTTCTTGTCGTTATTTGAATCCATTGAGGCAAATACAAGCTTTCTAAACGCTTCAATAGCTCCAATGTTTACAGACCCCTTGTTTTCTGCGTCAACGGCAGCAAATCCCATTTCCTCAAGTTGTTCTACCGTCATTCTTTCCTCTGCCCCTGCAGTAACCGAGGTCATGAAAAAACATAACAAAAGGGGAAAAAATTTCTTTGACTTCATGATTATAGACCTTTCTACGTCTTGCCCGAATTTCGATTATGGAGGCGGCCGACAATCGGTGTTGCGACTAGACCATCTCAACCGGGCGCAATCCATTTATGCAATTAGCGAAACTAGGCGAAAGTTACAGGGGACTTTTGATTGTGAATTGATACTTGTCAACGTACCCGCTGTAAAGCCACTTTCATGATTGTAGCCGGCGCCAAATGCCGGCCAGCCAAGCCTCGCTCAGGTGGCATAGTGTCAGCCTCGTTCCGAGTAGGCCGACGTTATTGTGGGAAACCGGGATTCGTTCGAATTAGTCTGACAACACTTCAACAAGAGGTGTTCCGCGCGAACCACTTGGTGGCTTAATCCGGAGGAAGGCTGCGATCGTTGGCGCCAGGTCCACCGTTTCTATCCGGCGGCTGATCCGTTTTGGCGCCATACCTGGCCCTTTAAAGATGACAGGCACATGGGTATCGTAGACCCAGGGTGAACCATGAGCCGAGGCGACCTGCAGCCCTTCTAAATCAGCGACAAACCAGTGGGGCTCGAATACAATGTAGATGTCCCCCGACCGATCTGGATTGAAATTGGCAAGTATTGCGGTTGACACGCTGGTTGAAGCCACACCGCCCGTGCGCAGCGCCGTGCTCGAGTTTCGTTTTGTGGTTGGTTCGCACCACCATCAAAACGGATAACCACATTCTCTTTCAAGAGATGCGCCGCCCTCGTTCCACTTCACTGGATTGGGGGCGGTGTCAGATCAAGTCGAGTCTTCTACACGTAAATTCTACCAAAACATCCCGCTAAAAATGGGGGGATTACAATTGCTTTCGCGTTCAATCAAGTTCTTTCAATGCGTCCTCGTGATTAGTGGTCATCGGAACTACCAATCCCGCCAAATCGTCCACATCAACAAGAAATGCCATTACTGAAGCATATGTCTGCTTGAGCCGTGCGACCTCTGTAGCCAACTGCTCATCGCTCCATGCGTCGGTATACAGCAGGCAATGTGTTCCCTTTCCCTGTGATTGTTCGAGCTTGCCAATCCGCGTTTCAAGTTTGGTCATTAGTATGCACTCCATGCCTTCTAATTAATGTGGGACTTTTCTTGCTGGCCATATCCAGCAACTCGGCTGACGTGAATTTGCGGTGTCCGTCGAATATGGTTTCCCCGGCTTCCTGTTGCCCATTGCAAATCAGGTATATGGCGCAAAGATCACTGAGCTGCGGCTTAGGTATCAACCGCATGTTGATACAGTCGCCGTCCCAGCCACTTTCGTAAATCTCTACCAGGCGGCGATGGTGTTTAGATTCCAGCTTGGCCACGTCTATGTCCGGAAACACATGATGAAGTTCGGCAATTGAACCGTTGCCGCTCTCAAGCCTGGCCAAACGTTTTTCAAAGCCTTTCATTCCATACCTCTGCTTTCCTCAAGTGCGGCTATGCGTTGTTCAAGAGCGCTGGTTTCATAAAGCCGCTTGATACCGTCCAGCGTCCTCAGAACGCCTGCGGCTTCATCTGAGGACAACTCACCGGCGGCAAGAGCATTACCCACAACCGCACCGGCTTCTGCTAGGCTCCTGGCGTCCTTTATCTCCGGCAAGTCCAGCGGCACCGGCCTGCCCTTGCGAATGGGCGCTATCCTGTCCAGACATAACTTCAGGGCTGTGCTGTCGCCTTCCAGTGCCTTGTCTATGGCCGCTTGTGTCAGAGCAGCATGTTGCCCTTCAAGTAACGCCTCAACGGCCAGCGTGGTCTTGTTTCGCGCTCCCTTGGGCCTACCTTTTGGATTGCCGGACTGACCAGGTTTGAATTGTGACTTGGCCTGTTTTGAGCCTGTATTTTCAGATTCCATATCTGGACCTCAAAGCGTTGCGTGTTGAATGATCTCAGGCTGGCAGCCCAACGGATCAACTGCGCTTTTCCCCGATTCCGACGGGCGTCCTGACCCGAAGCCACCCATCATGTGTCTCCGTTTTCCAGAAATCGTTTGGAAACTTGGGCATTTATGTCTCTGATTGCGCCTGGCAGCCTTATACGACATCGTTCGATTGCATCAGATTGCGGTAATATAATACCACATCAACCGTAAGTCTTGGCTACTTTTTTTGCTGCAATCCTGGTCCGTATTATCATGCCTGAATGTCTGCTGTACCCCGGAGAGCAGACATTGTTGGTAGGTGCTACGCACGACTGCTTTGTGCCA
>SWCD01004686.1_pt1 | contig 16630 bp, 12 predicted proteins | sample 4693011 | NCBI WGS metagenome assembly SWCD01 (sample SAMN10267278, study PRJNA491770) | bioreactor metagenome | isolation source: DHS bioreactor inoculated with marine | place: Japan: Omine Ridge, Nankai Trough | reverse complement strand
GCATTTATGGGTGCGCGAACATCAGAAATGCCATTTAGTGCACCAGGTAGATGATTCCAGAAACTCTCACCATCGGGTATTGCACAAGTATATCCATAAGCAGCTGTACAGTATCCCGCATTACTAACACCACCCGTAACGTTTATAAATGATAGAGAATTAGCATTGAGTTCAACATCGTTAATTAGCACTGGTGAATTTATTGGTGCTGAATCTCTATCGAATATTGTCCCATCTGGCATACCCGCAAGCCAAATATTCGATACACCAGGAATATTCCCTGAAAGACTTACTGAGTCCACCTTTATTTCGGCAAATAATTGCGTCAAAGTGCTGTAATCATTCAGTGTTATATGAACAGTTACAGCTTCATTGCTTAATATTTGTGGTACTGGCACACTGCCAACTTCAATTGTTGCATCCGGGTCGGCATAAAGCGTAACTAGCGCATTACCATTAGTGCTTAGCCCGCGATTGTATACCTCTATGGTTATAATAAGCTCGTCAGAGACATCTCCTTCCACCTCTTCAGCTGTTAACGTTTTAATTACCAGATCTGACAGAGGGTAATTATTCGATTCAATTCCACATTGTGAATTAAATTCTAATGAATAATTCGCAATCGCAGGGTCAGATGTCCAGGCAACCTCGCCTGACTCTGGATTGATTGTCATGCTGTTAGGTGCTTGGATTAGATCATATGTGAGGATATCATTATTCGGATCAGCTGCATCGACATCATACAGATAGACCTCACCTTGAGAGACAAATGTAACTGGCGCAGATGTAATTGATGGCCCCTGGTTTTCTGCCGTATTGAGAGCGACGGTTAGCACATAGTTTTGCTCATCGAACGCACCCTTATTATCGAATACGCGCATGCTGACGTTGTGATCACCAACTTCGTAGCTGGACGGAACCCAATTAATCAAGCCACTTGCGTTATGAATTACCATTCCACCTGGCGCATTGGTCAAAACATATGAAAGGTTATCCCCATTAGCATCCGTTGCAATCACAGGATAACTATAAAGCGAGTCAGGTAAAGAATTAATTACTGAGTTAGAAGTAATTACCGGTGCAACATTGCTACCAGTTTCAATATTGATAGTAAATGACTGGGTTGCATATCCACCTTTGCCATCATCAACACGAACAGTTACAGTTTGTCCGCCAATCTGGTCAGCAGCAGGAACCCAATGCACGACACCAGTCATATGACTTACTGTCATTCCTGTTGGACCACTAGTTAAACTATAACTTAGGATATCTCCATCTAGATCCTGTGCCGCGATCTGATAATAGTACGCCTCGTTTACAAAACCTTGTAACAGCGGCAGGCTCGTGATCTCGGGGTTCTGATTAGGCACTTCAGATACAGTGATGATAAAAGATTGAGTCACGGAACCGCCCCTACCGTCATTGACCTGAATGGCGATAGTGTGTTCACCCAGCTGGGCTGTAGTTGGTACCCAAATCAAGGTACCCGTGACCAGGCCGATATCCATACCCTCTGGCGATTCAAGTAAACTATATGTCAGCGGATCACTATCGACATCAAAAGCGTTTACTGCATATTGGTAAACATCACCTACAGTAGCTGAAGTGACAGGTTGTGAATTTATTACCGGAAAATCATTTTCAGCGACTACAACTATATCAACTAATGTATTCTCCGAATTTAATTGGCCATCACTAACAACATAGTTAATGCTGTCAGAACCCGAAAAATTATTATTGGGTGTATATGTAAGATTAGGCGCTGTACCACTCAGTACACCATTTGACGGTAGGTTGGTGATTGAATAATTTAGACTATCACCGTCTACATCACTTCCCGTTAACACAATGGATAGAGCAACGTCTTCATTGGTTGATACGGTTTGATTACTTGCAACTGGCGCATCATTTTCAGCAGAAACATTGAGAGATATCAATGCTGTATTTGAATCTGCATCGCCATCATTTGCCACAAATGTAAAGCTGTCGCTACCATTAAAGTTACTGTTTGGTGTGTATATAAGATTAGGCGCTATACCGCTAAGTACGCCGTTAGAGGGTGCCTGTGAAACGGAGTAAGTTAAAGTAGTATTATCTACATCTGAGGCAGATAACACCACATTTAAGCTTGTATCTTCATTCAATGTGACAGTCTGGTCATTTGCAACCGGCGCATCATTTACAGCCTGCACATTAATACTTACCGTTGCAACACCTGAATCAACCAAGCCATCATTCACCAGATATGTCAGGTTATCAGCACCACTGTAATTAGTGTTTGGTGTATAGACCAGGTTTGGAGCGACACCTGTTAAGACACCATGTTGTGGTTGTGTCAGTATTTGATAATTAACAGCATCGCCATCTGGATCATTTGCAGAAAGCGTTATATTTAACGCAGTATCTTCAAGTGTGAGCAGTGTTAAGGATGTTGCTACAGGTGGCTGATTTGACTGCAGTGTAATTGAAAGATTGCTCTCAACGGTATTACCCGCACTGTCAGTTACAATAACAGTAATGGTATTCAAACCTTCAACTAAGACAACAGGATGAGAAAAACTGCCGTCAGCTTGCAATAAAACAGCGTTACCATTAATGATGGCGGTAACCTGGCTCCCTGTATCGTATACCTGACCGATAATATCTACAGTAGAACTTGTTACTAAGGCACCATTTGCAGGACTCGTAACATTCACAACAGGCTGTGATTTGTCCAGATTAACCGTTACGCTAGCCTCAGCTGTATTTCCAGCATTATCTGACGCTGTACCCATTATGACCTGACCTGCACCTTCCGCTGTGATTGTGACAGGTGCTGGACAGTTAGCTATCCCAGATAAAGCATCATTACAATCAAAAGACACGACAACATCTGTATTGTGCCAGCCACCAGTATTTGCTTGTGGTGAGACATTAGCGGTAATTACAGGCGGAGTATTATCAGTACCAACTATATCGATTAATAATGCACCACCTGGCTTCCCTCTAACTTCTACGGAGAACTCGTTTACCTGCTGAAGTACAACGGTTTTCTCAATATAATCTACCTGTTGATTCAGCTCATTTGGCGACAGAATCTCTACACCATTTAATGTAATGACACTGGATGAAACAAGTTCATACTCGTCATCAGTAAGTCCGCCATTAGATATTTTTAGTAGATAAGAACTACCTGGAGAAGCAGTGGAAATAGTATCTGTCTCAACGACAGGTGATCCTGAATGACGCAGATAAACGCGTGGGCCAAAAACAGAATATTCACCTGCAATGGCATTCGTATTTAAAAAAGGAAGTAATAGTAAGACTAAAAGAAGGAATTTAAATATATTTTTAGATGAGAAAAGCGCTGGGTAATATTGTGTCATGCAAATAGGTCCTTCTAATTAGCTTACAAGTCATCGAGATATCCTCGACATTTTGCAAGATTGTAGACGAACAAAACAATTATGTTATACCGTTTGTCGGACACAATAATTGTCGATATTACAACAACTTGTCGATATTTTGACAGTGCTGTCTGAGGTCCCATTCTTATACCATATATGAGGTACAAACAAATGTTTTTACACTGTTAACATCACAAAATTATTTAAGTATGAATGCGAAATATTATCGTCAGTAACCACTAAGAGATTAGATTTAGCATCGTCAGGTTGAAGTCGCAGGTATTATCGGGCATTCGAAAAAGACACCGAGATTGGCTAAAAAGGGGAAGATTTCCCTATCCTGACATAGAGGAATATCGCTTGGCTTGAATTTGGCTCAAATAGCCGTTCCGGATATCTAAACAGATTTATTCAACGACAATGTCGATTTACGTGAATAATTTGAGGAGTTCTTAGCTTCAATGCGGCTATAGACTTCCTCGCGATGCACATCGATGTCCTTTGGTGCATTAATGCCAATACGCACCTGATTGCCTTTTACACCTAAAACGGTTATTTCTATTTCATCACCGATAAACAGCGATTCATTGTCTTTCCTTGTAAGAATTAACATATTGCCTCCATTCTGATTAGTTGATCTGACACTACCGCATACACTTAGCGACTTATAGTTTTTTGATATATTCCTAAGCCTGCCATGCTGATAGACGGCGTTACATTATTTACATCCTGGATATTACCGGGATCAATCACTCGCGTAATGGTTACGTCAGTATCAATCTTCCAGGTCGTTGATTTATCCAGCTTCTTTTCGCTATAGCTCGAAAACGCCCCCAGATTAGCAAGCTCATTGTCATAAAAATGGTTTAATACGGGAAGACGTACTTTTTTAACAATGGAAATAGCTGTTTTAGGTGGCACCCTGTACCAGCCACCAACCGGTAGTATGTCCTGACCAAGTGTACTATTAACAACCGTTAATTCTTCTGTATTGAGATTGTAATCAGTAGTAGTAGAATTTATATTATTCCTTGGAAATCCCGATTTGATTTCGACTGCTTGAGAAACACTACTCACTAATTCACTAAATGTGTTTTTAGGCCCTGTATCATCGTCATCATAATAACGACAGACAGAAAAACTATTGATACCATTTGCATACGCTGCCGTTACCCAACCACCAAAGTAATTATATTGAGTAATATCTGAATTATTGCAGGAATAGCCTGCTAATGGCGTTACTGCAGGAACACCGCTTAAATCAGTTACTGCTGGACTATCTTTGTAAACATTTTGATACGCAGAATATTTATTACCTGTGGGATAAATAGTCTGGTTTCTAAATCGATGACTATTTTTAAACGTAACTGATGAAACAGGCAGTAATGATGTTCCTTTGCAGGCTTTGTTCCAATCATTATCACAGTTTTTTGATTTCCATGTTTCTGTAACCCTTGCCCTTGCCTGGTTCTCGCGAATCCCTGTCTCATAAGTATGTTTAATACTATGTAACTGCGAATCTGCTAAAGATATCAGTATCGAATTATTGGAGCTGTTATCAAAGCTGTATGATGCAGTAATTGCACTACCGTCTAGCCCGGTGCGATTCGCAAATGTTGATGCCACGAACAAGGAATCATCAATAACAGAATTAAAAGAAATCTCTGGAACAAGAACATCAGTTTTAAATACCCATGCTAATGATTTTGAATTACCAGCATTATCAGTAACACGAATAACAACATTATGTTTTTTATTATTCGTAACTTGATACCAGTCATTACCCATGTATTCAGTCACAATCGGTAAATAATATGTAGTACCGCCAGGTGGTGGTGGCACAGGTGTCCAGCTTACTTTTTCTACGCCTTCGATAGAATAACTATACTCAACTATTAGGTTATTACTACTTGTAAAAACACCGGCACCCTGTGGATCTTCTGATTGAAAGCTAATCATCAGATAGCCAATGTTTTGAAGACTTCCAGATATTGCAGTGCCGTTTAAGCTCACATTGTCAGTACTAACGCAAACTGGGTTGTCTTCGGCTGAAGTATCATCGAAAAGCCCTGCATTGCATAGATTTAACTGACCCTGGAATGTAGTAAAGGTTGTTTGTGTTGAATTAGGAACAACTGTAGGCGTAATCAAATCGACACCTACATTAATATCCACGGTATTGGTATTAGTTGCCGTATCAGTAATATCGAGCGTTACTACATTGTCACCCGATAATAATGTGATATCAGCAGACCATGTCTGCGCATTCGTATCAATAGCCGCATCAACGCCATTGACCTGAATTGAGGCCACCGGTGCACCCTCCTCCTCAAAATATCCAGTTGCAGTATAGGCCTTATTATTTACCAGAGTCGCAGAGGTTAAAGCAATAGTGGGTGAGGTGTTATCAACCACATAGTTAAAATCAATATTACTAACGTTATTTAAGATATCTGTAGCCACGACGGTGATCTTAATAACACCGTCTGTATAGTTTGTGCTATTGAGAGACATCACAGGCGCATCCACCTGGCCATTACTGTGCACCACATCGTTGATATGAAACTGTACCGATTTTACCCCGATAGGATCGGTGACAATAAAGTCGAGGTTAACTATTCCTTTTAAGAAACTGTCGGGCGCTAAATCGGCTGTTACAGTCGGACCTTCCTGGTCGACCGCTGTTGCAGGAACACCACCAAAGACAGCATCCGTCGAACTGGCTATTTCATTAGCGTACAAGACAAATTCATCCACACCCAGGCCTGTCTGGTTCCTGTCTGAACTGATAATACTTAATATGTGTTGTGCGATCTTTGAACGTAATGTATCGACATCTAAAGGTACGGAGCCCAGTGACAATTGACCGACACTGTTACCGTTATTAATAAAGCCTAAGCCATTAAACACCCCATCAGCGGCAATATCCTGGCATAACACCTGTGTTGCATAGATACTGGAATTTTGGTTGAAACGGTGCGGCGTCACGCCATTGGTTTCAGAGACTTCAGCCGTGAACGACGAGATGGCCGCAAGGACTGCGCCATATCGCAAGTTATCCGTGAGTTCAAAGTTCGCATTATTCGGATCGGTAATATCTAATGGTTTTGTTCCCAGGATATCAATGCCTGCTAAACCTGAAAAGACACTGGTCGCCTCAGTAATCGCGTTATTCACATTAACGCCAGAGCTGATCTTATAATCGGCCAGGCAGGATGCCATGTGCGTAAAAGGTGTCACCTGGAGGGTAATCGCACTGCCCTGCTCATAAAACATATAAGCACGTAGTACCTGTCCATCCAACAGGTCAACCGATACACCTGAAGCTTCTTCCGTGTAGCGTCCGCCGCTAACCTCGATAACGATGGGTCTATCCTGACTGGTAAATCCGGCAATCTCAAAATCACCGTTACCATCTGTGATGGTCTCAGCAATTAATTCACCCTGCTTACCGTCATCAAACTTAAAGACACGTAATGTCCCATTGGTGATTACCGCATCCGTTACCGTACCATCTAATATCGCGCTGGGTGCTTCAGCAGGCACGCCTCCGCTATCACTGCTGCCACATGCTGATAACAAACTTAAAACCGATACGATACTAACTATCCTTACCATGCTATTCATCTTTGATCCTTTTATCTAATTAAAATGTAATGTAAAAACCCGCTTCAACCTTTGCCAGTACGTCATTGGTTGGAACGGAGACACGAAATGAGAATCCCGTGTCATAATCTTTTAGCCAGTCAGTCTCTGTAGTGAAATTTAGATCCACGGCAAGGCCTGTTTCCGAGGTATCATCATAGCGCTGCGCCAGGAAGCCCTGGTTATCTGTGGTGTAGCGATCTTTAAACTCAAGGGCTGCGACCGATATGCCAATGCCAAGCCAGGGTTTAAAGTGACGGGACAGTCGGAACTTTGATTGATAGAGGACCGCGATATCAAAACCGGATACCGTTTCGCCGATCTCAGTCTCAGAGCCATCAAATTCCAGTGATTGATACTGTCCCTGTATCCAGAAACGACTACTGCGCCCTGAATTAATAATCAGTAGTCCACTGAGTAGATTGACCGCAGGCAAAACCTCGGTGTCTATATCAAGTGATGATTGATAGAGTCCGACCACCGGCAAAAAGCCATATTCAAAGGTATCTGCGTGTGTATGCGATGCAATGGCGAAGAGAAATAGGCCTGCCAGTCCTTGTGTGAATCTATTCATAATTAAAAACGGTTATATAATTTAAAATGTTTCCTCAACCCGTAACAAAATGGGTTGCGGGGCGACGAAAATTGTTATCTGCTGTGCGGTATCCAATGTTGATGCGTTTTTCTGATCATTGATAATTGATTGACCGCCTTTGCTTAATGCACCGCCAACAACGCTGCCAGCACTCACTTCACTTAAGACGCCATTGCCTAAGGCTGCTAATGCTGAAGTTGTGCCGCGCTGTGCTATCTTGCTGTCATCGGTATCAATAATGCCGACTAGCCCAGATACCTTGAACGTATCGTAAATACGTGCCTTTAGTACAAACTCGCGTCCTGAGGGCGTAATCGCATACGTCGTCAACATATCGAGTCGCTGCGTGGCCGTATTTAATCCTTTGTTCGCAAAAAGTTGCGTATCAACAGGTAGCGTATGCTTCGTCCCATATATTTCCTGTGACAGGTAGAGCTCGACATCACCTGGCTCCGCATTATTGATATCACGACGAAGCTCGGCCTTGATCCAGGTACCGCGCCGGATACCAAAGTATTGTTTATCGTCTGGTTCAACGGCATCACTGTATGTCACATATTTGTTTGTGACGATTGCTGTTGTATTTGAAGCTGCGCTTTGTGGAGGCGCTTGATAAGAATAACGCTCAGCATGTCGCTGTGCATTACGTTGATTCTGCGGATGGTCCTGTCGTGTATGTTCTACCCGTTTTTGATTACTCGAATACTTTGTTGATTGTCGCTTTTGATCTGCCGCTTTTTTTCCATCAACAACATCATTTCCTTTTACCGCTTCATTATGTACCGGAATCTCCTTTGGTGAATCCTGTTTATTATCAGCAATATCAGACCCTGTCGTAGTCTGTTCTACCGTATCAATGCGCAACTGATAATGTAAATCATCCAGATCAAGTTGTTGATCCACTTTGCGTTTATCTGCTGCGCCCTTCTCTGATAGACGCGCCAGCTCTTCCGGGGTAATGGCGAAGAGACTGCTCGAAATAAAAACCAGTACATAGACTGTTAGAAACTTAACCATTACCAGACAGCCTGTACACTACCGCCATCCGTTAATACTTCAAGCATGAGCTGTTTGCTGTCATCCACTTTTGTTTTATCAACAACGAGTACGCCCGTGGCCTGTCCACGCGGCTCGACTCTTTTTGGGATTTGTTTAGAAGATTCCAGGGGGATTTTCTTACCGCTGTTCTCATCGATTAAAAACAGCTTCGCATCCTGTACGGCAACATGGTTGGCAGCGCTGTCATTTTCAATATCGAACTTATAGATGGCGTACCCAGGATAGTCGATTACCCGATCAACAAACAAAATCGTCTCATCACCATTTTTAAGGGATAAAACCGCTTCTTCTTTTATATTGGACTCGATCGGATCCGTTAATGCCAGCATACCCACTTTTGCGATAGCACGTTGCTCTGTCATCACATCGAGCTGATCAAATTTATCCTTATAGGATTGCTCTAATGCTTTTGAGCGTTGCGCGATAGCATGTTGAATTAAGTCTTCACGGGCTTTCTCACCCATCAGAAAACGCACATCAGAAACGTGATCAGACTGGCTTTTCGTTGAGTGCATTTCAACACTGATCTGATAGCCGGCCACCGTAATAAACATATTGCCGATATCCTTATCCGTTGAACCATGTTCTGGCGGTACGGTTATGACAAAGAAATTTCGTCCTTTTTGCCGCTTTAAGGGGATAAAGACACCGCTGTTGGTATTATCGTTGGTGTAGGGCACATAGTTATCATCGTTATCCAGCAGAAAGGGGAAGGTAAAACGCGTACCCATGCCCGGATAAAAATTAAGGACCAGGGTGGTCAACTGCTTTAGCTCAACATCCATGTGAACAGGCTTTGCATAACTAGCTGCAGAGGAAATCAGTAAAACAAACCATAAAACCAGTAAAGAACAGCGTCGCATTATTTGATCTCCTTTTCCTGTATATCAACGATCTGTAAGCCATGTGTTGAAAGGGTCGTCCTGGGCACCAGTTTCATGAAGACGGTAAGATCAAACGGTGTGGGGCGCTCCTCGCCATTGATATGGCGTACCACAATATCCCCACGTAAATGCACCACCGCCTCCAGACCTTCGCGTCGTATAATTTCTGGGGCCGCTTTTCCTCTTGCATATCGAACACGAGACTGGGTTTCCGCTTCTTTAATGGCGGTTAAATAACCGGTCCGGCGCACCTCATCGAGGGTCTTTTTGGCAAACGCGGGTGACATCATATTCACGGAAGCGGCGTAGTCATCAAAGATCGTTGAACTGTTTACATTCACGTAATTGCGCACAAAGTAACTCGCCCCGGCCAGAATCTCTTCATTGGTTCGTTGTGACGCGTCCATAAACTCAAATGTGCCTAATACCCGCCCGGCTTCATCCACCGCGATCACCGGTGCCGGAATCATCTGGTCAATGGCCACCACCACAATGTTCATCACTAATAAAAAACTGAATAAAAACCAGCCCAGCAGGGAAAATCGCTGCAGCCTTAATACCATGGAACCCTGCAGGCCATGACGGGCGATGAGTTCGTTTCGGTGTTTTTTGCTCATGATGATGGTTTGCTACTATTGTTCTTATGCTGGTTCTGATTGATGATGGCACCACGCCTTGCCTGCCTGGCAGCGGGGTCAGTTGGTGCGCTTTGTCCTGACGTTGAGGATGAGGTAGTCGTCGCCTTTAGCTCTGAGAATTCGCTTTTAACGCTCGTTGATGGTTGCGAGCGAAATGCCTCCTTAATAAAGCTCGCCTCGGCACCAACACGACTGGCAATCCCACTACCAACGGCTTTACCCGCGCTGCCTATGGGCTGGGCAGCTTTAGTATTGACGGCATTCATCGCGGCCACATTCGCCATGGCGCCGGCAATAAACGGCACGACAAAATCCTTACCCGCCGGTGCGTTGGATACCAGTGCATTGGTCACAAAGGGTGCGACGATGGCAATCATAAATAAAATGATATTTAAGGTGGTGTACATCATCATGACCGCACCCTGATCGATATCGGTGTTCCCCGAAGCAGACCCTGTCATCGTTTGCCCCATTTGTGCAAAGATATTGCTGATCAATCCCATGGTTAACGACTCAACAACCGGCCACAGCAATATAAACGCGCTAAACATCGCCCAGCCTTTGAGCAGGCGAAAGTTACGCGTGATCGACATCGGGATGGCGATCAGTCCCCAGCAAAAACACAGGCCATAACCTAAGGCCTGGGCAAGGTGTAAAAAAGCAATCAGCGTGGTCACCGCAATCAATGAAGAGTAATAGACAATCGTACCCGCGAAATTCCAGACACTACCAGCAAGATAAGACAGGGTGCCGGTATCTTCTGTTTTTGCCTCTAACTGCTCGATCGTATCGGCCAGCTGGTTAGTGATGGCGCCCACTGAGCCAATTCTTTCAAAATAACTGTAGGTGGCTGAAAAGAATTCATTCACCATATTACCTGCAGCGAAGTAGACCGTAATGGCCGCGCCAAGGATGACCATATCGCGTAGCGCATTCACCCAGCGGCCGGTGGCGTTCGTCATGTCCAGGGATTCTTCCAGGCTACGCGTTGCAATGGCAATAACCAGTAATACCGGTGTCAGGTAGGTAAATATTCCGCGTGCAATGACTTCCACACCGTCATAAATAGAGGTAGGCACGATCAGTCGGCTGATCCAGGTAATGATTAGATCCCCGGCTTCCATTACTGCTCACCACCCGCTAAGGCACGATAAACATGCTTGGAATCATAGAATCGCTGACGGTCATGCTCGGCTGCCTGCTCTTTCTCAACCTGCTCCTGCTGACGACGTAAATCTTCTGCCGCCAGTAGTGCCGACATCGAGGCGGTGGATTGCGCGGTGATCTGACCGCTTTGGCGAACAGGGATATCTTCTGTTGCCGATTCGATATTCTCAGCCGCCGCTTCCTGAAACTCAAACATGGCTTTCATGTTTTCCAGTCGGCCAAACTGATAATCATAAAAACGCCCGGTGTTTCGACCGGTACTTTCCATCTTGTTTAAATCATTCACCAGTCCCTGGATCTTCCAGCGCCCTTCACTGCCCTGCGATGAATCAAAACCAAACATCTTGTTGGCCGTAGACTTCAGATCAAAGTTAACAATGGCCTCATAGGCCTGCTCGGCTTCATAGATGGTTTTATTGATTTCAGCGGCGGTTTTTAACTGATCCTTAGCATTATCATAAAGCTCAACCGTCTGCTCATAAACGGCGATGACCTGTGCCTCCAGTTTGGGGTCCCAGACCACATCGCCTGCCCCGCCTAAAGCATACGCTTCATTTGCAATAAAAAGATTTAACCATACTGCGATTTTAGGCAGACCCATTGCGTAACTCCCGAAACAGTTTTAACCGCTCAAACGGATCTTTGGTTTGCATGGCGACCTGATCTTTAATTTCAAGATCCGTAGGTTTACAACTGGTATCGGTACCTGACAGATCAAGCAGGGTTTGCGGGAAGGTTAAGAACAGATCAAAACAGTCATCCCCAACAAGGCGCAAGCCTGGGCGGTAGTTTTTGCCCATAGGGTTTTTATAGGCTTGCCATTTTTGCAGTGCGCCCGGTGCTAATGAGATACGCTCAGCGATCTCAAGATGTTCATCCGGGCGATACAGTAACGATTTAAACTGCATGGAGTTAAGCACTTCATTCTCAATCGTATCGAGTTCCTTGATACCCTGCGTGACGATATCCACAAAAGCGGCATCTTTGCGCCCCATGCGCGCCAGCTCAGAGATCAGGGTACCGATAACATCCGGAAAGGCCGCCACCAACTTATGCATTTCATTTAATAAAATACCGGTAGTGCGACCGCGCGCAAACGCCAGGTTATTAAAGCGGAGTGAGATAAACACCAGGTAAAATTTAAGCAGATCCGGGGAGGCTTTATCGACTTCTTTTAAATCCACGCCCGAGATACCGTCAGATAAATACAAATTATCCGGGCGGGTAAAAATACGGCCTTCTGAGGTATCCAGGAAACTGTGCAGATTGGCCGCCATGATTTTAGCGGCCTGATTGACCTCTTTTTTATCAAAGTCCAGTTCTTCCAGTGAGACCAGGTAATCGGCCAGGTTCGGTGCTTTGGCCTCAGCGGGCACCGCATAAAGTAACTGCATCGCACTTTGCGCGGCACTGCGCTCATGAGCATTGAGGCGGACCTTGCCATCGGTTAACAGAAAGGCCAGCGACTGTACAGTTTGTGCAACCAGAATGGCGTCCAGTGGATAGTCTTCATCCTTACTTGCCATGGCGTACTCAGGCAATGGATTAATAACAGTCTCGCGCGGATCAATTTTTGTGTACGTCCCGCCCAGTGCTTCGATCACCCACTGGTAACTGCCACCGATCTCTGCGGCATACCAGTCCACGCCGAAGCCGTAGGTCTCAACCATGGTCAGGATCTTTTCAACGTCTTTACCCGATCCCGTTTTTGCCGTAGTCAAGCCATGTAATAAAGACTGGTTGGTGTAGTTAATACCGACCAGCTGGCCGTTATTGGCAAGGCGCAGGGATTCCGGGTTTTCAGTATCGCCTTTTGCATACACCTGTACTGGCGACATGTACGCACACTGGATATGATGGTCCGGGCGCAGCATCGGCGACATATACCCCTGCCCCGGCTGGGCCACACGAAAGTAAGGCAGCTGCATATAATCATTGGCTCTTACCTGCCCGTCTTTATTAATCAAGGCAGTTAAACTTTTTGACAGGGCATCAACTTCTTCTTGCTCACCATGCAGGTGGACAATGTAGGCATTTTTAATGATCCGCAAATTATTATCTGCAACGAAGGAACGAAATTCATTCATATCCTGCATCTGGCGACGCTGCATATCCGCGCCTTTTTTACTGGCCGTACCTTCGGCAAAGTTCGAACTGCGCTCACTGTCACTCATCGCTTTGAGAGTATCGACCGGCTGCAGGATCTGTACGATGTGCGCGGCTACATTCACCTGGGCGAGTTGTTCGATCCAGCCCGCATAAGCATCCGGGTATAAATAGATGAATAACACTTTTGTGCAGATGCTTTGATTAACCAGACAGTCGTTCTTCACTACAGGCACAAAACTGACGATCTGCTCATTCAGCGGAATCTGTGGGTTATGGCTCGATGGGCCGGGCTGTTTATAATCCAGCATCCGGTCATAGCTTTGCACAATACGGCGACGATACTCAAAAAACGGCAGCATCTCGGCCCCGCTTAAATAATTGACGATTCCTTTAGCGTGATCGATGAGTTTATCGGCAAGTCGTGACTGGTCTTTTAATTGTTTCTTTATGCGAAGCGTGGATAACAATGTTTTACTGGGCAGAGCAGTAATCACTAAACAAACCGTATTGGTCATGCCATAGAGCGATAAATGTTGTGCATGTTCGCTGCGAATATAATTGATAAAGTCTTTACTTCGCTCGACGGATTCATTTAATTCAATATAACGCTGGGCAACGCTGTCATCCCACTCACGCCACAGGTGCTGCTCATACACATAATCGCTGTCCAACTGTTCAAAGAATGGTATCAGTGATTCATAGTGCGCCTGCTTTTCATCGTCTGTCATGATCTGTGTATCGATACCCTGCCATTTGATCATGCAGGACACTGCGCCATCACTGTGTGCAATACAGTGATCCCCTAACGGATGTGACCAGGTGTAATAATCAGAATAATGCTGTTGAACGAGTGGGATCATAAGCTACTCACATTCGTGCCTGATGCTCAGCTGTGGTTAATCGCTTATAGCGTTTGGATTCAATAATGACTTTTGCAAAATGGATGTTCTCACCGTAGTACAGCACATAAAGAACGGCACCGATTGAGAAGACAAAGAGCAGTAATACCAGTCCTTTAATCGGCCAGGGCAGCATTAAGGCAAACACACCGCTAATGAGCATGCCCACTAAACCGATTGCCATGGGCACTTGCATCCCAGCAACACGCTTAATATCAAAGCGGCGATTAAACGCTTTCATTAGCCAACCACACCTGCGATACCGTAAACCGCGCCGGCAATAAAAATGCCGACCAGGCCGCCGGTTAAAAACTGTTTACCTTTATCAGCATTACCACTACTAAAATAAATAGCCGAGCCTGCAATGGCCACTACACCAACAATACCCGCCAGTAAGGTGACCGTATCGGTAATGAGCAAACCCTTTTCTTCCAGTTGCGAACTAACATCACCGCTTTGCGCATAAGAAGGCAATGCAGCGAAGGCAAGCTTACTAAATAGAAACAGTGAAAAGGTTAATAAGGCATTTTTTATCATTTTCATAACAACTCCCAGGGTTTGATAATTTATGGATTGATTATTCAGGTTTAATAATTAATAGTTGACTCTGGCATCGACTAACGGACGCCTTGTCGTTTTAACTTCAGCTCAGTGCGCATCGTCCAGGCAGAAAACTGGATAATTCGCTGGCCAACAAAAAACAACGGCAGCAGCAAGAGCGCATTGATGTTCAAGGCAATCAAAAAACCGAGCAGCCATTCCTGCAGGGCACTTGCACCAGAAAACCACAGAATGACCTGCTGCGCTTGCGCATCCGGCAGTAAGGGCAATAACCCATGGTTGAGTAACCACTGCCTGACCAGAGGGCCCCCTAAAAGCTGATGACGCACTTCAAACATCGGTAGGCTGATTAACAGGGACAGTAAGAATACGGGCAGTGCCAATAACGGCCACAGGCGAAACCAGGTCAACATGACACACTCCCCCAGCCTGGATTATCAATGAGAGATTCAGGCGCCTGCTGAACGACCAGTTCAACGGCCTCTGCTTTTGACTGAACAGCCAGTTTGCGAATCTCATCAAGCTTATGCGGATTCAGATAACGCTCCCAGAAACGCAGCCCCACACTTAAATCATCAACGTGTTCATAATCAGGCAATTCAATCGTCTCCCAGTCACCAAACTCTGGTAAAGGAAAATTCATTAACCAGAAAGGATTACGTGCGATTAAGCCTTGTGTCACCTGCGTCGAAATATAGGCCTGACCGGTGGCCAGTTCCCTTAGATCACGTCCTGAGACGCGCTCATGTTCACGCACACTGACACTGTTACCTGAACGATTAGAATCTTTTGATGCCGATACCTCGGCAATCTCATAGCGATCAAGAATACGATTGGCATAATCGATCGTCGATTCACCCTGGACGCGCAGGAAGATTTTGGTAGCGGCCAGGTCATCCATCTGTTCTAAAAAAATCGGTGAGACTTCTTTGATCTGCGCCACGCTCTGAAAACTGAACGCTGCGGGCATGGCCGCACTTCGTGCGCGTGCCATAAAGGGTGAGAAACCTTCATGCACAAAACGACCCCAGTCATCAAAAAGTAAGGGATAATAATTGGCGCTACTACCGCCAGCCAGCTGGCGCGCTCTGGCTTCAACTGCAAACATCTCAGAGATAGCAACGGCGACCGCAACAGAATATTTGGTAAACGGCAGATGAAAATAAACCGACTCGTTGTTTTCTATTAAAGAATGAATATCAATATCTGGCTGATAGTCATTCAAGCGGTCGGCATGCTCCCCCGAGACATAGATAAATAAGCGATTAAGCAGACCAGCGACATTTTTAATACGCTCCTCTGTCGGTACATCAAACCAGGCTTTCGCCAGGGATAATTGTTCGGCAGTGACATTGTTGGATTCTCGTGCTCGTCGGATGAGCTCAAAACCGGCATCCTCAACGGTTAATACCACATAGAGGTCGCGCAGGTTCGCACGCTGATCCAACCCTAGCAATACCGGAATCACGCGATTTAATGCCGTGTATTGTTCATCGGAATAATACGAGGTTGATGCGCTGTTACCAATCAATACCGCACTTAGACGGTCCACCACCGCCGCGGCCTCACCTGCCATCAGATTAATACTGGCAGAGTGTTCAAGCTCAGTTGAAAAGAGATAGTCCGGCTGTCCCACACAGCCGATGTATTTACGAATAATGTCCAGATCACCCTTACCATCAAAAAA